>Ga0310121_10000504_pt1 | contig 42881 bp, 29 predicted proteins | sample CB27_Tmax_986_MG_FD_203504 | JGI IMG/M metagenome (GOLD analysis project Ga0310121, IMG submission 203504) | Marine microbial communities from Western Arctic Ocean, Canada - CB27_Tmax_986 | ecosystem: Environmental > Aquatic > Marine > Oceanic | place: Canada: Western Arctic Ocean | collected... | reverse complement strand
AAATTGCTCCGACTCAAGCCCGAAAGCTACGGGAAATGATTTGACGGACAACGGAAATTAGCGGAAAGTCATTGTGAGAAGTGCGGAAAAGGAGCTGTATTCATACGTCAACGTTGTATTCGTATTGTAGATGTTACCCCGATCCTCCCTTTTGAGATTGGCTGGTCTGATCTCGTGCCCTCCGCGCGACTATTCATCACTCCTACGAGGGGCTGACCAGGTGCTGCCCATGTCGGCTGCAATTTCGCGGCTGCAATCGGTTTTTCTTGCTCTCGGCCGTCTGACAACGCCGCTTGACCGTGTACCTGCTTCTTTCCTTCAAACATATACAACTTCAGACGACTCTCTAAGTCTTCGCGAAAAGTGGCAGACTTTAGCGATTATGGCGGCTAAATCTCGATCTCCACGCATTGGACGCGAAGCTTTACCGCCCCTGGCAATCAGGTTGCACCGATGGCACCGAGAATTACGAAGAATCTGAAGATGAGGAGTATTCCGACTTCCAGGGGTAGCGTTACGCACCGGCGCTGGGGCAAATGCAGGTTGAGAGTCACGAATTCGTACAAAGCATCAATCGCGGGTGTCGGACTGGCCTTATAGGGTCGATCGCATTCGCGGTACTTATTGCCGGTTGTACGGGCCCTAGAGAGTGGATTGCGAAAGGATTCAAAGTCGGTCCAGACTACTGCATGCCAGCAGTGAGATTCGGGCAGGATTGGATTGATGCTGACGACCGACGGGTGCTCAGCAATCGAGTCGACCATGCCGCTTGGTGGACGACATTCAACGACCCGGTGTTGAACCAACTCGTGGCAGAAGCGTATGGGCAAAACCTGACACTTCGCGAGGCGGGCGCGAGAATCCGGGAAGCAAGGGCGCTACGTGGTATCGTCTGTGGCAGGCGATTTCCGCAAGCTCAAGACGTCTCGGCGGCGTATTCTCACAATCTGTCGACCGGCACTGGCATCGACCGCCACTTCAGTGTTTGGAATGGCTCGTTCAATCTCGCCTGGGAGATCGACTTCTGGGGTCGCTTCCGACGAGCGGTCGAAGCGGCGGACGCAGATCTCGATGCGTCGGTATTCGATTATGGCGATGTTGTCGTGACGTTGGTCGCCGACGTCGCCGCGACTTACGTCGACATTCGAACCCTGCAAACGCGGCTGGTACTCGTCGGTAGAAACGTCGACAACCAACGGAAAACCTATCAATTGACGGAGACTCGTTTCCTCGGCGGCGAGACAAGCGAAATCGACGTCCAGCAGGCCAAGTCAAGCCTCGCGCAGACGGAAGCATTTGTTCCCCAGCTAGAGATCGCGCTGCGGCAGGCACAGAATCAGCTTTGCGTCTTGCTGGGCATTCCGCCCCAAGACATCACGCTACGGCTTGGTGACGGCGAGATTCCGACTGTCGCTCCGGAAATCGCCTTGGGCATTCCCGCCGAAACGTTGCTCCAGCGGCCAGATGTCCGCCGAGCCGAACGAGAATTGGCAGCACAGAGCGCACTGATTGGCATCGCCGAATCGGACCTCTATCCGCAGATTACGCTCAGGGGCAATGTTGGCGTCAGTGCAAATCAGTTTGACGAATTGTTCCGTAACGGTTCTTCATTTGGCTCCGTTGGCCCATCGCTCCGTTGGAAGATACTCAATTACGGTCGAATTCTGGGAAATATAGAATTCCAAGAAGCGCGTTTCTGTCAATTGCTTGCACGCTATCGGCAAGCGGTGCTACTAGCGAATGCCGAAGCTGAAAACGCCATCATCGAATTCCTCAAATCTCAAGTACGACTGGAGTCGCAATTGGAAGCCGCCGAAGCTGCCGCTAAAACCAACGATCTAATCACACTGAAACTAATCGAGGGTGAGGCTGACATCAACCGAGTATTCAACGTGCAGAATTTCAAGACGCAGCAAGAAGAATCTGCTGCGGTTGCAAGGGGTGATGTTGCGCAAAACTTGATCTCTATTTGCCGCGCGCTAGGCGGTGGTTGGCCGTCACCGTTCTTGGGTGAGCCGATCATTGAGCTTCCCCCAATCGACGACCTGACTCCGGAGGAGATTGATACGCCTCAGCCTGCAGAACCGTCAGCAGACGATGTATCGCTGGGGTTTCCGGAATCGATTGCCAATCGGCCAGCGGTTGAGTAGTCGGTGCTGATTCTCTGCTCCGCACTACGATTGTAGTATCAAACTGGTATGCTTAATATCAGTTGGATACATTGCTGTTGGCGTCTTACTTTAGAATTATAAGCCGCACTCGCTTCAGTGACTTGTTCACGCACGCTCTACCTCAGCGGCAAACGCCGCAGCGTTTTTCGTGGCACGCTCTGCAGGCGGTCGGAGAAAATAGAAGCCGCTGGCGGCAATTAACGCAGCTCCGCACAACGAGACAAAGTAAGAAAAGCCTTCGAGAAATTCTAGATGCGATAGCTCACCGAGAAACATGTCGTTGAACAGTTGGACGACCACACTGCCTGTGTATCCCAAAGCATCGGCAATATAGATCGCGAAAACAGCGGTTCCTGTGACGCGCGTCGAGGCCATCAACCTGTCGAACATGACGGAGTTGTATGGGACATACGCTAAATACGATCCAAGGCCCACCAGGAGCAACCACGAGTAACCGTCAATCACGTCGCGTTGCCGCAATACCGTGGTCACGCCGATCATCAACATGCCGAAGCCGACGATGATAAAGATGGCCAGCATCGCCTTGCGGTTGTCTTTGATGAAAAAAAGCAGCGCCATGACCGCCATGACGATGAGTGCGACGACGGTTTCCATCGACGAAATCGCGGTGGCTTTGCCGTCGAGGCTTAGTTCGATGAGGATATCAACCGCGTAGTTGTCGCGGAAATCTCTGTATGCGGTTAGCAGGATATAAGCGAGGACTAGCATCACGATGCCAGGTAAGAAGCGCCGTACAAAGTCGAGACGATCTTGCACGGTCATCGTTTTGCGCACAGAGCGAGCCTTGATGTCTTGCTCTGTTGGTTCGGGGATTTGATTCAAGAGCCAAACTGCCAGAAGAAAAGGCAGCAAGAAGATCAAGCCGGTGGCAGCTGGCATCCAAAATTCGGGGATCGCTGGAATCTGGAACTGAGAGTCGGTGCCTACCACGGCGATGCCATTCAGCAAAGCGCGACCGACGTCTTTGACAATACCACTCGCAACAATGAACGAACAACTGAGGGCCGCCAGCAGGATTTCAGACGTTTGTCGGCCTTCCAAATACCAAACCACTAATCCCCATACCATTCCCAAGGGTAAGCCGTTAAGAAAAATGGCAACGATTTTAAGATTGGTCGGAACGATGGCGAACAATACTAGCGCGAATTCAGCAAGCAGCACCAGCGCAACCAACATCAAGGCACGGCGATGCCGATCTATCTCTGGGCATACCTTGATCCCTACGTATTTCGAGATTGCGTAGCCGACGATCTGCGCGATCACTAGGGCCGTTTTGAGCTCGATTTCGGTCCCCAAAAAATCAAGTCCCGTATAAGTCCCGGCCGCAAACGGTTTTCGGAACGCGTACATGCAAAAGTACACCGCAAACGCGGCCGTCATCGCATAGCCATTGAGGAGGGGCGCCGAGGCTTGCTCTAGGTAGGAAGTGACACGACTCCGAGCTCGAGGCATCGAAAGCTACTCTCAAAAACAGGGTGAAACAAAGCGAGATAAGAGCAACTCAGCGAGCCCTCGCTTGTCAGCTTGCGATTGCAGGGAGGATTACGCAGTCTAGCCGCAGCGACCGACTTTGAAAAGCATGATCGGTTTTCCGAAATTGTTCGCGTGCGTCGCAACGACGATTTAGTGCAGATCTCTGAAGCGGAGACTCCGGAGTTCGAGCATTTTCTTGGCTATGTGGCGCGATACGTGGCAAATCAGCGCGATTCTGAGGCTTCGTCATGACTTCTGCGATTGTAGGGCTCACGCTGTTCTTCCGGTCTCTGATCGAGCAAATTGGAATCTGGACGACCCAACATCATGGGAACTGACGTGACGGTCCAACCCTGGTCGTCAGCGAAAACCAACACAATGTTCGGTTTGCTGGCAGCCCAACAGTTGGGTACAAAAATTACCGCAAGCCAGACGACACAAAAGTATTTCATAATTTGCCCCGCTGTCGATCGCACCTATTGATAGGCAGAAATACCAGTCACATTGATTTGGGTGCCACTTGAGGCCAGGTTCTTCCGACCGGTGACCGATACCTCAAGCGTGTGCTTGCCGGGTGAGAGTTCGGCTGCGGACCAGCGAAACGGAACTTGGCGTATGAAGATTGCGCGCCGGATTAATCCGGACCTTCCCGTGGACTTCCAAATAGTCGGCGGGAAACCGCAGCGGCCCGGCGGATGGCAGCGAATCGTTCTCCCGACGCGCGGTCGCCAGCACCATCACGACGGGACCGCAGAGCACAGCGACCGGAGAAACGTATCCGGGAAGCGCGTTTCCTGAACAATCCTCACCTTGCCGCCAGGGCCTTGCCAATCGACCGCAGAAGGCGCAAACAGATTGACATACAGATTTTCATCGTCGTGGAAGTAAATCAGGTTGTGGTAATCGGCAACGGTCTGTGGCAGCGAGCCTTGGCAACAAAACCAGACTGTACTGAGCGATTTCTGCGCTCCGTACAGATTGTAGCTGGAACCGTACATGATCATTCCGTAGCCACCAGTGGCGTAGAGCTGCGTTTCCTTAAGAAACTGGTAGCCGCGCACGATCGTGTCGAGGTACTTCTGCTGGCCGCTGACGCCGTAGGCCATCGCCGCGCTGCTCAAAGAATTGACGTGGCTGTAGGCGTGGTAGCTGGGATGCTTGTTGGCATGAACCAGTGGGCGAAACAGATCGCTGCCCCGCCCTAAAGCATTCCAGAACCTGTCATATTCCCACACCTTCGCAAACTCGCGATAACGCTCGTCCCCGGTCAGTTCGTAGGCCCGGTAGAGATTCTCGGACAACGTGTACCACTCGCTGGGCAAGGCGTACTCGTTAGAGCGATCTAGATGCTTCTCTGCCCAGTCGGTGATTTTCTGAAGATAGCCAAGGGCCTCGTCGCTGCCAATGTAATCGTAAACGTCGACCAAGCCTCCCACCATTTTGTCGTAGCCATAGTGGCCCCGCTTCTGATTGCGATATCGTCGCCAGTGTAAACAATCGGGACGCGTTATGGTATTACTTTTCGCATGCGGATATTGACAAAACCACCCACTTGTCGCACCCCTCTTTGGAGTGGGTGGATTTGATCCGCCCGATCAGACGACTAGAATTACCGGGTTGGCCCGATAAGCCCAGTTTCAGAGGCGTTTTTCCGACCTGCTGGGCCGCAGCGCCGGTTGTTGGCCTTCCATTTATGGTGACCTGCTAGCCATAAGTGGGGAATCTTCCTGCTGAGCGGACTATTAAACTGAAGCGAATTACGCATGGCCAGTTCATGCGGCTGCTTAGGGACCGACCGTTCGCCTATCGATACACATCAACTCTTTAAGACCGATCGTGAACATTTCTAGCATTGATCTGTCCGTTATTGTCGTTTACCTGATCGGCATCATGCTGATTGGCATCCTTTCGGTGCGCCGAAAAGCCGCCACGGGAGAAGAGTATTTTCTGGCTGGTCGGTCGCTGAAGTGGCCGGTCGTTGGCGCTGCCCTGTTTGCGTCCAACATTTCCACGATCCACTTGGTCGGACTGGCAGAAGGGGGCTATCAACACGGTTTGGTGATCGGCAACTTCGAATGGATGGCCACCTTCACACTGATCGTGCTATCCCTGGTGTTTGTGCCGTTTTATTTCAAGAGCAAGATCACGACGCTGCCCGAATACCTAGAGAAGCGGTATAGTCGCCTGGCCCGTACCATCATGGCCATGATGTCGATCGCCTCGGCGCTCTTAATTCACATCGGCATTTCGTTGTATGCGGGGGCGGCCGTCTTTGAAGAGTTTTTCGGCCTCAACGTGATCGCTTCGATCGTCGTGATTTCTGTGGTCACGGCAATCTATACGGTGATCGGCGGCCTCACAGCGGTGGTCGTTACCGAGACGGTTCAAACCGTGATCTTGTTGGCCGGCGCGGTGCTGATAACGCTGCTGGCCTTGTTCGCTTTGCCTGAGGTTGGCATTGGATCGGTGGCCGAATTCCGGGCGGCGACGAAGCCCGAGCAGCTGAGCATGCTGCACGCTTCTAATGACCAAGGTTACGCTTGGTACGCGTTCTTATTCGGCTATCCCGTGCTCGGCGTGTGGTATTGGTGTACCGACCAAACAATCGTCCAGCGTGCTCTGGGAGCCAAGGATCAACTCAATGCGCAGCATGGCGCGTTGTTTGCTGGCGCGCTGAAAATCCTACCCTTATTTTTGATGGTCTTGCCAGGGGTGCTAGGTTACATCTTGTTCAAGGAGCAAATTGGCGACAATGCGGCAAAGACGTTGCCAGTGATGATCAATGAACTCGTCCCGTCAGGGCTGAAGGGGATTATCGCTGCGGCGCTGTTAGCAGCCTTGATGAGCACGATTGCCGCAGCGCTCAACAGCGCGGGCACATTGATGGCGGTCGACATTGTCGGGCACTTCCGCCCACAAACGACCGATCGTCAGCAGGTACTTGTGGGTCGTCTTACGGCGATCGTCGTGATGTTGTTGGCAATGGCCTGGTCGACCCAAGGGGATAAGTTTGGTTCGATTTTCGAAGCGATCAATAAGATGCCCGCTCAGTTCTTGGCCCCGCCGATCACTGTCGTCTTTCTGTGGGGGGTGTTCTGGCGACGCGGTACCGCGCAGGCGGCGCTAACGACGCTGATCTTGGGGTTCACACTTGGTTTCGTCCTGTTTCTGATCGATCTGCCGGCGTTTGGCCAAATCCAGTGGGTCAGCGACGCGGAGCAGGGACTCGGTATTGGCTTCATGATGCAGGCAGTTTGGGGGTTCGTGATTTGGTCTGCCGTTTTCGTCGTCATCAGCTGGATGACGCCGCCGCCGCCAGCCGAGCAGACCGAGACCACGACTTGGCCCCACCCGCTACAATTCTTATTAGCAGACCGCTTTCGCGGCTTTGGCGATCCGCGCTTGATTGCTGCCATCCTACTGGCGACGATGGCGGCCTGTTATGCAATTTTTCGCTGAACTGCCACGGTTCAACTCTGTCACCGTTCAACTCTGTCACGGTTCAACGGCGTCACGGTTCAACGGGGTCACGGTTCAACGGGGTCACGGTTCAACGGGCAAGTCGACTTTAACGAGTGAGGGAAGCAGCGATGCTGGCAGGAGTCTTATACGGGAAGCGCGACGTGCGGGTCGAAGCAGTGGGACGTCCAGATGCGGGGCCTGGCGAAGTCTTGGTGGGCGTGCGACAAGTTGGCATTTGCGGATCCGATGTCCACTACTACGTGCATGGGCGATGTGGACCGTTTGTCCCTTCGCAACCGTTCATCTTGGGGCACGAGTTCGTGGGCATTGTCGAAACGACAGGAAAGGACGTAGACCACCCAGCGGTCGGTGCGCGAGTTGTCGTGAATCCGGCCTCCTCCTGTGGTCAGTGCGAAGCGTGCCGCTCGGGACGCGCGAATTTATGTGGGCGCGTGATCATGCTGGGGAGTGGCAGTTCCACGCCGCCGACCAACGGCGCTTTTGCTGAATTTGTGGTCGTGCCCGCGCATCAATGCTACACCGTGCCCGAGACGATGGAGAACAGTGTGGCGGCGATGATGGAGCCGCTCAGTGTTGCGTTGCATGCGATTCGCCGAGCAGGCGGCGTTGCCGGTGAACGTGTGCTCGTCACGGGTGGAGGGCCGATCGGCCTGCTTACGTCGGTTGTCGCGCAAACGTTGGGCGCGAGCCTCGTGGTCGTCAGCGAGCCGTCATCTGCACGTCGAAGCCTGGCGGCAGCAATGGGGGTGGACCACCTGCTCGATCCAGGCAGTGCCGACATCGAAAAGCATGGCATCGAGATCACCGGCGGTGGATTCGACAAGGTCTTCGAGGCGTCTGGCGCCGAGCCCGCTGTCAAAGGAGCCATGACGATGGTTCGCCGCGGAGGAACGGTCGTTCAAATTGGGACCGTTGGCCACAATCACGTCACGCTTCCCGTCAGCGACTTAATGCTTCGCGAGATCAGTTTACTTGGTACATTTCGCTACGCGAATGAATTTCCGGAAGCGATTCGCCTGGCGGCCAGTGGACGGATCGAGGCTTTGCCCTCCTTTGTCACTGGCGTTTTTCCCTTAGAAGATATCGAGCAGGCGATGAACGTGGCGTGCGCAGGCGACCGTGACTTAAAGGTGCAAATGTCTGTTCGTAGTTGAATCGCAAGTCATTGTTGCTGCAACGATGACCTGCCATAGGAACCTAGTTCCGTGTTTCCTGACTCAGGTTCGCGAGAACGCCGTTTAGAAAGACCGTTATGGATACCAAAACACGTCGTACGTTTCTCAAAGAGGCGGCCGCCACTGCGGTCATTGCGACTTCGACAACAACCCTCCGCGCGGCCGGCGCGAATGACCGAATCAATACCGCGCTGATCGGCTGCGGAGGGCGCGGCGGTAGTCTATTGGGCCACGCCGATTTTCAGTACGTCTGCGACCCAGACGCAAAGCGATTGGCGGCCGCCGCCAAGGAAGTCGGCGCCAATTCCCAGCAGGCGGTTTCGGATATGCGGCGAATTTTTGACAACCCCGACGTCGACGCGGTCTTCATCGCCACGCCTGACCACTGGCACGCCCCGGCGGCAATCATGGCTTGTCAGGCAGCGAAACATGTTTACGTAGAGAAGCCGTGCAGCCACAACTTTCGCGAGAGTCGCATGCTGCTCGATGCCGCGCGCAAGCACCAAGTCGTCGTGCAACACGGCACACAGCAGCGGAGTACGCCCTTCACGAGCGATGCGATGCAGATGCTCCGCGAAGGCATCATTGGCGATGTATTGATTGCGAAAGCATGGAACATCCAGCGGCGCGTCAACATCGGACATCACCAGCCAAGCCAACCTCCGGCTGGCCTTGACCACGACTTATGGGTCGGCCCGGCGGAGTTCATGCCGTTCCAAGAAAACCGGTTCCACTACTCCTGGCACTGGTGGCACAATTTCGGCACCGGCGGCATCGGCAACGACGGCGCCCATGAAATGGACTACGCTCGCTGGGGACTGGGCGTCGATACTCTGCCGTCAAAAGTCAGCGCTATGGGTGGCAAGTACTATTTCGACGATGATCAACAGTTTCCTGACACCGCGACCTGCCTCTTCGAATATCCGGGCGACGACAAGGTGGCACATAAGCGGCAGTTGATCTTTGAGCTACGACTTTGGTCTAAGAGCTACCCCTTCAACGTCGACAGCGGTGCTGAATTCTTCGGCACGGAGGGCAAGATGTTTCTCAGCAAACGAGGCAAATTGCTCGTCACCGACAACAGCAATAAACGGGTCGCCACGCCAGAGCCGGGTAGCCGAGAAAGCGGTCACGCCGACGATTTCTTCGACGCCATTCGCAACAGTCGCCGACCCAATGCAGACATTCTCGAAGCGCATCGGTCGGTCGCGCCAATCCACCTCGGCAACGTGTCAGTACGTCTGGGTCGAACGCTCGAATTCGACCCCGTGAAAGAGCAGGTCGTCGGTGACGACGAGGCGAACCAAATGCTCGGCCGCACCTACCGACAGGAAGGGCATTGGGCCATTCCAAGCTGAAAATTTCAGCGAGAGCCGCAGGAAATCGCATCGCTCGCGCGCGCCGCAGGTCTCCTGACCTCGCCGTTTGGTCGCGCTCGGCGCAGGTCTCCCGACCTCGCCGTTTGGTCGACCGAAGGTCTCCCTAGTAACGTCAAACCGATTTCCACTGCAAGGAGACCTGCGGTCGACCATGTGCGGGGTCGGGAGACCCGCGCACAACCAGCATCGCTCGCGCTCGGCGCACGACGCGTACGCGCTCGGCGCAGGTCTCCCGACCTCGCCGTTCGGTCGACCGCAGGTCTCCCCAGTAGCGTCAAACCGATTTCCACTGCAAGGAGACCTGCGGTCGGCCATGTGCGGGGTCGGGAGACCCGCGCACAGCCAGCCCGCGCGGTGCACGATGCGTTCGCGCTCGGCCGCGCTCGGCGCAGGTCTCCTGACCTCGCCGTTTGGTCGCGCCGACAGGGGGCGGATTATTCAAATTCGATCGTCAGCGGCTCGAATGTCGAAAAAGTGATTTCCGCGCGATCGCCCGATTTTGCCGGCGGCGACTCGAGTAGGGATCCGATGATCACGACGTCGCCCGCGCGGAGGTAACGGCCGTGTTTCGGTAGTTGGTTGGCAAGGGAGAGCACGGCGTCAAGTGGCGCACCTTCCATCATTTGCGTTGCCGCGCCTTCCGCTTCCAGCTGGCCATTGATCACGACTCGGCCTACTTCCGAATCAAAAGGTGCCTTGTCCAGCGGGACATGTCGCTCAGGAAGAATGAACCCACCGTGGCCCAGACCGTCGGCAATACCGAGATTGGCCCCCGCCTCGATGCCGCCTGCGGCGTCGCGGACCCGTACCGATATCAGTTCGCTGGCGCCCCCGACGCCGGCGACCGCCGCAACAAGTTCCTCCCGGCTCACTTTCGGGCCAGGCAGGTCGCGGGCGATCCAAAATCCGATTTCTGCTTCGATGATCGGCGTGTTGTCTGCGAATCGGTCACTCTTTGCCGCGCTTCCCGATTGCAGCCGATCTGAGGCCAACATGAATCCGAATATCGGGTCGAGCTGTTGGCCCGGTTTTGCAATTTTTGTTCCGCCCATCTTCCAGCCAACCACTTGTTCGCCTTGCGATTCCAGTTTTTTCAGCAGCGCCATCTGAATCTGATACGCCTGGCCGCGATCGAGATCAGGAAAATGGAGGGCCAAGCCGCGGGTCATGCTTGCTGTCTTGCGTGCTGCCAGTAGATGATCGGCGACCGCGTCAATGTCGGCGTCAGCGGTGAGTTGATGCGTGATTTCTCTCGGCGAGTTCGAGGCGTTCTCCCCACTGGCGTGGGCCGATGCAGGCTCGCCTGTGCGATGCCGGCACGTGCCGAGGAATGCCACCAGATCAGCGATCTGCTCATTGCCCAACAGGGCAAACCCGTTTGGCATTGCAGACAGTTTCGTTTTCACGCGCTGCTCGACCGCTTGCGTCTCGATCGTCTCCAAAGTTCCATCCGTTTTTATGAGTTGAATCTCGACGTTGTTCTCGCGAAGCACCGCTCCGGATAGCACCATGCCGTAATCCATCACAAAGTTATGCAGCTGGAAACCTTCGGCGATCGTGGCACTCGGATTCAAGATCGACTCGGCAATTTTCTTTGCCTCCGCGCGAATTCCGATGCCGGAGAGTTCGGGAGCGAAGAGGGTACCGCGGCCGGCAATTCGATGGCACGCCGCGCAATTGGCGCCGCCCGAGTCGCTAAAGAACAGCTCGCGGCCGCGCTTGGGGTCGGCACCGGGTAACAGTGCGAGAACCTGGTCAATGGTCGCCTGCTCGGGCGGTGTCAATTCGACCTGCAACCCGAGTCGTGGCTTGAGGCTGACGAGGCCGGCGTACAGTCGCGGATCTGCATCTCGGGCCGCCTGCTCCAGAACCTGCTTGGTTTTTATGCCGTTGGCAACGTGCTGCGGATCGATCGCCAACAGCAGCGTCAAGATCTTGGAACGGAAGCCGACGTCTCCGACCAGCTGGAAAACGTGCGAGAATAGGGAGTCCCAACTTCCAGCGGGACGCCACGGCGTGGGAAGGCTGATGTGAGAAAGCGCCTCGACCGCGCTAAGCACGCGAACACTGGCCTGTTCCCGGCCGAGGCCAGACGTGTCGAGACCCGACAGCAGGAACTCTGCAATCTCTTGGGGCGAGTCGTCGGACCGCCGAGAAAGGGTGGCGAACCCCCGCACCGCGGCATGACGGAGCGCTGCGTTGCCGTCGAGCGCTTTCCACAAGATGTCGCGGGCAGCGTTTTCGCGAGCGAGCGGAATAATCACCAGCGCTCGTTCATTGTCGTCGCTGAGCGATTGGTAGAAGTCGCGCAGCTGTCTCCAATCCTTGTCGTCGCCATAGGTCGCCCGTGAAATCATCGAGAGAAAAAGCTGACGTAGCTTGCCGTTTTTCGCCGAGCGGGCGCGGTCAATTAAATCGACCATCGAGACCGACTCCTCCAACTCGACCCGCGCCGTCGAATTTGGCATTTTTGGGGGTGGCTGCGGATTCATGGCCCAAGTCATTGCCCAGTGCTGAATCTGCTCATCTTCGTCGCGCTCAGCGATCGCAACTACGTCGTTCAGCGTCACCTCGTGGCCCTCCAAGAGACTCAGCAGTCCTGCCAATCTCACCCTCGCTCGCTCGTCCTGCAGAAGCTGTTTGCGAAAGTCGATGTCAGCAAGATCGCCAAGCGTCCGCCAACCGACATAGAAGACCAATCGATCTTGTTCTCTTGCCAGTAGATCGACGATCGCGGAGAGAGAGTGCGTCTGCTTCGCCTGCCAAAGGGCCTGAATGGCCTCGAAACGGATCCGTGGTTCGGGGTCCGACAACGAGCCGACTACCAGCTGGGGCAAGCCGCGAGGAGCGCCGGCATTCGCCCGGTAGGCAAGGATGCGTAGCGCTTGAATCCGCAGATTGAGCGATGTCTGGGGCGCGAGCGCCGATGTTTTGGGGACCGACGCAAGTTGCTCAAAAAACGCATCAATGCGTTTGTCTTCTGATGCCATCCGGCCCAATGCCCACAGGGCCCATGTCTGTTGTCCTTGGTCCAAGCTACCGGTATCAACGGCCTTGATTAGCCTTTCACGCACAGCGGAACCACGGCGGACCAATTCATCTTGGGCGTTCACTCTCCAAACACTGAGCGCATCGGAACCGAGATCGGCAAGCAGCTGATCGAGGTTCCATGCTGCCTGCGGCGCGCGGCGGTGCGGCGGATTCCATTCGGCGTTGGTCGCAGCGGGCCGTCCGGTATGCGTGACACGAAACATCCAACTTCCTTCTTCATCGCGATTGTAGTGATAGTCGCCGCCCCAACCGCAAATGTAGATCGCACCGTCCGGTCCACACTCCATGTCGGTGGGGCGGTACACCATCTCGCCGGAGCCCCGAGTAGCAAAAGATTCCCAACGTCCGCCCTGGGGCTGCATAAGCGGGCCGTCCCAAACGGGTCGGTAGATATAGGTGCCGTTCGCCCAGTCATTCATGAAAAAGACGTTACGGTACTTCGACGGAAAGTGCGGATGCGTGTAATAGATAATGCCAGTCCCGGAGCCGTGGAAAACTGGGCCGCTCACCGGCGCCGTGGGCAGATGGTCCTCGCCAGTCCAATGACTACTGTAAGAGTGCCCCCAGCCAAAATGGGCTCCGTAGAAGGGCATCATGATTCGGTCGCCCTGTTCTTGATCGTTGTCGGTGCCGAGGAGATTAAACTGGTCGTCGAACGTGATGTCCCACGGATTGCGAAGTCCGCGGGTAACGATTTCAAGATTGCTTCCGAGCGGATCACAACGCAAGATGCCCCCCTCGCGGCCCCAGTCGTCTGCCCAGTGGTGATACGTTTTCTGGTAGGAACGTTTGTCGAAGGTCTTGGGGGGATACGCGTCGGGGGCTCCCGGAGGGTCGACGACGTCCCAAAGCTCGCGGAAAGGACGGGGCGCCACGTAGCCATACTGCTCCGGCTGGTTGTGCCCTTTGGAGTTGCCCTTCGACATGTAGAGCTTTCCATCCGGTCCCCAATTCAACCCGTGCAGCGCGTGCTCGCGGTTGCCCAGATCGGTGTAAACGATCACATATTCATCGGCTTCATCGTCGCCGTCTAAATCGCGCACGATCGTCAACTCCGGAGCGTTCGCCACGTACAGGTCGTTGCCCTTCCACGCCAATCCCTGCACACTATTGAAACCGGTGGCAAACGTTTTCGATTCGTCCGCAACCCCGTCATCGTTGGTATCGATCATGAGCAGGACGCTATCGGTGGGCGTGCTCATATAGTTCTTGGGATACTGGGGTCCCTGTCCGACGGTCAGTCGACCCCGTGCGTCGAAACAGATCGCTGTTGGCTTGTAGACCCGCGGTTCTTGGGCAAAGATCGAAATGTCAAATCCTTCCGGCACGATCGGTAGATCCGATCGCAACTCTGCCTTCTCTCTGTTGTCGATCTGCGGCAAGATGTCGAGGAATTCTTGATAAGCTTCCGCCGGGTCAAACGGTTCAACAGGGTCGTTCAGGTGGATCAGAGCGCCATAACAGAGCCGGAAGGGTTGCCCTTTTTTCACGAGCACGTTTTCCCGCTGTTTGCCGCGACCGTTGAGTTCACTCTCACCTAAGGGATTGGCGATCAGCAGCCCCGTTTCGACCGCGTGCCACCACGGCTTGCGAAAGTTCTTCGGATCGTTCATCAGCAGAATGCCGCCCTGCTTGCCGTCGACCGGGCCGCTATAGTCACACCAGTCCGACTGATTCGTTCGAATGGCATCCTGATCGGTGCGTCCTTCGCTGTCGCGCATTACGCCGCCCAAGTTGGAATCGGTCGCGATCGACGTGGCAACCCGAATGGCCAGCCCCATTTCTTCTTGGTCACCCAACCAGAAGTCACTTTCCTCCCTCGAGATGGTGCTTTCACAGATCATCAAGATTCCATTGGGCCGGCGGAGCAGCGTATAGCGACATAGCTGGTCGCAGAACTTTTCCTCTCCGCCGCTCACTAACATTCGATTCCGTACGGCGAAGGCAGCCCGATTCTTGCCGGCTGTTGGTTCTTCGACGAATGTTCCGCCGATGATTTTGGCTTTCATCCTCCAATAGTCGTTGCCACCGACGTCGCCAAATCCCCACCAAATCCCCGGGTGGTAGGTCTCGTGGTCTTGGAAATCGCCCGGCTGCGGCGGATGATTTCGCGTGATCTGAGTTTCGCCCCCCAGCGCGTGGATCTGTTTGAAGTAAGGGCGCGTCGTATCAGGATCGCTCCAGACGTAGGTGGCCAGCAGTTTGCCGTCGAGCAAGATGTCCAATTCGCCGGCCCGTTGGCGAAAGGAGAATCGGTCGCGGTTGCCGCCGCTTTCTTCTCTGCGTAGCACGGTGCCCGTCGAGTCGACGCGGAGTTCGATCTGCGTACCAACTTGCGAGTACTCAATGTCGATGTCATAGATCACTTTACCACTTGCAAACTGCTGCTCCTCAATATCGCCGAATTCCGACTCAGCGAAATCTTTCTCAAGGACGGCCGTGACCGCAGCGGGCAGGTCTTCGTAGTCGAGCTCTCTCTCCTCGTACACGAACGTGCCGTCGCTTCGATACTCTACCTTGATCTCATCGTCGCCCTGATCGAGATCGATTTCGTAACCTTCGTCGTCACCGTTGGTCTCTGCGTCGTCGATCTCAGCGTCTGGATACTTGGCCTGAATTGCGTCCAACACAACTTGGGGCAGCTCAGAAATATCGATATCGTCGGCCTGTGCCAAGTTATTGCATAGGAAGGCAAAGCCCAGTAAGTGCAATATAAGTAGTGCTTGGATTTTCATGAGTTTCACCTTATGCTGTGTATCGAGAGTCCTTTTCTGAGGAATTCCGCGGTGTCTTTTGCTGCTGTCAGAGGCGTCGTTTTTCCGTCTTCGGGAGCCGATTGATGGGCGGTGACGGGGCCGTCGTAGCCGATCTCATGGAGTCCTTGAAAGACGCGATCAAAATCGATTCCGCCCGCTTCCGGAATCGGGATCACGTCGAAAGAAATTGGGCCGTGGCTCCAAGTGTCGATTGTCACGCTGCCGCCGCGATGAATCTTTTGATTCTGCAGGTAGACGTTAAAGATCCACGGGGCGAGTTGCCTGATCGTATTCGGGCCATAATCTTGTCGGCATTCTTCGAGGTTGGCCGCCTCGAAGATCAGTCCAAAATTCGGACGATCGACTTGTTGCAGGGTCGCGACGATTTCGTCGACCGTCTCGAAGCGGCTTTGCACATGGCATTGATGCGCCAAGCGCAAACCTCGGGCGGCCGCCTGATCGGCAGCCTGTTGCGCCTGGGTGATATCCTCTTCGCTCTTGATACAAACACGAAGCAAAGAAGCCCCAAGCTGTTCGGCCAGATCGAGGTAGGGGCGAATGTCGCGGAGAGAGTTTGGCCCGCGGTCGTTGTTGTAAACGACGTCGAAATCGCCGCTGATCATGCTGACGCCAAGGTCGCGGGTTTGTAGCAACTGGGCGGCCCGAGTGATCTGATCGGGTGTCGAATGCACGCCGACCTGCGACGCGCGCATGCAGAGCGAGTCGTAGCCAGCGGCGATCGCCATGTCGGCAAGCTGCTCCAGCTGCATGCTGGCTGCTTTTTTGCTTAAGAAGCTTTCAGCAATTCGGCTGGAGAGGGAAAGATTCATCGTATTCAACCGGCGCTCAACATTCGGATGAATTCCTTTAGGATCAGGGCGTTCTGCTGGTAGCCGCGACCGGTGACCAGACGCCCATCCACGATCACATCTTCGTCGATATAGGTCGCGCGCCCTTGCTGAGCGTCCATCGCGCATTTGGGTACGGTGGTCACTCGTTTGCCAGCGATGCAATCTGCGGCGGTAAGAATTTCAATTCCGTGACATAGACAGGCGATCGGTTTGTCCGCATCGGCAATCTCTTTGACGACGCGGCAGAGGTCGGCATCGTAGCGAATGTATTCGGGCGCCCGCCCGCCCGAAATAAAAGCACCGGCGAAATCTGCGGAGCGTAGATCCTTAAAGGCGACTTCGGCCTGCAAATGATAGCCGGGGCGTTCCTGGGTGATATCCCACGGCACGTCGGGGTTGGGAGGGATTTCGTGAAGTACCGTGTGATAAAGACGCGCCTCCGGTCCGGCGACGACGACCTGATAGCCCTCCTCCGGCAAGCGATAATACGCGTAAAAAGTGTCGAGCGCTTCAACAGCGTCGCCGATCGGCATAAGGATTTTTTTCATGGGGACTATTTCGATTCTTGATCTGTTTCCGGCAGTTTATCATGGTGTGATGCCAGTCCCGCGGCCAGGACTCCCACCATAACGATTGAGCTGGTTCCCAATACGATCGTCATGAAGTTGTGGAGCGGATTCGACCAGGACGAGCATGCCGCTGGCCAGTTGTCAAGTTTTGAGAGCGACATCCAGACGATCATCACAATGCCAATGGCGACGGCCAAGGCGGCATCGGCGTTGCGAGCTCGTTTCGAAATTAACCCCAAGAGAAAGAGCCCTAACATTCCTCCGGTAAAGACGCCCTGCAGATTCCACCAGGCGTCGAGCGCGCTTCTGACATGCATCATGGCGAGCGCCGCGCACGTTCCTGCGACGCCAAAAACGATGGTGGCAAGATGCAGCGCGCGCATCGACTCCCGCTCTGCAGCTTGTGGACGAAGATAGCGCTGGTAGATGTCGCAGTAGAAAACGGTCGCAGAACTATTGAGACTGGTATCGACGCTGCTCATGGCAGCAGCGAAGATCGCGGCGATCAGCAGTCCCGCCAGCCCGACCGGAAGGCGATTGACAATGAAATGTGGCAAGACCTTATCGCCAATGTCCTCTGGTGTGAGCGACGCGGCGGTCTCTTGCAAAACGGCCTCGCTGACGTCCTCGCCTGCTTGCAGCAACCGGGCTTGGGCGACCTGAAGCTTGACCTCGTCACGCAGCGACGTGTCGGTTTCGTACAGACTAAACAGGCCGGTGCCAATGAAGAAAAAGAGGGCCGAGACCAGCGGAAACATGATCGCTGCCAGCCAAACGCTAAACCTCGCGTCGCGATCCGATTTCGCCGTGAAATAGCGTTGGACAAAGTTTTGGTCGATGCCAAAGTTTTGCAGATTGATGAAGAAGCCATAAACCAGGACGACCCAGAAGGTCGGATCGGGCAGCGTGAAAGATTGCGGGCTGAGCTCTAAACTTCCCAGGCTAAACTTACCATTGTCACTCGCTATCTGAAACAACTGCGACCACCCTCCCGGCATATCGATCAGCAGCAGCGCCGCGCACAGCAAGGCGCCGGTAATCAATACGATGCTCTGCGCTACGTCGGTCCAGATCACCGCTTCGATGCCGCCCAGCAGCGTATAGATCGTCACCAGCACTCCGGTCAGGACAATAATGGTTCGAATGTCCCAGCCGGTGAGCGGCGCCAGCGCCAGCGCCACCAGATAGAGAACCGTACCCATCCGCGCCAATTGGGAGAGCAAATAACAGATCAAGGCATAGCTGCGCGCCCAAGGACCGAAGCGTGCTTCGAGATGGGCGTAGGCAGAGATTTGGTCGCCACCCCGATAAAAAGGGATGAAGTAGCGGACGGCGAAGACTGCAGCGACTGGTAGCGACAACCCGAAGACCCAGGAATTCCATGTCCCGCCAAACGCCTTGCCGGCGTTTCCCAGGAAGCCAATGCTGCTGACGTAGGTGCCGAAGATCGAGAGTCCAACGGCCCAGCCAGGTAGTGAACCTCCGGCCAAAATGAACTCGTTGGTCGTCTTGCTCTTTCGGGCGAACCAACAACCGAGCCCAAAAACTCCGGCCATGTACAGGAGCAGTACAACGAGATCGGTCGTGCGAAGCTGTGGATCGGTCATATTCCGCGTCGATCGGCCAAATTCATAGAGACGGGCGAAAATATCAGATTACTTTGCCATTTCGATCCTGTATACCACCGGGTGATCAGCCGTATGTCGCACCCACACGACAAGTGCGTGGCGCGCCTCGGAGTTGTTCCAGCTCGGCTCAATCCCTTGCCGAAAGAATGCCGTGTCGACGAATTCCGCCCCATCGATGAAGAGCCGGGCCGTTGCGTTGGGCGGCCAGTTCTCGATGACCAAACTTGGGCTGATGACTGGGGCGCCAGCCGATCCAACCCCAGCCAATCCAGTGGAGTAGCGCAACGCGGCGAGCCGCGTGACGGCGCGGACCTTCCTCTGATACACCACTCACGACGGCAGAGTACGTTTATCACCGGTGAGATTTCCGGGCTACGCCAACTTACCCTTCGGGGCGCCCCAATGATCTCGATAGTTGCGGGATAGCATGTCGTTCGCTTCGGTGTCGTCAATTACCTGCTCAGTCTCCGGGTCGAAGTGTAGGCTGCGCCCTAAGCGGGTCGAGAGGTTGCCGAGGTGACACAGCGACGCGGTGAGGTGTCCGATTTCGATATCGCAATTGGGACGGCGGTCATTGCGCACCGCGTCGACAAAGTCGGCAATGTGCGCCTCGGTGTCTTGTCCCATCGTCTCGACATCGATTTTTTGCCGCTTATTCCGCGCGTCGAGCAGCTGGATTTTGCCACGCCGACTGAGAAACAGGCGACCGTTGTGGCCGTAGTACTCGACGCCGCTATCGACATTGTAGACCGAAGGAAAGTTGGTCGACCAAAGCCGTTGCTCGTAGATGAACATCCGTTTGTTGCCCGGCGTTCCGTCTCCCGGATACTCGAACGCAACCTGCTGGGTGTCTGGAAATTGCTGGTCGTCGTCAAAGAAGTACTTGCCGCCGCCGGCACTGATCTTCGACGGATGCGTCTCAACGCCAAGTCCCCAGCGGGCATAGTCGACGTCGTGGATGCCGTCGTTACCGATCCCGCCGGTGCCGTAGTTGTAGCGGAAGTGCCAACCCCCCAAACAGTTCTCCTGATAGGGGTCCATCTCAGCCGGTCCGACCCAGTCTTCGTAGTTAAGCTCGCGTGGCGGCGCAGTTGGATTCCCATGACCGATGTCGTCTCGCTTCTGCACATTCCAAGCTCGACAGACAAGGACGTCGCCGATAACGCCCTCGCGCAACATCTGGATTGCCTCAATAAACATCGGCGTGCTACGAACTTGGGTGCCATGTTGTACGACCCGATCGTTTCGGCGGGCCGCCTCGATGAGCATTCGGCCTTCTCCCACGTTGTGGGAACATGGTTTTTCGACGTAGACGTGCTTGCCAGCTTCGCAGGCCATGATTGCTGCCGGAGCATGCCAATGGTCGGGGGCCGCGATATAGACTGCGTCGACGTCGGAATCGTCCATTATCCGCCGCATATCACTCACCGCGCGGCTACTCGGGATATCGAGCTCACTGGCTGCCTTGGCCAGGCGATCTTGATGGACGTCGCACGCATAAATGACCTTCACCCCAGCTTGCTTATTCCAATCCTTCGCTACGCCGGGGCCGCGGCCACCACAGCCGATTAGTCCGATGTTGAGCTGTGAATTCGCGGGGGCGGCCTGCACCGCGCCGGTGACACCCGTAAGGGAGACGGCGGCTGCACCGGCCAGGCCTAGGGAGGAATCCTGAATGAATTTCCGACGAGTCGATTCGGACATTGTATGTTCTCCTGATTAAAGACAGACGTAGGCACACTGCCATTGGCCCCCGCCATTGGTCCCTCGCGAGCAAAATGCGTGCGCTGCTAGAGGACTGACGCGGCATTAGGGCGAAAGTATGCACGATTGTAGGTGGGTTGCCCGCCGGGAACTATAAGTTCCAGCAGAATTTTCTTTTCGGCGCGTTATGGTACGATTTATGACGCAGAATGACGCTAATGCCTGTGCCATGGGAGTCGCGCCAACTTAAATTAGGGAGTCGATACAATCGCTTTTATGCTCACCCAACCATCAAGGCGGCGTCGCTCCGTGCGGATTGCGGGGCGTGCCGCTCAACACGTTAGGCGCGGCGCTCGCGGTATCGTCTGGCGCTTGCCAGACAACGCCCATTTTGTCGTACCGCTCAGCCTCGCTCTCGCTCTCGGCACCGCCTCATTCCGCTGTGCGACTGCCGCTGAGCAAGGCGAGACATCGTCGCAGGCTGCGGCAGCCGTGACCGCACACGACACACCAGCCGGGACGGCAGAGGGGGCCCGCATTGGGCCGACACTCGCCCTGCTGGACGAGAAACATGTGGGAGGATGGAAGCAGTCACCCTTCGACGAGGAAGGGAGTGCCAAATTTGAAGATGGGCAGTACGTGATTGGTGCCGGGCGGCCGATGTCAGGGATTACCTGGCAGCGCGAGTTTCCTACGTCGAACTACGAGATCTCGCTGCAAGCGCAGCGCGCCGAAGGCGGTGACTTCTTTTGTGGGCTGACCTTTCCGGTCGGCAACGATTTCTGCAGCCTCATCGTGGGTGGTTGGGGCGGGGGACTGGTTGGCTTGTCGAGTCTTGACGGTCATGACGCATCAGAAAATGAGACGACCGTTTTCGATCAGTTTGAGAATGGCCGCTGGTATGAGATTCGCCTGCTCGTTTCCGATCTGGAGATCAAGGCCTGGATCGACGGCCGGCGCTACCTGCGTGTCAAACGAGCGGAACACGACTTCTCGATCCGCTTTGAACTTAAGCAGTCGCGGCCCTTCGGTCTCGCCACCTACCGGACAACCGCTCGCATCAAAGACCTCCAACTCCATCGACTCAAGCCGCCAGTGATGCATCCGGGCACGATGCATGCGGAGCTCGACGTCGCTTACGCTGGGACGACGCACCATCGGCAACGACTCGATTTGCTGATGCCGGCAAACCGGAAGTCGCGCTGGCCCTTGCCGGTGATCGTTGCCGTTCACGGCGGCGGGTGGCAAGGGGGTGACAAACGGCAGATGCTCAGCGTGCTCAAACCGTTTGTCGAGACGGGGCGATATGCGGGCGTCGCGGTCGGTTACCGTTTGTCGCAAGATGCGCAGTGGCCCGCTCAATTCGAAGATTGCCAGGCGGCGATCGGCTGGGTTCGCGATAACGCTGAGCGGTTTGAACTCGATCCGGACCAGATTGGCGTGCTTGGAAAATCGGCGGGCGGCCACTTGGTCGCCATGCTCGGCATGGCGGGCAACGAGCAAGAATCTGGCGCAGATCTCAGCGATGCGAACGACCTCAGTGCTGCGAACGGGGCAAACAATCCTTCGAGCCGCGTCACTTGCGTGGTGAATTATTATGGCCCGAGTGATCTGCTGACGATGGGAGACGATCCCGGTGAGATTGATCACAACGGTCCCAATTCTCCCGAGGCCCAATTGCTGGGGGGCGCGATACTGGAACATCGCGATGCAGCGCTGTCCGCCTCGCCAACACACTACGCAACGAGCGACGACGCGCCGATGCTACTGATCCACGGCGATCTTGACCCGCTTGTGCCTTACCAGCAGTCGGTGCTACTACAGCAGCGGCTCCGCGCCGTCGGCGTCGCAGCGAGTTTGGTGACGATTGCAGGGGGCGGACATGGCGGTTTCGACGGCCCCGTCCTGCAATCGGTAATCACCAGTTTTTTTGACAAACACTTGCGGGGCGCGAAAACCGAGATCGAGGATCAGATTTTGCAGCCCGGGCAGAAGAAGTGAGCAAATTCACTTCAGCACTGCCACTTTGGCCCCAATCAGTTCCAAATACTCGTGATACGCCTCGTTCATGTCAGGCTGTTTGCCCCGCGGGTCAGAGTAGACGTACACGCCGCAGCCGAGGTGGAGTTTTTCGCCTTTCTTGACGGTGACCGCGCTTTTCTCCCCAGCCTTCATCGCCTCGCGGCCAAATGGATTGGCCGCAATAAAGCCATAGTCGCGGGCGTGATACCAGCTCCGCCGAAAATTGCTTGGATCGGGCATGAGGGCGATGCCGACATACGTACCGTCGATGACGCCACTGTAGTCAATCCAGTCCGATTGCTTTGCCCACACCTCGTCGCCATCCTTGAGTCCCTCTGCATTGGTCATGTGCCCTTCGCCAAACTCGACGGTGATGGGCGTGGTAACTCGCATAGCGACGCCGAACTCTTGCTGATCGCCGAAGGTGAAATCGCCGTGATCCGACGAGAAAGTACTATCAAAGATCAAAAACGTGCCCCGCTGAGTGGCAGCGATCGTGTATTTACACAACTCGGCGCAGACGCGATCTTTGCCGTCGGTCGACAGGTAGTAGTTGCGGACGGTGAAGGTGCCTTTTCCAGTACCGCCTCGGGCCCGCTGGACAAACATCGCATGTTCGACCTTGGCCTTTAGCCGCCAGTAGTCGTGGCCGTTAATGTCGCCAAATGCTTGCCAAACGCCCGGATGATAGGTGTCGTGATCCATCGGGACCTCGACGGGCGGATGGTTGCGCGTCGCCTGGATCCCAGAGGGTGTTTTCACATGAGCAAAGAAGGGACGGGAAATCTTGCTATCCTCGTAGATATACGTCGCAAACGGCTTTCCACCGACGCTGATCTCGAGATTTCCCGGCTTACTCTTGAAGGCAACTTCCGGCTGATCAGCGGCGAGTCCGTTTGCAGTCAGTAAAAAACTGACGGCGCAAGTTAAGGCGAAGCCCGCCACGCGATGTCTGGTTGTCATCTGGTATTTCCTCAATTAGCCAGTGCGGTGATAGATGAGCCGGGTGAACGGTTCGATAGCTGCTGGAGTGATGCGGTTTGTGGAGTTGGGGTTGCGAGAAGAGACGCTGCGGCAGACCACGGCTATGCACTTTTTAGCGCTCTTGTCGCGACCCCTGTTTGCTTTTTTGGGGACCCTATCTCGCCCAAATCTCGAGCATGCCAAATCTGCGACGCAATTGCAACGTGTTGGCCGGATGACGCAACGCCGTAAAGGATTTAATCGTTGGCCAAAGGCTGTATTCATCCGCTCCAGGTTCGTGGTACTGTATTGCGGTCCTGGTATAACTGGCTGCCGATTGGCGGCGAGGCATGACATCGAGTGCAGCAGTCGAGGCAACGCCAGCAATGGTGGTCTTCAGAAAATCACGGCGAAAAACGTTTAGTTTTGTCATTGGATGCAATACAAAAAATGGTCGCTCCGCAGAATCAGTTTTCCGCTAGAGACAATGGGGCTGGCATTGAAGGTACTCTCGTCGTCGAAAACGTTGTGAGCGAGTTGCTCAAATTCGGGTTTGGCCGCTAGCACAAACGTCCCGTCATTTCTTGTCACGATGTAAACTTTTCCGTCACCTGCAAGCGCCGAAGCATAGGGCTGACCTGGGAACCGCTCGGAATACATCACTTCTCCGTCAGCCAACCGCAAACAGTAGGCAATCTTGTTGCGATCACTCACCCAGTACATATGATCGTCAACGATCACCGGCGATGACACGTTGGCTCCAGCCTTGGCTACCCACATCTGGTGTGACTCGGTGACGTCACCTCGTCCGCCTGCTCGGATCGCGATCGCCTTGGATTCCCGCCCGCCCAGGACATACGCGATTCCATCGCGAGAGACGATGCTCGGGCAGACGTAGTTGTGAATTCCTTCACAATTCCACAGCGACTCTCCCGTGGCAGGATCAAATCCAAGAATCTCGTCTTCGACCGTGACGATCAGCTCGTGTTGTCCAGCGGGGAGCGGCACGAGATGGGGTGTGCTCCATGATCGTTTCATGCCGGGAGAGCGCCAGACTTCGCTGCCATCTTGCTTACTGATTGCTACTAGGGAGCCGCTTTCGACACTGGCATTGATAATCACCAGGTCATTGAATAAGACGGGCGAGGCCCCGCACCCCCAGCGGTGGGTCTGCGAGCCGACGTCTGCCTGCCAGATTTGCTTGCCAGTGAAATCGAACTTGAAGACACCCGTTTTTCCGAAAAACAGATAGAGATGTTTCCCGTCGGTGGCTGGCGTGGGACCTGCATAGCCGTGATCTTTTATGCTTTCTTCCTCGGGAAACTTTGGCGCGATCGGTTGGTTCCAGAGAATCTCACCGCGGGCCTGGTCCACACAGACAACGTGCAGTGTTAAGTCTGCCATCTCCGCTGTCGAATCGCCCGTTCCGTAGCCGCTGTAGCAGGTCAGATAGAGTTGGCCATCGACGGCGATCGGACTCGAAGCACCGAAACCGGGCAACTGCGTCTTCCACACTAGATTTTCTTTGTCGCTCCAAACGACCGGCAATCCCGCATCGTCAGAAACGCCCAACCCATTGTGCCCGCGAAATTGCGGCCAGTCACTGGAAGCGGCCGTTCGTGGAACAACAACCGCCACCAGCGCGGTCAAAACGAGATAGCGAAGGGAATTGATCAACATGGCAGTAACTCCTAGACGTTGTTTGGGATGAAAACTGCGGCGATCGTAGTCACTGCGGTTAGGCAATCAGCTGTTCCACAATTCTACCGTCGCCTTGATCGGTGAGGCGAACTTCTGAACCTTCCAAGGGATAGCTTAACTTATTCTGATCGAGTCCGAACAGGTGCAGCATCGTGACATTGAAGTCGTGGACATGGACTTTGTCACTGGTCCGCTTGTCCGGTAGGGTTTAGGCTCCGGAAGGGTGAAGTGGTTTGGTAATTTGGGTCGAACGCCACCACCCTACCACTCCACCCTAACTGACGTGAACCATTCAATTTTTTGCGCAGGTGTGAAAAAAACAGAGGCCGGTGCGTCGCATAGGGCATCAGCTGCACAGTAGGCCGCGGAGCGTCATCAAAAGATTCGTAGGGAACACAATCCGCTTGATTTCGATTTGCCAACGAGCATGGCTGGCACCTTGTCACAGACATGCTTTATTCTGGGAAGATTCCGAAGAATTGGAGCGGTGATGGCATTGTCAGCTTCGTCGGCCATCATCCGAGTCTGTTAGATTTTGTCATGGATGCCAAGTCTCGCGGCATACCGGTTGTTGAGCTGTCGCTCGTTCGGGCAGATATTGATCTGCCACGCGTCGCGGCCGACAACGAGATGATCGGCCGACTCGCGGCAGATCATTATCCTTTGGAGCCTCGTCGCTCGGACACGCCTTCGGTCCCGTCGACCATCTCGCGGGCATTTCCGCGGCCCAGACAGCGCTCGACCTGGGGATCTCGCACTTTGACACGTCACCATTATAAGAGATGGACAGCCCTACTTCCAGGCACCACGTCCGCTGTACAATATTTGGAGACCGCTTTGGGGCCAATGGATTTCCTTTGCTGAAAAACTTAGAACTACCGTCATCCGACATTGACGTCCCGGCGTGAACCCCTAGCGGCGCGGTCTAGATCGATGGGCCAGCGTCAAGCATGGTCCTCGGCAATCAATTTCCTTTATCGAAAGAACTCGTCATGCGCCCCAATCGACTTCGCGAGCTGCTGCGCGCCGGAAAGCCGAGCCTCGGAACCCGTATTCTCAGCTCCTGGCCAACTACGGTCGAATTGATCGGCCAATCAGGGATGTTCGATTACGTCGAATTCCTCGGGGAGTATTCTCCCTACGACCTCTATTCGCTCGAGAATCTCGGCCGGGCCGCCGACCTTTTCGAGCACATGTCAGCCATGATGAAGATCGAGCAGGAGCCGCGCACCTACCTGGCTGTGCGTGCAATCGGGTCGGGAATACAGAATTTGCTTTTTGCTGACATCCGTTCGGTTGAAGATGCCCAAGAGTGCGTTCAGGCGGTACGTGCGGAATCGCCCCAGACGGGCGGTCGTCACGGTGTCGGGATGCGGCGCGATGTCGGCGTCGTCCTCGAAGGAGCGACTCAGCAATTTGTCGACGCGCTTGAAGAGGCAGTAGTGGCGATCATGATTGAAAAGGAACCGGCGGTTGAGAGTCTGGAATCCATTCTTTCAGTCACCGGAGTCGACATGATTCAGTTCGGTCCTGCCGACTATTCGATGAGCGTGGGCCTCGCCGGCCAGTTGCAACATCCCCGTGTCAAAGAAGCGGAGCGACACGTTATTGAAACGGCCTTGAAGATGGGCGTCACGCCCCGCGTCGAGCTGTTTGGGTTCGAGGGAATGGAGCCGTATCTGGAGATGGGTGTGCAACACTTCAACGTCGGGGTCGATATGCAGACGCTGTTTCAATGGTATTGTGATACCGGCAAGAAGGTTCGCGACGAACTCAACATCGACCCACTGATTGCTGCGGACGCCCGGCAAAAAACCAGCTATGGCCGATGAAGCACTCTTTTTCGCGCACCACCACATTCTCTGTCACCGCACCTCAGCTTAGGCGAGACGTCGGTGCGGATGAATATGGTTCGGGATCGGGAGCCGAAACAGCGCCATTGAGTCGAGCAGAAGTTGGGCCCCGCCAATCCCAGTGAACCGGGCCCAACGAACCGGGCAGCTCATCAAATCTGGATGACGGCGAGCCGATTGGTTTCTGATCGAGGGAGCCTCTCTTGCCGCCAATCGCCACCATGCATTTCACATTCTGGGCAAAGTATGCTAGCATAGGGAACTTCTCCCAGAATTTTCCATCTCCGAATTACCCAGTTGCCAATGTCTGCGTCCCCTGCCACTATCGGTTTCGGGTCACGGCACTAGAGCATGGTGACGAGTATGAAGCGTGCGACCCTGATTGACTCCTCCGGCTGTAACGCCTCCAGCTGTAACTCCTCCAGCTGTAACTCCTCCGGCGGGCACTCCTCCAATGGTGAGCCTTCCAACGGTGAACCTTCCAACGGTGAGCCTTCCAACGGTGAACGTTCCAGTCGGGGGTCCAGCTACCGGCACTATCGCTGCCAGGCCCAAATGCCTCCGGAACTGATTGTTCGCCTGCGGCAATCTGCTCGAGAGTTTGGTGACACTTACGCGTCGTACCTTGCCACTCAGCCAGATCGCGAGTATTTCTGGGCACCCGGACACTATGGAGTCGTTGCTTTTCACCGCATGGGCCGGTACGTCAACGTTGCCGATGGCTTGCTTGCTGATCCTGAAAACCGCGAGCGATTGTTGGCTGACTTTCTTGCTTTCGCGGAGCAAAACCGTTGGGTTGCCACGTTCATGAACGTCCCCCGCAGCGAAATCAATATTTTCCGCCGGCAAGGGTGCCAAGTGACCAAGTGCGGCGAGGAAGCCCTCGTACAACTCGACCGGACCAATTGGCAGGGTAAAGAGGCATCGTGGCTGCGCCGACAGGAGAGTTATTGCAAACGTCACGGCGTCGAGATTAGCGAAGTCACCCCCGATCTTGCCGACCCTGACTACCGCGACGAAGTCGCTGCGCAACTTGAAGAAATATCAGGTGATCACATCTCCTCGACTTTGCATCGTCGAGAGATGCGATTCTTCGTCAGCAAGTTTTCTGCGTACGAGATGATTGGGCGGCGCCTGTTTGTCGCCCGAGAAGGTTCACGCGTTATCGGTTTTATCGTCTGTAACCCTGGGTTGGGCGGCGATTTCTGGGCGGTCGAAGTCTATCGACGGAGACAAGACGCAGTCCGTGGCGTGATTCCGAGCATCATCATGCACGCTATGCGAGCGATGAAGGCCGAGGGAGTGCGATATTTTTCGCTGTCGTTATCACCCTTCTTGCGTTGCAATCCCGTCGTGGGAGATAGCCGCGTATTTCGGTTCGTGGCAAACTCTTGGTGGCGGTATCTCAATCCAGTCTATGATGTGCAGGGGATTTTCCACTTTAGGAGCCGGTTTCGTCCCGACTATCGCGAGATGTTTTTGGCGGTCAAGCCTGGAGTCACCATCCGATCGCTGTTGGTCATCGCCTACATTTGGAGGCTGTTTCATTTTAATCCCTTACGGCTTTTGCAGCGCAGCTGGCGCCAAGGGCGAACCACGAAGAACCGCTCGTTAGCCATGCCCGGGCGGCGCTCGAAGCGCATGATACGACAGTTACGCCGCAAAAGGAGTGGCGGCGATGCTGTGACGTCGGAAATTCCTGTCGCCACCGTCTATAAGCAGGAAAATGCCGAATTCGAAACGTATGAAGACATCTCGATCTAAGGCGAACCTTTGGATCGGCATCGATTTTTGTGCCTGGTTGCGACTCCTCGTCCGCAATCGGTTCGGTGTCAGCCTTGCCAAGGTGCCCCTGGCCATGCTCATTACGCTGGTGGCCATGCTCAACACTTGCTTGCGATGGTTCGAACAATTCTGGTACGGTTCTGCGGTGCGCAAGATGGAGATCAGAGACGATCCCCTATTTGTTATTGGCCACTGGCGCACGGGTACGACCATGCTCCACGAGCTGCTGTCTCTCGATTCACGGAATCGATGTCCGTCGACCTATGAAAGTCTTTCGCCCAACCATTTTTTGCTGACTGAAAGGCTTGCACACCGGTTTGCCCAGTCGATATTGCCGCGCACCCGCCCGTTCGACAATATGCGGATGAGCTTCGACCGTCCGCAGGAAGACGAGGCAGCCCTCTGCCTCCGGGGCCAGCCGAGTCCATTTCTGACGGTAGCTTTTCCTGGGCGGCCGATGCAGGATCCGCAATACGTCACTCTCGAAGGTCTCAGCCCGCGGCAATTGGCTGCCTGGAAGACCCGACTATTGTGGTTCCTGAGGTTGCTGCTGTTCAAGAGGTCTGGACGTTTGGTGTTGAAGTCGCCGCAGCACACCTGTCGGCTGCCGGTGCTTAACGAGATGTTTCCCAAAGCAAAATTCATCTATCTTGTTCGTGATCCTTTTACTCTCTATCCTTCGACGGTCCATTTTTGGAAAACGATGTACGAGACCTATGGGCTGCAACCTTTCGATGTCAATGCGGTCGGCGAGCATGTCTTATCGAACTTCCAGCAGATGCATGAGCGGCTGGAAGCGACGCGAGGTCAGGTCGACGACGACCGTTTTTATGAGCTGCGATACGAAGATCTGATCGACGATCCGGTCGGGCAAATGGAATTGATTTACGATGTCTTAGACCTGGGTGATTTCCAATCAGTTCGTCCTGCGGTGGAAAAGTATGCAGAGCGATCGCGCCGCTATCGGACGAACCGATATGAATTAGACGCCGGTAGCCGCGCTGCCGTTGCGCGCCGTTGGGCGGCCTACATTCGCAAATATGGCTATGAAAAACATCCCCTACCCGACTTGCCAGAAGTGCGATAGCCGGCCACTTTCAGCGTCTCATTCACTTCTGCACATGCAGTATTACCGGCCACGACGTCTGATTGCCTTGCTCGCCGGTGCGTAGGTGAAACAGGCGGGTTGTTTCCGGTACCCAAGTATCGGCAGTAATCGAGAATTCGCGCTCGTTCGCGTTTTCGACAATGAGCAGTCCATTGAGGCCGATATTGTCCACGTAAACTCCGTGCGGCAAGTTGCGCCCAGCTGCCTCTTGGCCGAAGGAAACGCGTCCGCTGAAACCTTCTTTGCGCGTGATTTGCGCGACTGCCGAAATGGTTTGCCCGGGGGCGACGGTCAATTCGAGTTGATTGGTTGCCGAGGGTGGGCTAGAGGGCATGGAATCTTTGCCTTGCAGTGGCATCACAGGCAGAATGCGGACGTAGACTTCCGGTTCGTCACCTAGTTCGAAAGGTGTCGTCCACTCCAGATTCTTTGTGACACGCTCACCGGCAATCTGAGCCGACGCGGCGACGCGCACCTGCGACTCGCTTCCGCTGGGAGGCTGGCTCGTGTCGGGCAGAACATGGATTGTGCCGAATGCCATGATTTGATTTGCCTCGACGCTCACCGGCGACGTCGCCACAAAACCGGCTGGTAATCCCTCGATATCGATGGTGACTTCCCCCTCGAATCCGTCCTTGCGAGCCAATTCAATCGAGAACTCTCGCCCGCTGCCGGGGCTAATCTTGCCCTTCTCAAAGGCGACGGTCGCCTCAAAACTTGGGCTCGGCTGCCGGACCGTAAGTTCGTAAGTGTAAGATTCGCCGCCAAATCCGCGGACGTCGCGGACTTGGATTAAGTAGTTGCCATCCGCAGGGGCTGTGAATTCTAAACGCGAATCGGTTCCCAATTCGCGGCTGCCATCGTCGTCGTTTTCGTAGTAGATCGGAAAGATCGGTAGACCGGTGGGGACTAATGTTGTCCCTGGCGGATAGGGCTCGACGATGTATGCAGGTTCGTTGAGAGCGTGGGCTACCCCACTCGTACCGAAATAGGTTGTGCGATGGCCCTTGCCGGGATAGACGTTGAATCCGGAGTCGGGCCCACGCGGATAGAGCCAGAGTCGGGTCACTTCGCCCCCCGCGTAGAGATATTCGTTGAGCTGCATTTCCTCCCAATTGTGAAGGCGAAAATCGCCGATTTGTGTTGAGTCCTTACCACGAAACGAAAAGTAAGAATCACGAACTGCCTGCAAGACTAGGCGTTCGATCCGTTTTCCGTCGGCGGTAAGCACAGCGATATTCGAATCGAGCGGCGACTTCTCGCGCGACGCTTTAATCTCGATGATCCACTTCTTACCAGCCCGCAATTGAATCTTGTAAAGATCAATGTCCTCTTGGTTGCCATCACTGGCCGTATTAATGACGCCACTCAAGATCACCGGCAGTTCGAGCGACTGCGCATCGGCAAGGCTGTCGTTTGGCTCATGTTCAGCAACCTTCGATGGCTCCTTGGCAATCGGTCGATCTTCGATTCCGTCATTTCCCAGCGCCAAATTGCCGGTGGATCGGCTTGCCGCCGCAATGGGTAAAACGCCCTGCCAATCGACCCGCCCATCCATGCCCCCAATGGCCAACTTGTCGCCGGTTGCGTTGACGCTCAGATCGTGTATTGCCGCAGGCTGCTCCACCAGCAGGCGCGAGTCAGCATAGCGGCGCGTCTCCCAAAGCCGGACCTTGCGATCAGCGCCTGCAGTGATCAGCACCTGCCCACCCAATGCAAACTGCGCAGCGACCACCGCTCCGTCGTGCGCAAATCTTGTCCAGCGAAGTGGATTGATGCGACGATCACTACGTGACACGAATTTCCAAACCCGAATTCGATTGTCCGCCCCGCCCGCAACGATGAATTTGCCGTCTGGACTAAAGTCAACGACGTACTGCTCAGCGGTTGGCTGACTCAATGTATCGAGCCGTTCGCCCGTTTCGACCTTCCAAAGCTTGACGGTTTCGTCGGCACTGGCGCTGGCAAGTACTGCCCCCGCAGGGTCGAATGCCAGATCGAACACTGCGCCATTGTGTCCGTCAATAGTGTGGACCACAGCTGCGGTGTCGAGATTCCACAAGACAATTCGACCATCGTAGCCCGCCGTGGCGAGCAGTTTGCCATCCGGACTGAATTCGGCGTCGTAAAGCGTATCATGATGGCCAACCAGCGAAATCTGCCGCTCACCTGAACGAACGTCGAAAATGTCCGCTTGTCCGTAGAGCCCTGTCACTCCGCTGGCCGTGACAATCAGATCGCCAGATGTGGAAAAGTGAATCGCATTGACCTTGCCGGGAAATTCCATCCAGTTCAGCACGGGCCCCGCTTTGCCAACATCGCGCACTTCAACGTGACTGAAGCGGGCAATGGCCAATTGGCCGGTCGCCGGTGAAATCGCCAAAGCGGTAACCGCAGGTGAACGAGCGACAGCCTGGGGAGCGATGGTCGGCACAATCAGTCGAGGTCGATCCAGAGGTGAATGATCAGGCCCGTGGGCGCCAGCTTCGATCCAAGCTCTGAGCGTGGTAACCTCTGCCGCGCTCGGACTCGCATTGTCTTCGGGTGGCATTTTTGGCTCAGCCAGGCCAGAGAGGACACGAATCAGACGGCTGGAATCGGGCTGCCCGGCAAGAATCGCGGGACCCTTCTCGAGGCCCTGTTCAAGGTCTGCAAAGGTCTCAAGTGAAAAATCGCCTTCGCGATCGTCGGCATTGTGGCAGCCGGTGCAATACTTGATCAGGATCGGCTGAACCTGATCGGAATAAGTAGGTACCGCCCCCTCTTTGGCGTAGATTGGCAACGACCATGCGGACGTTGCTGCTAGGCTGAGCAGACAGGCGATCAGGCCCAAACCGTTTCGAATTCTAGTGTTGCAGCGTCCCACGGTCTCGTAGCCCTCTCAATGATTAAACATGAATTCCCGGCTACTTAGAATACTCCACAACAGGTCTTCCAAGGCCAGTCGCTTGGCATCTCTTGACGAGGCTGACAACAGCGGCATCAACTGGCTCATCTCATTATCGGTCGGATACCGGCTCAGCGTGCTTAGGTAGATTTCTTCGATTAGCCTGTAATTGGAGAGCCCCGAGTCCAACAACTTGTCGACGCGATTTCCCGCGACACGGAGCTTTTCGTTGATCGTATCGCCGTTGGCCATATGCAGCACCTGACTCATGCTCGGTTCATCGGAACGTTCGCATTCACACGTAATCGCGCGCGGATTGCGCCCAAACGACTTTAAGAATTGTGACTGCACGGCGGAGTCATAAAGTTCGATCGCCCGCGTCCCCTCCGGATAGAAGTCGGTCGGCTCCACCTCAGCGCCCTGCAGCGCTATCTGCGTAAATTTCGACGGCACGTCTGTCACCTTGACGATCGCGTCGTGCAGGACCTCGGCCATCAGCCTCTGCGGATAGTAACGCGAATAGAATCGCCTGTCGGCCTGATTCCCTGGGAGCGCGACACTGCTGCGCGAGTAGGTGCTCGACGTCAGAATCGTGCGCATCAATTGCTGCAAATCGTAGTCGTGCTCAACGAGATGATCGGCCAAAGCAGCCAACAAACGTTGGTTGCTGGCAGGATTGCTGACGCGCATGTCGTCTACCTCTTCGACCAGGCCGACGTTGAAAAAGTTCGCCCAAATACGATTCGCAATCGCTCGAGCAAAGTAGGGGTTCTGCGGTGAAGTGAGCCAATCAGCCAGCGGCTCGCGGCGGTCCGCCTTGAAATCGAACGGAAGTGGCACGCCATCCAAAGGCGTTGGAGGTTGAGGCTTGCCTGTCTTGGGCTGCGCGAGTTCACCGAAATTTGCCATAAAGACGGTACGCACGCCGTCACCTTTGCTGGCTTCGCCCCCCCAGCCTTTGGCTCGAACGCGGGCAAATAGACTAGCCATGGCGTAGTATTGGTCGTTGGTCCATTTCTCCAAGGGATGGTTGTGGCACTTCGCACAGCCGATCGACAGGCCGAGGAACGCTTGGCAAACATTCTCTGTCATCGATTCGGCATCTTGGTGCAATGCAAAAAAGTTACTTGCGCCATGCTCAACACTATCTCCCTTGGCGGTAACGATGCCGCGTGCGAACTCGTCCCAGGGCGCGTTTTCTTCGACCTGCTGGCGAATCCATTGGTAGTACGCTTTCAGGGGATTCGGCCTTAGCTTGCGGCTCGATACTAAAAGTAGATCCGACCACTTGTAGGTCCAATAGTCGACAAACTCAGGTCGCGCCAGTAGCGAATCGATCAGCCGGGCCCGTTTTTCTTCGTTCTCATCTTCCAGAAATAAGCGGACCTGCTCGACCGTCGGTAGGCAACCAATCGTATCGAGATAGATTCGCCGCAGCCACTCCGATTCGTCTGCCTCTGGCGAAGGGGGCAGGTTCAGACTCTGCAGTTCCTCCAGTACCAACTCGTCAATGAAATTCACCCGGGTCTGGGAGGCAAAGGTCTCCTCTGGCACTCGGTTTTCGAACGGAACCACGACACGTGCGATGGCAATCTCGCTGGCATACCAGGCGCTAATCGCACCTTTGCCAGGTCCGACGATAGAGATTTGGCCCGACTCGTCGACCGTCGCCACCGACAGGTCAGTCGATTCAAATATTGCCCAGGGCGTGACATCTCTGACCTCGCCATTGGAGTAATACGCTTTTACGGTGACCGGGAACTGTGCATCAACCGCGAGCATGTTGCGATCGGGAGAAACTTCGACGCGGTCGACGCGGGCGTCCTCTGTTGATGGAGGCAGCACGCCTTGCGCAATCCAATTCGCGATGGTCTCATACCCTGGCGAGCCAACCTCAAATCGCAGGCCACCTTTGTGCGGTATCGCACCGGAAGGTTTTGCCAGGATCAAACTACGCCCTGGATCGCTCGGCTCGGCCCTTCTGCCCCGCGCTTCAATTGCAACGGCTTGATAATCGTTGAGCGGATCGTACCCTCTCAGCGAAAGTTTGAAGCCACCTCGCCCCGCCAAGGCACCATGACACGACCCCGTGTTGCAACCGAGCTTGGCAAACACGGGTAAGACATCGTTGCGAAAACTAATGTTTTGCGGCTGATCAGCGCTGCGAGCCTCTGCGGTAGCCGCCGCCGTTGTGTCGCACCGCGCCCACGACGACAAGCCAAGCAGTACGACGACTACTAACAATAGGCGATCGGGCCGGAGAGTTGCTATCTGTCTTCTTCTCAACTCCGCTTTCTCCATGTTTCAAAACAACTCATGAATTTCACGATGCCCAAAATCCACGAGCGGAAAAGGCCTGCCCGCCGGGCCGGGAAGGTGGGTTTCTAAGTCCAAGCCGAGACTATGATAGATCGTTGCTATCAAATCGGGCGGTTGCACCGGGCGATCCGCGGGAATGCCGCCGATAGGATCACTTGCCCCCACGACCCGTCCCCCTTGCACGCCGCCGCCGGCAAAATAACAGGTGAAGCACTGTGGCCAGTGGTCGCGACCGCCGGCCGGATTGACTTTTGGCGTGCGGCCGAACTCTGCCAGGCACGCAACCATGGTCTTGTCGAGCATTCCCCGCTCGACAAGGTCTTCAATCAGCGCCGTGTAGGCCTGGTCATACATGGGACAAATGATTTCCTTCATACCCGAAATCGAAGTAAACGGTTTCGAACCGTGAATGTCCCAAGTGATCTCATCAAACACCGTGAGCATCGTGTTGATTGTCACGAACCGAACGCCCGCTTCGACGAGTCGCCGCGCGAGCAAGCAGCACTGCCCAAACCGCGTCATGCCATAGCGCTCTCTGACCTTGTCCGGCTCTTTACTTAGGTCGAACGCATCGCGCGCTTGTGCGCTGGTCATCAGACGAAACGCCGCCTGAAAGTTGCTATCCATGAGCTCAGCACTTTCGCTCGCCTCAAAGTTTCTCACGGTGCCGTCGATGATGTCGCGCATCCGGCGACGGCGGTCAAGGCGAGCGGTGCCAATCTGAGCAGGTGGAAGCAGATCGGGTACCTCGAAATTTGCTTGAGATGGATCGGCGTTTAGCGCGTAGGGGTCGTGTGCTTTTCCCAGAAATCCGCCCGCCTGTCCGTTGGGCATATTGCCACCGCCGCGGCCCATGCGCTCGGGCAAGATGACAAACGGCGGCAGATCAGTCTTCCGCCCCTGCAGGTAACTGACGACCGAACCAGCGTGGGGTGTTTCAACACCTCCGCGGAATTGTCGCCCCGTTTGCACGATCTGCCAGCCGGCGTCATGGACTGCAGCGCCCAGATGATGACACGACCGCACCAACGAGAACTTATCGGCGATCTTCGCGTGCAGTGGAAGGATCTCCGAAATTTGGATGTCCGTAGAAACGGTACTGATCGGTTTGAACGGACCGCGGATTTCGGCTGGCGCGTTCGGTTTCATGTCGAAGGTATCGAGTTGGCTCGGCGCGCCGAGATTGAAGATCATAATGCAGGCATGATCGTCTTTCGCAGGGTCGACACTTCCTGCTGCTTTCGCAGCCAGATAATCGGGCATCGAAAGACCAATCGCCCCTAATGTGCCGACTCGAAGAAAATCGCGCCGCGTTTGGCCGTTGCACGTATGTGCCTTACCATCGCCGATTAGGTCGAGCATGAGCCGATTCCCCAATATTGCACTGAGTACTTTCTTTCTGTCATTGTAAAGCTGCCTCTTCGAGCAGAACTCGCGCAGCCCCTCTATCATAATCTAACGGTCACGGGACGGAACGTCAGCTAAAAATCGACAGAAAAGCGGACTCACTCATCGACGAGTGCCTCTTCCTTGGTCAAATTCAGCTCGGCGGGCTTCACACCTTTGCGGAATCCGTTGAAGCTGTAGTCACTGGGATGATAGTTGCCGATCAATCGCACGTCGGCTCGCTCGGGGATTTCCAGCTTCAACCCCCAATAGACTCCGTTGACCAACAGGCGGCGCAGGCTTTCGTCGAGCAAATCGGTCGCGGCTCCCATCGTGGTGCAGAGCACTCGATTAATGTTACCCGCCTCATTCTTGTGCTCACGCGACCACGCAACAGGTTGCAACGGGTCGTTTTTGCCTCCCGTTTCTGGAGGCGAATCGGGATTCATGCCGGCGAGAACTTGTCCATGCATGAGAATTGTTGAGTCAGGCATGGGATCGGCGGTGTAAGATCCGCTCTCTGCGAATACCTCGCCGACGCCGCGCAGCAGCGGATGATTTTCCACTGCGACAACAGGGATGCCGCGCGTTGCTTCTTTATGGTTTGTGCCAAGATGGGTGACCCAGGTTTCGCCCAGCACCTGGCGACCAAAGCCGCCAGGCCACTCCTTACTGCGATGGGAATAGCGGGTAAAATTCGATTTCGAATCGGCCGGAAAATTGAATGCGTGGGTGCTCGTCCTCACGGCAACAATCGGCTTGCCTGACAAGTACGCGTCGACGAAGGGCTGCATGATTTTGTCGGGGTATCGGCGAAATCGCAGGCCCAAGATCAGCGCGTCTGCCGAAGCGAGTACTTCCACGCCGGGGAGAGAGTTATTGACGTTCGGATTAATCGTGCCATCTTTTGGGTCGATTGCAAACAGTACGGTCGTGCGGAAGCCATGTCGAAATGCCAAGATCTTAGCAAGTTGTACCAATCCCTCCTCGCTGCGGTACTCTTCGTCCCCAGTGAGAAAGGCCAGGTGCTTGCCTGCACCCGGCCCTTGGGTACCTTCGTAAACGACGTAGTCACTTGCAAATAAACTGGCTGAATAAAAAGCGGACGACCAAAGTGAGCCGATGACAATTGCGATCTGCAAACAAACCTTCATCTTGCTCCTCCAACTCCAGTTAGACTCATAATGCTGCTGAGCTCGAGATGAGCTGCGTTGTCACAGTATCGAGAATCAAACGGCTAGCGTCAAATCGTGTCTCCTGAAATCAGACTTACAGCAGACGGTGATCTGCTGCTCCGGAGTAATGAAGTTCACCCAGTGTTATGCCGGGTCGCCGGTTTGCGCGCCTTCCCGAAGCGTGTTGATGACAGGTTTGCATGCGGGCCATACGACCGTCCGAGGCAACTTCGGCGTAGGTGGTGTGACCGGACTGGCAGGTTATCCGGGTCGGGTGCCGCTATGCGAAGAGGATGTGACGATCGCAGAGATTCTCAAGGGTGCCGGCTACGTTACGGGAATGACTGGGAAATGGGGCCTCGGCGAACCAGGTACAACCGGAGTACCCGAGCTGGCCCCTTATGGCGACCAGCAATGGCCAACCCAGGCCAAAACCTACGCTGCGATGATCACGCGTATGGACACCGATATCGGACGCCTATCGAACTTCGAAGTGGGCTTCCAACAGGCCGCCCGCTGGGGCAAATGGAAATGCCTACGACTGCAGGAAGACGAACCGTTGGAACTTTACGATCTCGACATCGACTTGGGCGAAACCAATAGCGTCGCCGATAGGTATGCCGACATCGTCACGCGGTTCGAAAGTTTTCTATCCACGGCTCGAACCGAATCAGCCATGTTTCCCCGGGGAAAGATCGAAACGCGATAGGTCGCGGCTCAATCTTGATCGGGCCGAGGGAATTTGCGAATCCGCGAATAGCGCGTGTAAGTTTCGTAGATATCACCACCGTCGAGAATGCGAGGGTCTCCGGTCGCAAGCAAGTGTTGGATCAGCTGGTCGGAGAGTTCCTGCTTAATTTTCGCATAATTGGGATCGTCAGCCAGGTTCGTTAAACAGCCGGGGTCTTTCTCGACATCAAACAACTCCCAGTCTGAGCGCTTGTCGACGGCCAGGTGAAAGTAACGGCCTACTGATTGCGAATCGCGGTTTTCGATCAAGTAGCTTAGTGAGGGACAAGCGTCGATATCATGGTAGGCGCCATGGAGTGGGCCCAACGTCCCATCCAATTCATACTTCTGCGGTGCTCCGGCGGGCCATCGCTCGGGGCGGAAATTGCGAATCAGCAGATATTGTTGCGATCGCAGCGCGCGCTGCGGATAGGTAAGATTTTTCCAACGCGACGACGAGTGTCGTTCTCGCCCACTGTAGGCGAATTCGCGCGACGCATCGACAAGACCTTCGTCTGCCGAATGAAGCACGTTCATCATACTCTTGCCGGTCATTGCCTCGTGAGGCCCGGCGCGCGCCACCTCAAGAAAAGTCGGCGCAAGATCGGAGAATCCGACAAGATCGCGTACCACTCGTCCCGCTGGAATCTGCCCGGGCCAGCGCACGGCCATCGGAACATGAATGCCATACTCGTAGCAATTCGCTTTCGCTCTAGGAAAGGCCATGCCGTTGTCGCTTGTGACAACAACGATCGTATTGTCCAACTCACCAAGCTGTTCGAGCAGCCTCAGCATCTGGCCTAAGTGTTTGTCGAAATTCTCGATCTCCACGCAATAGTCCAAGATGTCGCTGCGAATCTCGGGCGTGTCTGGCAAGAAAGGAGGAACCTCGACATCTTCGAGTTTTTTTCCCAACCGCAGGCCGCTCCCTTTTTCGAACTCACGGTGGGGCTCATACCCCCCGTACCAAAAGCAGAAGGGACGATCCTCGGGACGGGCAGCAAGAAAGTCGTGAAAGTTACCGGCATAATCAATCCTTTTGATTCCGTTGGCTGGCACTTGCGTCCTCGCGTGATCCTTGAACTGAGGGCCCGCCGGATTACGAACCCTACCGCTGATTTCCCAATTTCCTGGTCCCCAGGCTTTGCCGGTGTTCCCAACAAAGTATCCTGCCCGCTCAAGTAGATCGGGATAGACCTCGAACTTTTTTGGAAATTCGCTAGCGTGTGTTCCCGCTTGTTCAAGCTGCCAGGTGTATCGACCGGTCAGCAGTGATGCGCGCGAAGGACTACAGCCGGGCGACCCGCAGATGGCGTTCATAAACCAAACGCCTTCGCGAGCGATACGATCAAAGGAGGGTGTTTCGACCGCCTTGAAACCTGCTATCGACGTGTGAGCAAACGACTGATCGTCAGAAATCGCCAACAGAATGTTCGGACGATCGTCAGCGTGCGTTACGACGCTGAAAGCAGCCCAAGCGTGGCCAATCAAGCAAATCAATAAGGGAAAACGTGTCATCACTGGTAGTCTCATCGATTCAGGTTGCGGATCGCAGCTTCGACAGCACTTACTTCACGAGAAGTGGTTAACCGATCAACGACAAGTTCGGTCGACCATTTTTCACCCGGTGCTAATGCAGTGACGCGTCCGTGCTCGGCTTCAACAGAGCGCGGGTTGGGAAAATTAGTGCCTGGTTCGAGGCCGGTCACATAGCCGTCTTCATGGGCGACCAGATTCTTCCAGAGCGTAAAACAGGGCAGACTGCTCGTGTTGAACCCGACCGCCGTGCCGGCCGTGCCATCCGTACTTTTTAGCAAGACCTGCGTTTGGCCGGTTGCATCCGCCAACAAATCAAGGAAGAAGCATTCCTCGGGCTGGCCAGCTACAGCCGGTCCAAACAGATCCCATGCTGCGGTGCTGCCGACTTCATCACTGTCTCTTGCTTTGATAGATCCCACGGCGGCGATGAGCCGGTTTCCCGGCGCAAGTAGCGGTTCTCCGACATTGAAGTGGTATAGCATCTGCATCTCGGCCGGCGTTCCGCCAAAGTTTTCAACGGTGTCGCTTACTGTAAATGACATGGAATCGATCGAGGTCGTGACCGACGCCACCATGCGCAGTTTTTGGAAGTGAAAGCGCGTCTCCTCGACCACACCTCGCAGCGTGATCGTGCCGGCGGTTTCGTCGACGGTGACTTGTACATTGTGTGCAGGGCGATTGGCAATGCGTCCATGCAGCGGATATAGCAATTGACCCTGCGCGTCGAAATCGGGCGCACCGTTACTTTCCAACCCGCAACGGACGAGCAGCTCGTCGAATCCTTCGAGCCAGCCGAGGCCGCTAGGATCGAAGAGCGGAACAAACTTGGGATGCACAGGTCCGCGGACTGGCGACCGCCAGCCGAGCGTCTCGTCGCCAATTTGCGCCTTCCAAATCCCCATCCCACGGGATGGAATCACCATCAGTCGCATCCGACCATTGTCGATCTCGACCAGATCGACTCCATCGCTCATGCCGCCACGGAGTACCCGCTGGGTTACTTTCCAATCGCCCTTCGCACCGGGCAGATCATCTGCGGTGAGGCAAAAATCGCTTTCGTGCGTGTTGCTGCTGCCATCAGTGAGTGTCCAAGTTTGACTAGGCATGAGGACCGTCCGATCAAGTCGCCGTTAAGCTGAGCGCAGTTGCTCTGCCAACTTCTACGGAATTTACCCATTGCTCACGATAAGCCCTGGGTGTGAGATGCATGGTTTTTCTATTCAATCTTAGGGGCTTGGCAGGCAGCAGCTATTCGGTCTTGAAGCTGCAGAGACAGTTGACCCATCAGTTTCGCATGTTCTGGCTGCTTGGCCAAGTTCACCAATTCCTCTGGATCGACCTGATGGTCGTACAGCTCCGCCCCCTCGCGTCCTTTTTCGCCCCATTCGGTATAGCGATATCGGTCGGTTCGCAGACTGTATCCATTGGCGTATTGAGTGAGCGCTGCTTTGCGAGGCCGTTGATCGGGATCCTGCAATGCAGGTACCAGGCTGACTCCTGCCAAGTAGTCTGGTGCCTTGAGGTCGCAGAGTTCGGCCAGCGTTGGATAGAAGTCCACCATTTCTGCCGGTGCGGTGGTAGTCAGCCCAGGCTGCTCGGTGCCAGGTGTGGCGATGATCAGCGGTACGCGGGCCGCATTTTCAAACAGCGTCGTCTTTTGCCAATGCCCATGCTCACCCATGTGATAGCCGTGGTCGGAGGTAAAGATGACGATCGTGTTGTCTGCCAGGCCCGTTTCCTCCAGCGCGTCAAGCACGCGGCCGACTTGGGCGTCAGCAAAGGAGATCGACGCATAATAAGCTTGAATCGCCTGTCGAGCCAGTTCGGCGGGCAAGTTTTGTTGGGATTTCTTCCGTGTAAGAGCGAGCCGGGCGGACGGAGGGAGTGAGTCGAGATACCGCGGCGGGACTCGCGGTATTTTTATCTGCTGAGGCGGATACATTTCGAAGTATTTTATCGGGGCGACAAAGGGTGTGTGCGGACGAAACAGCCCCACAGCCAGAAAGAACTGCTCACCTTGCTGTGCATACTGCTTTAACAACCGAGTAGCTTCCGTTGCCGCAATGCCGTCTGTCTGCTCTTCATCGCTTCCCTCCGCTGCCAGCCAGCTGAGCGTGCCTCCGAATTTGCCTGGCTCCAAGCTGAAAATGAGATCTTCGTCGGTTTTATCTCTGCCGCGAGGGTTGATCGTGTAGTCCCACGAATAGGGGTCGTCATGTCCGCCCGTGCCAATCTGCTTCGGCACGCCATAGTGGAAGATCTTTCCTATCCGAGTCGCGAAGTAACCTTGGTTGCGAAACATCTGTGCCATGGTTTGTACCTTGGTGAGATGCTCACGGACGTAAACGGCGTTTCGATGGACGCGCGTTTGATCTGGGTAGAGCCCCGTCATAAACGATGCTCGACTCGGTCCACACAAAGGGTACTGGCAATAGGCGTTCTCAAACCGGACGCCTCGTAAGGCGAGCCGATCGATGTTGGGGGATTGCACCAGCGGGTGTCCGTAGCAGCTCAGGTCGCAGTTCAGATCGTCGCAGACAAGCAGCAAGACGTTGGGTTTGCCCTCGTCAGACTTGCCAGCGCCGGCAGCATGGCAAGCACCGACATTCGCAAGCACAATGCCAAACAGAACCAGCAGCACTCGAAGCGGCATGCGCATGAAAAATTTTCTCCTTGATGGCTTTGTTGAATGGAATAGGAGCTTACATTAGCATATATCGGTTGAACCTGGGAATCCTGACGGCACACGTGGTGGTTGAACGAAGACATGAAAGTAATCGCTCGAAGGTCTATTCTGTTGTCTGTTGCCCTCGGGCTCATCGGCATCGGGGCCGGCGCCAAAGTCGGCGCAGCGGCAGATCGGTCTCGTCCCAACATTCTTTGGATTTCAGCGGAAGATATCAGCCCCCATTTAGGCTGCTATGGCGACCCGCATGCCATCACGCCGAATCTCGACCGACTCGCCGAAGAATCTGTCCGCTACTCGCGCGTCTTTACGACGGCTGGGGTATGCGCGCCGTGCCGCAGTGGGATCATCACCGGCATGTATCAGACGACGCTCGGCACACATCACATGCGCTCTCGAGCGCGATTGCCCGACCAAGTAAAGCCGTTTCCTGCCTATCTGCGCGAGGCAGGCTACTATGCCACAAA
>Ga0310121_10000503_pt1 | contig 42931 bp, 39 predicted proteins | sample CB27_Tmax_986_MG_FD_203504 | JGI IMG/M metagenome (GOLD analysis project Ga0310121, IMG submission 203504) | Marine microbial communities from Western Arctic Ocean, Canada - CB27_Tmax_986 | ecosystem: Environmental > Aquatic > Marine > Oceanic | place: Canada: Western Arctic Ocean | collected... | reverse complement strand
CAAGCCGTCGTCGGACCTGGTAGAGCTTCGCAATATTTCGCTCGCCGGGCTGATCATGGCGATGTCGGCGCGCGCGCGCGAGGAGAGCCGAGGGCTACACACGCGGCTCGACTTTCCCGAGACCGACCCCGTGCCGCGTGAATCCTGGGCCAGGGTGGGGGAGGGGGGGGTGGAGGTGGAGCTCCGTCCGCTGGAGTCTTCTGAGGCGGCATTGCCGGTGGACTAGCGCGGCTTGAGGGGTCTTTTCGAGGCTCTCGGCCTTGTCAGGGACGCGTTCGACGAGCTGCCTACCTGACGTCACGGTTGAGCCGTCCAGGCGAAGGCCCGACCTCCGCCCCGTACGACGCCGTTCCGGTCCACGACAACCCCCTCAGCCGTGCATGTGCCGGTGCAGTCCGGGTTCGGATCCGGAATGAGGCACATCACCTCACCGGTCCGGGCGCTCCCGACCCGAATGCCGCGCGTCCAGGCCACATGATCCCGGTTCACCGAACCCGACCCGGAGTCGGCGCCGTAAAGCGTGTCGTTCGCGTCGATGTAGATCCCGCTCAACCGGCTGAACTGGTACCACTCGTCGAGGAAGCGGCCGTTCTGATCGAAAATTTGAATGCGGTTGTTGCCCCGGTCCGCCACGAAGAGACGGCCCTGCGAGTCCATGGCCAGAGAGTGAGGCTGGTTGAATTGACCCGGCCCGTATCCGCTCTGGCCCCACTCCAGGAGGTACTCACCCCGGGAGTTGAACTTGATGACGTGATTCCGACCCTGGCCGTGTCCTTCTCCGACGAAGATGTCGCTGTTTCCGGCCACGTACACGTCTTTGGGCTGCCAGAAGAAGTCGCCCCGTGGGCCGGCGGCAGCCATCTCGTTCATCGGGACGCCACCCCGATTCCTGAGCACCATGAGAACCTGACCGGTCGGGTTGAACTTGATCACCTGATGGCCGTATATGTCGTCGGGCTGCCGAGGCGGAGGCGCCGCTGTGCCACCGCCGCGACCGCCGCGGCCACGCCCACCACCGACCCGGTTGTCGCGTCCATCCGCGACCCACACGTTCCCTTCATGATCGACGTCGATGCCGTGCGGCCAGTTGATCATGCCCGCTCCGAAGCTGATCACCATGTTGCCGTTGGCGTCGAACTTCATGACGGGGTCGACGTCCGGGTTCTGCGTGCGGACGCCGATGTTCCCGCCGCATCGCTCAGCGACCCAGATGCTCACACCATCGATATCGACCTCCACGGCACTGCTGAAGCCCCACGATCTGCCCTGCGGCATCTGCGCCCACCCTTCGATGGTGGTATAGGGGTGCGGGAGGTCGTTCATCGGTGCCATGTCGGCCTGCGCCGACACGACCACGGGGAGGACGGTCACGGCCGCGAGGGCCAGGTCCGAAGCCGGGAATAAGTGATTCTTAGCTGACATGGTCGACCATGTCAGCTGAAAGGGTCACGGTTGTTCTCGCCGGCCGACGCGGAACACCACGCCCGCTCGGGCAGCCAAGCTACGGACCTGCCAAGGAGGCGGTGCCCGTGGACTAGCCTGGCTCGAGGGGGACTGTGAGCCTGCCCCTCAACCGATTGTCACTCTGGGGTGTCATCCTCTTGTGGAACGATACTGTCTCGCCTAGGAGTCCCAATGTCCCTTCGGTACACGTTGTCCCTAAGCATGTTGTGCACATTCACTTGGACGAGTGCCGCCACCGCACAGAGCCAGCCGCCCTCTGAGCCACCTGCCGAATGGGGCGTCACCGCGATCGACTTCTCGAACGTTCCCTACCCCTACCCCGTCGAGTACCTCGACGTAGAGGTGTACGGGCGGAACCTCCAGATGGCGTTCATGGACGTGGCGCCCGCCGGAACGCCGAACGGGCAGACCGTCGTTCTCTTCCACGGTTTCAACTTCGCCGGCTACGCGTTCGCCGGGACCATGGATATTCTCCGCAACGCGGGCTTCCGAACGATCGCGATCGACAGACTCGGGTTCGGCCGCTCGTCGAAGCCGATCATGCACTACAACTTCCACATTCCGGCTCGAAATACGAAGCGACTCCTTGACCACCTCAGCATCGACCAGGCCGCGATCCTGGGGCACTCGATGGGCGGGATGGTTGCGAGCCGCTTCGCCATGACGTATCCGCAAACCACCAGCCACGTCGTGTTCGTCAATCAGATCGGGATGAGCGATTCGCGCCCCGGTCGCGAGTGGAGCGAGCCTTCCTATGACGGCAGCAAGCCCACCCCCCAGCAGCATTACCAGCAGGTCCTACGAGGTCAGATGCGCTACTACGTGAACGGCTGGCAGCCGGAGTACCTGCGCTGGGTCCAAGCGCCCTATGGCGTGGTTTTTAGCAGCGAGTTCGACCGCTGGCTGGAAGTGCAGGGGCTGCTGGGCCAGGCGATTTCTGAGGACCCGGTCGTCTACGACTGGCAGCACATCTCGAGCAAGGCGATGGTCATCGGCGGCGCGGACGACCAGCTCAGCCAGGACTTCCCCGCGGATGCCCGGCGCGTGGCGGAGTCGCTCCACAACGCTGAGCTAGTGCTCTATCCCGGGGTGGGGCACAATCCCCAATTTGAGAACAGCCAGCAGTTCCACGCGGACTTGATCCGCTTCTTGGAGTCTGATCCGAACGAGCCTGCCGACCAGGGTTGGCGAAGCTCCGACTGGGGCCGCTAGCTCTCGCTCCTAGCCACTCAGTTCGGTGACGCCGTGCCCAGCCCGGAGCCGTACCCCTCGATCTCGATCACTTTCACGATCTCCTGGCTCTCCGTGTCGATGACCACGACCGTGCCCGCTCGCTCGTTGTCGCCCAGGTCATACCGAGGCGTGTACACATGCCCCGCTCTACTTTGGTCCTCGGACATCTTGAGGTTTCGGTTGGAGATGTAGACGAAGCGTCCATCCGGAGACACGGCGGACCCGTGGGGCTGCGCGAGCCCGGGCCCCGTGATGATTTTGGCGAGCGTCCTCCGTTCCATGTCGATCACACTGACTGAGTTACCACGGTTGTTGCCGACGTAGACCCACCGCCCGTCCGGTGTGAACACCGGGTGCCATGGGGCGGCGTTCACCGCGATCGTATCCACCGGGGTCATGTCGGGCGCCCGCCCGAGATCGAATACGAACACGGAGGCGGTGAGCTCGGTCGTGCCGACCATCCATCGTCCGTCGGAGGACACCGCGAACCCGACCAGCGTGTGCGCGCGGTCGCCCTCCAGTTCATCGAGCTCGACGGCCTCGTCTGATGGATCGAAGATCGCGATCTGGTTGACCGCCAGGCTAGCCGTGAAGACGGTTCCCGCACCCGGCCGCACGGCCATGGCGTGGGGTCTCGGCAGGAAGACGCCCACCTCCTCGATCATCATGTCCGACCGGCGAACCACGCCGATCGCCTGCGGCGGTGACACGGCCGCCATCGAGCGTCCGGCGTAGAGGTTTTCTCCCTCGGGATCGAGTGCCAAAAGGCCCGGTCGTTCGAAGTCGATCCGCGCCACCAACTCGTTGTCCCGGTCTAACTTGAGGATCTGGTTGGCGGCGATGGCTGATACGTACCAGTAAGAACCGTCGGGCTCGACGGCGATGTGGTGTGGTGAGGCATTCTGCGAGAAGCCGTACTGCTGGAGATCCATTGTGCGCACTACCTGGTTGGTCTCCATGTCGATCACCGACACGAGGGCGACGCTCTGATTGGCCGCGTAGAGCAGGTGTTGCGCGTCGGAGAACGGGATCTCCCCAGTTTCTGAGGGGGCTCCTTCGTCGATCCATTCGCTCAGGAGCGCGACCTCCGGGTCATTCAGCCCCTCAGCGCCCACCTCCGTGGGATGTGGACCGCCCACGAGCTTGGTGGTCAACTCGACCATCAGTGAGCGGGCTGCGTCGAAGGGGATGACCGCCTCGCCGTGGTCGGAGCCCGTGATCAGCGCCTGCCAGGAGTCGAGGCGCAGGCCCCGCGCGGCATCGGCACCGGTATGGCAAGACGTGCATTTCTCGTCGAGGAGACGCTGAACATCTCCGTACTGGATGGCTAGCCCAGCCGCGTAGCCTGGGGTGGCCTCTGGCATCGCACACCCACCAAGGGTCAGGCTCCAGGTCAATGAGGACATGCAGATCGCAAAGCCGAACGTGGCCTTCACCGTCTTTCTCCGAAGGGACCCCGCCCGTGTCGGACCTGCTTTCGAGTGGGGTCGAGGATGTGCGCGGAACTCTTTGACCTCCTCACTATACAGCTGCAGCGGGTCGGTTGTTCGTTCTGGGTATCGCAACGGGGCTCGCGTATTTCAGGTAAGTAACATACGACATGGTATGTTCGTGCACGTAAGCCTGTACACGATCCGTCATCGGTTTGCTGCAGTCTGGCCTGACCGGCGAAGGAGGAGGGACTCAATGAAGGCGCTCATCATGGGCATGGCCCTGATCGTGATGGGGGTGGTCCCGGCGATACCGGCCTCGGCTCAGGGATCGGGAGACCCTGACGCGAGGCGGCAGGTAGGTTGTCGCCGGGGTCGCCGTCTCCCCGCCTGTAGTACGTTCTGGATTATCGAGATGCAGGGGAGCTCGCCAATCGCCCAGAGCTCACGAACGGTACGATTCAGTTCAGACCCGGAACGGTCGGGCTCGCCACAGTTCTTCGATCACCAGGTGCCCACGTTCGCCAGCGTACTCGAGTGGAACCTCAGCCATATGGCTAACCTGCGGGACAAGTACGCCTTGGGTGGAGTCGGAACGCGGGCACTGGCCATGGCCAGTGTCTCTCCGGACTGAAGGTGTGGGTCCGCCGTTGGCTCAGCTCCGATTTCTCCGTCGAGGCTGAAGCCGGGCCCTTATGGGGCAACGCGGATGGGACGCGAAGACTCAGTGCCACCGGGGGACGGCTGCTGTGCGGTTCAACATCTGAGATCAGGGCGCGTTCTGCTTGCGGTGGGACGTATTGCCGCTTCCGGAGGAGTCCCAGCAATGGGGGTACCGGGGGTACGCAGCAAGGACTCTCGCTCGGAGTGAGCGCGGGAAGCGTACCGGCGCTGATCGGCACGGGTGCGCTGGGCATCACGTGGGCGGTTCTGGTAGCCATGATCACCGAATGGGACTAGATGAGCCGATTGTGGTCGGGCTGAGCCTGTTTCCAGGCCAGGCCGTACCGTACCTTATGGAACCCCGGTCAGGGACGCTATTCAGCAAGTCGGGAGACCAAACGGCATGGCCAAGAGATCGCGAAAGGACTGGATCGAAGAGGGCTTTCGCATCCTAGCCCGCGAGGGCGACGCGGGACTCACCGTGGACGCGCTGTGCGAGCGTCTCGAGCGCACAAAGGGGTCGTTCTACCATCACTTCGACGGCCGCCCGGGATACGTCGAGGACCTGTTGGCGGCGTGGGAGCGGCAGGCCACGGACCGCATCATCGACGTGGGTCGGTCCGATGCGCCCGTCAAGGAGCGGTTGCGTGCCGTCAACCGGCAGGCTTCTGAACTCAAGAACGCGAGGTTGGAAAGAGCGATTCGCTGCTGGGCCGCCCGAGAGCCGCAAGCGCGCCGCGTCCAGGATCGCGTCGACCGAAAGAGGCTCGAGTTCTTGGTCGAATTGTGCGCTGAGCGGATGAAAGACAGAGAGGCGGCGGAGCTACTGGCCAGGATCTTCCAACTCGCCCTCGTTGGTGCGCAGCACGTGGATCCCCCATTCGAGGGCGAGGAGCTCTACAGTGCGCTTCGGTTTCTGAATCCGCTGTTCGACGTCACGCGCGGCGAGGGGGAAGAATGAGTCCGGCCGGGGGAAGCGTGGAGGGGCGCGACGGGACAATCGAGTATGGGCCCGATGGCCGGATCACCGGGAAGTCCTATGACCAGGAACTCTTCAAGCTCCAGGAGGATATGGTCGATTTACAGGAGTGGATCAAGCGCGAGGGCCTGAGGGTGGCGGTCATCTTCGAGGGCCGTGATGCCGCGGGCAAAGGCGGTGTCGTCAAGCGGATCACGCAGCGGCTGAATCATCGTCGAGGAGCCACGGGTGGATCAAAACGAGGCAGCAGCAGCCCGCGACGAGAGGCTTCAGGAGTTGCAGCGGGAAGTCGTGGCGTTGGACTCAGTGGCAACCCCAGCGGGCGGATGACATGGAGGCGATCCGCGCCGAGTTAGAGGCGATTCGGGCGGAAGCCGAGACCCAAGGTCCGGTCGAGCGCCCAGATCCTGGGCCGGATGCTGCAAGGCAGGCAGGCCCGGTGTTCACGCCGATGACCGTCTGGCCGGAGATCATAAACCGGCCTGAGGTCGTGGCGGCCTTGATGAGGGAGTATCCTGCCGCTCTTCGGGATGCTGGAGTCGAGGGGACGGTGGAGATTTGGTTTTTCATTTCCGAGCAGGGTAGGGTTGAGGACACGAGAATCTCTAGGACTTCAGGTCAAGCGCAGTTCGACGATGCGGCCCTCAGGGTCGCGGACGTCTTCCGATTTACATCGGCAATGAACCGGGGCGATCCGGCTGCGGTCTGGATCCAGGTCCCGATCACGTTTCAGGTACGGTGACAAGGCGTGCGTGCGATCGACTCTGCGATCCGTGTGATGTGACGTCCTCCCCGGGCCATTCGGCCCGGGGCCCCATCTTGCCCCGACGTATATTGGCTGGTACGGGTCATGCTACGTTGTGTGACCATGAAACTCCTCGTCTTCAGTGATCTGCACCGGGATCAAGACGCGGCCCGCTCCTTAGTCGAGCGCTCTGCTGAGGCGGACATCCTCATCGGCGCCGGGGATTTTGCCGTCATGCGGCACGGCATCGACGACGTGATCGAGATCCTCCGCGAACTCGACAAGCCGACCGTTCTGGTCCCCGGCAACGGTGAGTCCGATGCCGAGTTACGGGAGGCCTGTGCGGGGTGGGCCTCCGCTCATGTCCTCCACGGTGAAGTCGCCACTCTGGAGGGGGTCCCCTTCTACGGGATCGGGGGAGGCATTCCGGTGACGCCTTTCGGAGAGTGGAGTTTCGATCTGACGGAGGACGAAGCGGACGCGATGCTGGCCGGATGCCCGGAGGACGGTGTGTTGGTTAGCCACTCCCCCCCCCATGGGTATGTCGATGAGGCCGGTGGCAGCCACCTCGGAAGCTACGCCGTGCTCGACGCGATCGAACGGGCGTCGCCGCGTTTGGTCGTGTGCGGACACATTCACGGGTGCTGGGGCAAGCAGTCTACCGTGGGACGCACGCTCGTGCTGAACGCGGGTCCCGGGGGACAGCTTCTGGAGCTACCTGAGTAGCCGGGTTCCTACTGCTCGTCGGCCGAGGGTCCGTATATCCCCGGCACCGGGACGTCACAGAGGCGGAGGTAGACCGTCAACTGACCCCGGTGATGGATGACGTGATTGATGACCATGTTGCTGAAGAACCCGCCGCGGGGCGCCCCGAAGACCTCCTCTCCACCCGACTTCAGAGACCAGTGCTCCATCCACGCTTCGTCCGTCACGCCGGGCAGAGCCGCTTCTATAGCCGAGACGCCCTCATCGAAGGTTGCCAGGAGGTCATTGAGGGACTCGAAGACCGGTGACGCGTACGCCTCTCCGCCCGGCGCCATATCGAATTCGTCGCTTGTGAGGATCGAGACTCCCCATGTCTGCATTTCGGCAATGTGCCCCGCCAAGCGGCCCAAGGTCATGGACTTCTCATGAGGGGCCCACTCAGCCTTGTCCAAGGGGACCCGCTCTAGCACCCTACGCGTACCGGCCGCCTCCCGCGTGAACAGCTTCAGTATTCCTTGAGCCTTGGACATCGGGCCCTCCTTGATAGTGGACTATTGCCGCAGGCTATCCCCGCACGATTTGCAGTGCCGCGCGTCGGCGTCGTGGCCCCGCTGTCCACAACCCGGGCATTCGGGGCCAGCTTGAGATCGGGCGGAATGCACGAGTTCCGCGGTCACGATCCCCGTCGGGACGGCGATGACGCCGTACCCCATGATCATCACGACGCTCGCCAGCACCTGGCCCCATGGCGTCCGAGGTATGATGTCGCCGAAACCCACGGTCGTGAGCGTGACGATGCCCCAGTAGACCCCACGCGGTATGCTGGTAAAGCCGTTGCCGGGGCCTTCGATCAGGTACATGAGTGAGCCGACAATGACGGTGATGGTAACGATCGCGAGGACGAAGACGGTGATTTTGTAACGGCTGGTCCTCAAGGCCCGGATCAGAATGCCAGCTTCCCCGACGTAGTGTGCCAGTTTCAAGATGCGGAAGATCCTGAGCACACGCAGGATTCGCACGACGGTGAGGACCTGCCCCCCCGGGATGAGCACGGAGATGTAGGTGGGCAGCACCGCCAGCAGATCGATGAGGCCCAGGAAACTCTTGGAGTAGGTTATAGGACGCCCCACGCACCAGAGTCGAGTCACGTATTCGACGGTGAAGAGGAGGGTGAAGAACCACTCCGCTCCACGGAGTGCCCCACCGTATTCGGTGCGAATTGAGGTGACGCTCTCCAGCATGATCACCACCACGCTGGAGAGGATGGCGGCGATCAGGAGCACGTCGAAAAGTCGACCCGCCTGAGTCTCGTGCCCGAAGATGACCGTGTAGGCACGATGCCGGCCCGGTGAGGCCCCGACGGGGGGCCGCATGTTGCTTAGGGTGGGCGGGGGGGGTATCAGCCGAACTCCACGCGCCCGCCCCGGGCTCGGAACGACGAGACCAGCTCATCTAACTCGCGGAGGAGCTCGCCGTCCCCCTCCGACAGCCAGCGGTGCCCGGTCACGCGTAGAATGTCGGCGCCGTCGAGGTCATGCTTCAGATTCGCAAACAGTTGCGCGGTCGACCGCGCATCGAAGGCCGTGGGTGGTTCGCCCTCCTCAGCCGGATCGAAATCCTCGTCCAGCCGTCCGCCCGTGTCCCGCGGTCCACCCGTAGCACGCCTCTCGAGGTACTGCATGTGGAGCTGTTGGCAGGAGATTTCGACCGTATGAGCCTCTGGCTGGGTCTTGAACCGGAGAAAGTCGCGCCGCTTCATCCGCACACGGAGGTGATTAGCGGTCCCCGCTGCCTGGCGGATTGGAGGGTGGTACGTACTCCAACTCGAATTCTACCCTCTCGACGCCGGGTATCGCCCGGACGACGGCACCGAGGCTCTGCTGTACCGCTCCGAAGCCGGGGGTGCGGCGGCCTCCGCACTCGTTACAGGCGACCGAGCCCGTCAGGGTCACAGTCCCACCGCTGACCTCCACGGCGATCACGCCGTCCGCGGGAAGGTCCGATGCGGCCTCCAAGGCGGCCTCGATCCGCGTCTTGAGCGCGACGTCCGCAGGGCTCTGAGCTGCTACGGACCCGCAGAGGCCCAAGCTCGCGACGGCACCGCCCCAGATCGCGAGAACGAGATGGACCTGAGACGTCCGCCGCTTCATGGCCTCGAATGGTTTCACGCGGATGCGGCGAGCCTCAGGACGGTGCGCTCCACCACTCCTCGGGTCAGCGTGACCTTGTACGCGTTTTTCGAGAGCGGCCTCGCTCCCGCCACGGCGGCGGCCCCCACCTCACGCGCTAGCTCCGGCGTGACCCGCTGGCCGGCCAGCATATTTTCTGCCTCCGGGACCCGCCACGGAACGGGGGCCACACCTCCGAGCACGATGCTCGCCTCTCGGCACCGGTCTCCGTCCATCTCGAGCACGACGGCGGCGCTCACCAGCGCGTGGGTCCAGGCTTCCCGATCCATGATCTTCTGATACGCGCTTCTCACTCCGTCCCGGGGCGTAGGAAGCGTGACTGAGGCCAGAACTTCGTCATCCGCCAGCACGTTCTCGTGCTCCGCGTCTTCGCGGGGAAGCACGAAGAAGTCCGATCCGGAAACGATGCGCTCACCCTCGGGCCCTACGATCCGGAACGTCGCATCGAGTGCGACGAGAGCGGGTGCGAGGTCCGAAGGATGAACGATGTAACTCGGACCGCCACCAAAGATCGCGTGGAGTTGGTTTTCACCCGTGACTGAGAAACACTGGCTTCCACCGGCCTTAAAACAAGGGAAGCCATTGCGGTAGTACCAGCACCAGGGCCGCTGAACGACGTTTCCAGCCAGCGTACCCGTGTTGCGAATCTGCGGGGTGGCGACCGTGTCCGCGGCTTCGGCGAGCACAGTGAACTGGTTCCGGATGAGGGGATGCCGGCTGAGCGCGCTGAGTGTGATCATGCCACCCACGACGGTGTCGTTCCCGCCCCCCGCCATCACTTGATCGAGCCCCGCCACCGTCTTGAGGTGGACGAGGACGTCCGGCTCGGCCGATCCGGGCCGATTCACCACCCGGTCCTTCATCAGTTGAAGCAGATCGGTGCCTCCCCCGGCAAACGAAACCGACTGTCCGGCCCTTATAGCATCCTGGGCCAGCGACACCGCCTCATCCAGCGTTCGCGCCTTCTGGTTCACAAAGGCTTTCATGCGAGTGCCTCCAGAATTCTTGCACGCGTGATGGGCAGTTCCTTCATACGGTGTCCGATGGTGTTGAAGATGGCGTTGGCCACCGCGGCTGGGCCCAGAATGATGCCCGCCTCACCGACGGTTTTCGCACCGTAAGGCCCGTAGCCGTCGTCGGTTTCGATGAATGTCACTTCGATTTCCGGGGCATCCAGATATGTCAGGTGGCGCGCCCCGTAGTATCCGGCCGTAAGCGGATGCCCGCTTCGAGCGTCGTACAGGAGATCCTCGTGTAGGGCCTGTCCCAGGCCTTGCAGCGCTGCCCCCCGGATCTGGTCCTTCGCCGGACGCGGGTTGAGGATCCGACCCGACTCGTGCACGGCGACGTACTTGGTGATCCGTACGTGACCGAGCTGAACGTCCGCTTCCACTTCGACGAAGTGGGCGCCGAAAACCATGCGCCGTTGCCCTTCGGTACTGGGATTTGGAGTCGCGGATGCGATCAACACATCGACTCCCCGTGGCATGCCCCGCTCAGCGATCTGGCGCTTGAGGTCAATGGCGGCTTGAACCACCGCGTATCCCGTCATCGTGGTGGTCCGGCTCCCCGACTCCCCCACCGAATACGGGCAGAGATCCGTATCGCCCCACACGACGTCCACTTGCGACAGCGGTACGCCCAACTCTTCGGCGGCGATGATGGCCATCGTCGTCTTCGCGCCCGGGCCGATGTCCGTGACACCCACGAACAGCGTGTACCGCTCATCGGCATCCACGCGGACGATCGCGCTGCTCGGTCCGACCCCGGATCGGAACGCCATGAACGCCATGCCGGCGCCGCGTTTGATCGGACCGGGGTCTGAGCCGGGCACCGGACGCCAGCGGCTCTCCCAGTCGAATAGCTCGCGACCCCGCATGATGCACTCGTCGAGTGAGTAGTTCGTGAATCGCACCTCATCCGTGGGTCTGATCACGTTCTTGAGCGCGAAATCCACCGGGTCCATGTCCACCTTGTACGCGATATCGTCCATCATCGACTGGATGGCGAAGTAACCCTGCGGGTCGGAGGGCGCACGGAAATTCCCCGACACCATACGGTTCGTGTGCACGGGGTAAATCACGCGCTCGACGTTGGGACACGCGTACGCCTCGATACCGGCGATCCCCCCTGATCTCCTCAGGTACGGACCCATCCCACTGTAGCCCTCGAGTCCGATCGCCGTGACCGTACCGTCCTGAGCCACACCGACCCGTAAGTTCTGCACTGTGTGCCAGCGGCCGTGCGTGCCGAGCCAGTCGTCCTTCCGTGTGAGCTCGAGCAGCACAGGCACGCCCGCCTCTTTCGCCAGCACCGCGGCGATCAGATCGAAGTAGTAGCTGCCGTTCTTGTCGCCGAAGCCGCCCCCCATGTACTTGCAGATGATTTGAACTTGATGGTCGTCCAGACCCAGGTCTCGTGCGTTGTCATGCCGGCAGTTTGAGATGCCTTGAGTCGGCGTGTAAATGGTGACTTTGTCCCCGTCCCACTGCGCCAGGGCGCTGCGCGGCTCCATCTGTCCGTCCTGCACAAAAGCGGTGGTGTATCGATCTTCGAACACCTGATCGGCCGCGGCGAATCCAGCGGCCGGGTCACCGCTGGTTCGGCTCGATGGTCGCGGTTGGTTGTCGCGGTCCAGCGCGAGGTTGCCCTCAGGCCAGATTGGAGGAGCACCGGGCTCGAGAGCCTCCTCGGGATCGAGGACGAACGGCAACTCTTGGTAGTCGACCTCGATGAGCTGGAGCGCATCCTCGGCTACGTATCGGTCGACCGCAGCCACCGCCGCGACCGGCTGGCCGACGAAGCGCACCGGGTTGTCGAACATGTACCGCACGTGTTCGGTCATGTCCTTGGCCGCGTCGTTGTATTGCTGCCCGCCCGCTATGGAGCCCGAGCTGTAAATCAGTTGGTGCGTCTCGTGCGTGACGACCGCCCTCACCCCGGGCAGGGCCTCCGCTCTGGACACGTCGATGCTCCGGATGCGCGCGTGCGGATGTGGACTCCGCAAGACCCGCGCGTACAACATTCCCGGAAGCCGAACGTCACGCGTATACGTGGCTCTCCCGGTTACACGTTCGTACGCATCGATGCGCGGGACGTCGTGCCCGACGGTGTCCATGGCCGCGACCTGTTGGCCGGCTTGCTGCGCCGCTCGTGTCGAACTCATGGTGCACCTCCCGATCCCGGGGTTCCGGCAGCCGCGAGCACGGCTTCGACGATCGCATTGTAATTGGAGCATCTGCAGAGATTGCCGACCATCGCGCTCCGCACCTCGTCGGACGTCGGACGAGGATTATCGACCAACAGCGCCGTCGCGGTCATCAGTTGGCCCGACGTGCAGAATCCACACTGCGGCGCATTGTAATCCATGAAAGCCTGCTGCAAGGGAGACACGGTACCGTCGCTTTCGAGCCCTTCCACGGTCTGGATGTCCCGACCGTCGGCCCAAACCGCGAGCGTGCTGCACGAGAACATGGGCTCGCCATCCACCAGCACCGTACACGCGCCGCATTCGCCGCGGTTGCAGCCGATCTTGGAGCCCGTGAGGCCGATGTGGTCCCGGAGGAATTCGTTGAGCGTCCAACGATCCTCTACGTTCACCTGATGCTCGGTTCCGTTCACGGTGATGCGGATCGCCGTCTGGGGAACAGCCGGCGCTTCCTGCTCGACGGCACCCGCGGATGAGTGTTCGCTCGATCCCAACTTCGGGGCACCTGCAACCACGAGGGCGGCTCCGGCACCCCCCAGAAAACCTCGCCGCGTGAGATCTCTGTCCCCGCCCTCGTCCTCGTAGAGCGTGTCCTCACTTCGGGGGATGGGGAACGCACGGCGCGAAACGCCGTCCTTGAGATCCGTCCGCTTCTTGCCCATGGGCCTACCTCACGCGCTGCAGTGCAGGAGTCAGGGTCGACGACCTGAGGCAGTATGGCAGTCCCGCAGTTGGGGAGCAAGGAAGGACACTTGCCCGTTCAATATCTCCACCCTATGGTCCCAGGTGGTGGGGCTCACGAGTCCTGTTGGGACCCCTAGTGGTGATGCCGGTCGGCACCGTTCCACTCCTACTTCCTACGAGGGAGATGTTTCCATGTCGCATCTGAGTAAAGTGGGCTTGATGTTCATTATCGTCGGTGGCTCAGTTGGCGCGACCGCGATGCAGATGGAAGCGCAGAACTCTGCGCCCAACCCGTACCGCACCGTACTCGGGATCTGGGCGCCGCTTCCCGATGGACGGGATTGGGGTTCGACCAGCCTTGTGGAGGTCTCCGCGGACGGCGAGACCATCTGGGCGGTCGATCGCTGCGGAGAGAACACGTGTGTCGGTCACGACGACTTGGACGTGGTCTTTCAGTTCGACAAGCAAGGCAACATCCTCACGCAGTTTGGAGCCGGGTTGTTCGAGTGGCCCCACGGGATCGACGTGGACGACGACGGCAACGTCTGGATCGCGGATGCCCGGGGGAGCGAGGAGCGCCGTAGAGGTCATCAGGTGATCAAGTTCAGCCCGCAGGGTGAAGTATTGCTGCGCCTTGGCACCGCAGGTGTCGGGGGGCGGACCCGGACCACTCTGAACGAGCCCAACGACGTGTTGGTGGCGCCCAACGGAGACATCTTTGTTGGCGACGGCCATGCCGCCAATGGAGGAAACAATCGGATCGTCAAGTACTCGAGTGACGGCAGGTACCTCATGGAGTGGGGCGAGCAAGGCTCCAACCCTGGGGAGTTCCGGACGCCGCACGCGCTCGCCATGGATGACGACGGCCTCCTCTACGTGGGAGACCGCAGCAACCGGCGGATCCAGGTCTTCGAGCAGGATGGCACCTTCGTTCGCGACTACTACAACATGGGGCGGGCCAGTGGCATCACGATCCACAGTAACAAGCTCTACGTGGCGGATTCGGAATCCAGGTACCAATCCAACCCGGGATTCAGGCGCGGAATCCGAGTTATGGACCTCGACACCGGCTTCGTGATCGCCTTCATCCCCGACCCGGACCCCACCCCGGGCGGAACGAGCGCGGCGGAGGGCGTTGCGGTGGACAACGAAGGAAACGTCTACGGCGCGGAGGTAGGTCCCCGTGCACTCCGGAAGTACGTAGCGCGGTAGGCTACGAACCCACGGAGCGTTATTAGCGCTATCGGTGACACAGAGCGTCGGTGGCGCTATTTGTGACACAAAGGGGGGGCGGGCCGGCGATACCGGCCCGCCCTCGCGTTTTCATGCCCTGGAGAAACTCATGACGACACGACGCGGCGCGACGGTCCCGACTCGACTCATCCTGTGGAGCTGCTTCTTGGTAGTGGGTTCGGCCGGCCAGCCCCTCTCGGCGCAGGCCTCACCCGAGGTGACCCGGGCGACGGTGGACCAATGGATGACCGAATTGTCGAACTGGGGGCGGTGGGGGGACGACGACCAGTTGGGCACCCTCAACCTGATCACCCCTGAGAAGCGCCTCCAAGCGATCGGCCTTGCGCGCGTCGGGACGTCGGTGTCGATGTCGCACAACTACCTCAAAGAGCAGGCCCTGGACGCGACCTCTCCATTCGGTCACGAGATGCTCGGGATCGGGACTCCGGGCCAGTTTCGCAGCGATCGCTATACCCTTGCCTACCACGGGTACGCGCACTCCCACTTGGACGCATTGTGCCACATGATGTATGAAGGACGGCTGTACAATGGGTACGTTCGGGACGATGAAGTGACGGAAGGCGGGTGCGACAAGCTGGCGATCATCAACTTCAAGCAGGGGATCGTCACGCGGGGAATCCTGATGGACATCGCGCGGCTCAAGGGGGTCGAGTATCTCGAACCCGGAACACCGATCTACGTGGAAGACCTGGAGGCGTGGGAGCGAGAGGCCGGGATTCGGGTCGGGAGCGGAGACGTGGTGCTGGTGCGTAGCGGGCGGTGGGCTCGACGCGCTGAAGTCGGGCCCTGGAGGACGGGCCGGGAGGCCGCTGGGCTGCACGCCTCAGTGGTTCCGTGGCTCCGCGAGCGCGGCGTGGCGATACTGGGCAGCGACTATACGAACGATGTGCTGCCCTCGGGCGTCGAAGGTGTCTCGCAGCCGATTCACCAGCTGATGCTCGTGGCTTTGGGCACTCCGCTGTTCGACAACCTCGATTTGGAGGCCGTGGCCGCCGAAGCGGACCGGCAGGGTCGCTGGGAGTTTATGCTGGTCGCGGCGCCGCTGGCGGTCGAAGGCGGCACGGGCTCGCCTCTCAATCCCCTTGCAATCTTCTGACTCCTGGCTCTTGTTTGATTCAACAGGTCGAACCGGCGATGGGACGAGAGGAGCGCGCTGGTGACTGACGACGGAGAATCCAGACTGCCCGGGGCCGACGATCCACTTGGCTTCGGATCTGAGGAATCCGACCCGACTCTCGGAGGAGGGGGCATGGGACTCGGTGCAGACGAGCCCGATGCTCTCGTAGTCGACATGGGAGCGGCCCTCGACAGGGATGAAGACGCCACGAGAGAGGCGGCTGACACCTCGTTCGCCATGGACGGGTTCGAAACTGGTGCCGGGTTCGACCTCGACGACGCGCCTGCTGAAGGGGGCCAGTACACTGAGATTGAGGCCATGGAAGTTAGGTCGAGCTCGTTCGACGAGTTCGCCGCCGCAGAAGCCGAAGCCCTGAGTAGCACCGTCTCGGATAGCACCATCCCGGGCTTCGTCGATCGCGCCATCCGGAATGAGCTCCGGATCCCGGATCCGGCTGATGATGAAGCTTCTCTTTTGCTGCCGACGCCTGCCGACGACGAGGCGAAATCGAAGGCGAAAAACCTCGGCCTCTAGGCGTTGGAGCGGGGGCGAAAACAGAGGAGGCGAGCGTGACTCCTGCTGAGCATCTCAGCTGTCCTCGTTGCCGGTGGGGGGGATTCGCAGCCGCCTACTTGGGCTTCCTGGAGATCCCCGGGGTCACGCCTCCGGAGTGGTCCCGATTCGCCGTCGACGCTCCGGCAGCGCTGCCCGGTCTGCAGCCTAAGACGCCAGTGATGAGTCATGTGATCTTCATCGACACGTGGCGCGAGGCGGCCACGCCGCGAGCGTGGGCCGATGCGCTCCGAGAGCGGATGCCAGAGCTTTTCGGTCTTGTCACGCCCGTCACGATCGACGGTGACCAACAATTCGCGCTTCTGGTGGGTTCAGCATACGGTGCCGCGGAGGCGGACGCGCTCAAGGCCCCCCCCCTCGCCGTAGCCTTTGAACTTCTGAATCCAGATCCGAGAAGCTGGGCCGTGCAGGAGGCCCCATATTCGTTCTTCTTCGGCGAGCACGAGACCCTCGAAGAGGCAGATGGCCGCGTGCAAGCACTCGCGGATCTCTCAATTCCCGCCTTTGCGCTTCGGGTTACGTACCCGGGCGAGGCGGGAGCACTCCGCGTGTATGGCGGTGCATACTCCGATGAGGACCAGGCCCGAAGCATGGGACGGCTCCTGAACGCAAGCAATCTGGGTGACGCCCCCTTCACGGAGCTGCGGGGTCGGCTGCCTGATTGAGGATTGATTGAGACCCCAGCTTGTTCGCGGGAGTCCTCGATCACCTCGGAGTTGGACGGGAAGTCTGCGCCGCATTTCTTCGACAACTTTCCAGGCAACTCCTTCGGTCACTTCCTCGATCTGATATCGGGAACCCCGAGGGCGCCTTATTCGGTATATTCCCGAGGCGGTTCCGCAGGCGATCGGCTAGAGACGCGATCGGCTGGTGGCATTGTTCTTCGAGACACGTGGAGACGGAAATACCCACATGACAGACCAAGATGTGATGGACACTGTTCCCGAAGCTCCTTCCGCGCCTGGTATGCACGCGGACATCGAGATCATCCAGGCCAAGATCGAGGAGGAGAGCGCCTTCGTGAGCCGCCTGCAGGACGAGGTGGCCCGAGTGATCGTGGGGCAGCGGTACATGGTGGAGCGGTTGCTCATCGGATTGTTGGCGGATGGCCACGTTCTCATGGAAGGCGTTCCGGGCCTGGCGAAGACGCTCACGGTCAGCACGCTGGCCAAGGTGATCGACACCTCGTTCCAGCGAATTCAGTTCACGCCCGACCTCTTGCCGGCGGATCTGATCGGGACGCTGATCTATGACCCCAAGTCCTCTGAGTTTCAAACCAAGAAGGGCCCCATCTTCGCGAACGTCATCCTGGCCGACGAGATCAACCGCTCGCCGGCGAAGGTCCAGGCGGCGCTGCTGGAGGCGATGCAGGAACACCAGGTCACGATCGGGCAGAACACGTTTCCGCTCGATGACCCGTTCCTGGTTCTCGCCACGCAGAACCCGATCGAGCAGGAGGGCACGTATCCGCTTCCCGAAGCTCAAGTCGACCGCTTCATGCTGAAGTTGTCGGTCGAGTACCCGAACAAAGATGAGGAGGTGGAGATCCTCCGCCGCGTCTCAGGTGGGCCGGCGTATGAGGTTTCCCCCATCGTCACGCTCGCTGAGATCCTGCGCGCGCGGAGCGCTGTCCAGATGATCTATATGGACAACCAGGTCGAGCGATACATCGTCGAGCTCGTCTTCGCGACTCGTGAACCGGCCGCACACGGTCTCGCCGATCTGGTGGACCTCATTCACTGCGGCGCTTCGCCCCGTGCGACCATCAACTTGGCCAAGGCCGCGCGTGCCCATGCTTTCCTTCGGCGCCGGGGGTACGTGACGCCGGAGGACGTGCGGGCCGTGGGCCTCGATGTGATGCGCCACCGCGTGCTTCTTACCTACGAGGCCGAGGCTGAGGAGGTCACCCAGGAGGACGTGGTGACGCGTGTACTCGACAATATCGAGGTGCCATAGGAGCAGAGGAGGAGTATAGTATGACCTCGCTGGCGAAGCGTGCCTCGTCGGAGTTCCGCCGATGATTCCGCGGGAGATCCTCAAGAAGGTTCGACGAGTCGAGATCAGGACCCGGGGCCTCGTGAACGAGGTCTTCTCAGGTGAGTACCACTCCGTCTTCAAGGGGCGGGGGATGAATTTCGCCGAGGTGCAGGAATATCAGTACGGCGACGATATCCGCAGCATCGACTGGAACGTGACAGCCCGCACGGGGCACCCCTTCGTGAAAGTGTTCGAAGAAGAGCGGGAGCTGACGGTCATGTTGGTCGTGGACGTGAGCGCATCCGGCGACTTCGGGACGCGCGAGCGCATGAAGGGTGAGGTGGCGGTGGAGATCTGCGCCTTACTGGCGTTTTCCGCCATCAAGAACAACGACAAAGTCGGCCTGATCATTTTCAGCGACCGGATCGAGAAGTTCGTACCCCCCAGAAAAGGCCGTGCTCACGTGCTCCGTGTTCTGAGGGAGCTCTTCTACCACCAGCCCGAGGGACGCGGCACGGATATCCGGGGTGCGCTCGAATATCTGACCCGTGTGATCAAGCGTCGAGCGGTCGTCTTTCTCGTGTCGGATTTCAAGGCTCCCAACTTCCAGAAGCCGCTTTCGGTCGCAGGAAGGAGGCACGACCTGATTGCGGTGCGTCTGGGAGACGACCGGGAGACCTCACTTCCTCCGCTTGGATATGTTGAATTCGAGGACGCTGAGACCGGTGAGTTTCACACGGTGAACACGGCCGACCCCCGCTTCCAGGCGGAATTCGCTGAGCGAACAGCCCGGGTGCAGTCCGAAATGGGGCGGACTTTTCGACACAGCCGAGTAGACGTGATCGACATCCAGACGGACCAGCCGTATGTGCAGCCGCTGATGCTCTTCTTCAAGCAACGTGAGGGACGCTTGAGATGAGATCGCGGATCGACACGAGATGCCTGACCGCGCTCTTGATCGCTCTGGCGCCGGGACCGCTCCGAGCTCAGGCGCCACGGATCTTCACTGAGTTGGACACCGCCTTGGTCTCAGTAGGGGACCGGATGGCGCTCACGGTGCGAGTAGAGCACGATCCGGCCGCCATCTTGGTCTGGCCGGACTCGCTGGCTCTGGGCTCCGTCGAAGTGCTTGGCGCCGAGTTCGCTCCCCCGGCCAGCGAGGGGGGGCGCTCCATCACGAGAGCGAGCTTCACCCTGACGGCGTTCGAGCTCGGAGACCTCGAGATTCCGAGCTTCGATATCCAGGTGGAGATGCCGGACGGATCCTCGAATACGCTTTCGACGGACCGCTACGTGATCACGGTTCAGAGTGTGGGATTGGACGAAGGGGGCGACATTCGCGCCATTCGGGGCCCGCTCGGCCTTCCGTTGAGCGTGATTTACGTTTTGCCTTGGATCCTTCTGCTGGCCCTCCTCGGGGTGCTCGGGTACTGGCTGTGGGTCAAACGCAGGCCCTCAGAGGCCAGCCCGCGCCGCTCGGTGGTCATTCCGCGCTTTCCTCACCTCGAAGCGTACGAAGCCCTCGATTGCCTGGAGGCCTCCGACCTCCTCAAGCGCCGGGAGATCAAGGAATACCACATCCTGGCTTCTGAGATCATTCGAACTTACGTCGAGGGCAGGTTCGGCGTGTACGCCCTGGAGCTGACCACGGGAGAGGTTGTCGAGCGTCTTCGAAGCTCAGATCTCCCGGAGGACGCCGTCGAGGCCTTTGGGGGGTTCGCAAGCCGCTGTGACCTCGTGAAATTCGCCAAGCTTCGGCCCACACCCGCCGCTTCTCAGGAGATCATCGAGGCCGCTCGCGCGTTCGTGGATCAGACCAAGCCCCACGAAGACCACGTCAACGGGGGTTCGGGCTCAGGGGAAGGCGCTCCGGCGGGCGGCGACGCGGAACTTTTCTCGGTGGAGGCCAGCGCGCCTGTAGAGGCGGGCGCGGACACGGAGAACCATGAGGTGCTCGAGCCTGCGCCGACCCCAATCCACAGCGAGGGGAGGTGATGTACCGCTTCGAGGATCCCCAGTTCCTGATTCTGATTCTGGCGATTCCGGCGCTGGTCTATGTCTATGTGGGCGGGCGTCGCTTTCGCTCCGGAGCGATCAGATACTCAGACGTGGCGTCCCTCAAGGAGTCCGACGTGCGGCGCACGGGCCGAAACCGGCATGTGCTGTTCGCCCTACGCGTGCTCGCGCTTGCTGCCTTCATCGTCGCGTTTTCTCGTCCGCAGACCGGTGTCACCGGCGAGACCGTGAACGCAGAGGGGATCGACATCGTTCTAGCGATCGACGTGTCGAGTTCAATGCTGGCCGAGGACTTGGAGCCCAACCGCCTGGAGGCGGCGAAGGCGGTGGCGGCGGAGTTCGTCGAGGGCCGACGTAACGACCGTATCGGGCTGGTCGTATTCGCCGGCGAGGCGTTTACACAAGTTCCTCTGACACTCGACTATTCGGTCGTCACCGACCTGCTCGGCCAGATGGAAGTGGGCATGATCGAAGACGGAACCGCGGTGGGCATGGGGCTCGCTACGGCGGTCAAGCGGCTTCAGGCCTCGGACGCTGAGTCGCAAGTGGTGGTGCTGCTCACGGATGGGCGGAGCAACAGGGGGGAGATCGGCCCGGTGACCGCCGGCCAAATGGCTGAGGCGCTGGGTGTGAGGGTGTATTCGATCGGGGCGGGCAGCCAGGGCATGGCCCGGATGCCGGTGGACGATCGACTCCGGGGTCGCCGGTACGTCAACGTTGAGGTCGACATCGACGAGGTCTCGCTGCAGGAGATCGCCGAGACCACGGGTGGCCTGTATTTCCGCGCGACGGACCGGGAGAGCCTCAGCCAGATCTACCAGGAAATCGACGACCTCGAGACCACGGAGATCGAAGTGCTGAACTTCACGAGCTATGGGGAGTTCTTCCACTATCCTCTCGCTGCGGGTCTCGTGCTGTTGCTCCTCGAGGTCGGCCTCAGCCAGACCGTCTTTCGTAAATTGCCGTAACCGCTCAAAGGGAGATCCGTACCGCCGTGTTCCGCTTCGCCTCGACCGAGATCCTCTTCGGGCTGCTCCTGGTACCCGTTCTGGGCGTCTTCTTCTGGGGAACGCGCCAGGCGCGAAAGCGAGCGCTCGCCCAGTTCGGAGATCTGGAGTTGGTGCAGAAATTGAGCGCAACCCTCAGCCGAAGGGCGCGGGCAGCCAAGAGCATACTCATGCTTGTGGCGGTCGCCTTCCTTATCCTGGCTCTGGCTCGTCCCCAATTCGGGACTCGCGTCGAGACCGTGCGCAGTGAGGGACAGGACGTGATGGTGGCGCTGGACGTGTCGCGATCGATGCTGGCCGAGGACGTGGCCCCGAACCGGCTGGAGCGAGCACGCTTGGAAATCATGCGTATCCTTCAACGCCTGGACGGAGATCGTATCGGCCTCGTCGCTTTCGCCGGAAATGCCTTCGTTCAGAGTCCGCTGACTGTGGACTACGGCGCGGCCGCACTCTTCCTGAACGCCATGGATCCAGATCTGATCCCCATCCAGGGGACCAACTTGGGCGAGGCGCTCACGGTAGCATTGGATGCGTTCGAGGAGGGCACTCGGGACCAGCGGGTGCTCATCGTGGTCACGGACGGGGAGGACCACGAGGGTGAGATCGAAGAGGCGCTGGAGCGAGCGCTCGACGAGGGGGTACACATCCACACGGTCGGTATCGGTTCGCTCGACGGCGTCCCGATCCCGGAGTTCGATGCCTCGGGGGTGCGGAGCGGGTTCATCCGAGACGAAGGCGGCGCCGTGGTGACCACCCGGCTCGATGAGTCGACGCTGGAGCGTGTCGCCCAGGCCACCGGAGGTCGATATTTCCCCGCGCTCGGGCCCGGTGCGAACTTGGATCCCCTGGTCGAAGAGATCACGGGTGGAGAGGGTCGTGAACTCGAAACTCGAGAGATCACGCAGTTCGACGAACAGTTCCAGATCTTCCTCGGCCTGGCGTTGGTCCTGCTGCTTGCCGAGGGGTTGATTCCCGAACGCCGGCGGAAGAAAGAGGTGTGGGCCGGGAGGTTTTCATGAACGGTGGCAAGAACTCGATGACGTGGTCCGCGGTGAGAGCGGCAGCGGTGGGGGCCGCCGGGCGGGCGTGGGTGGCGGTGCCGGTGCCGGTGGCCGTGGCGATGGCGGCAGCATTCATCGGTGCCTTCCCGGGTGGGGTCGCCGCTCAACGGGGCCGTGCCGAACTCAATGACGGCAATCGTCTTTACGAAGAGGGTCGCTTTCCCGAGGCGCACGAAAAATATCTGGAGGCCCTGCGAAACGCGCCCGATCTTCCGCTCGCTCTCTTCAACGATGGGAACGCGCTCTACGAATCCGATGAATACGTCCGGGCCTTGGACGCGTACCTCGGAGCGATCGAGTCGGGCGACCCGGCGCTTGCCGCACCCGCCTGGTACAACCTAGGGAACGCGCTCTACCGGCAGCAGAGGTTCGAGGAAAGTGCCGAAGCGTACAAAGAGTCGCTCCGTATCGATCCGGGACAGATCGACTACAAGCACAACCTTGAGTTGGCGCTCGAGCAGCAGGCTCCTGAGTCCCAGGACGGGGATGACAGCCAGGAGAACGGGGATCAGAGCGAGGATCAAGAGAATCAGGACGGGGGACAGGACCAGGGGCAGGAGGGCCAAGAGCAAAAGCAGGATCCCGATGAGGATCCGGATCAAGGAGCGCAGCCCGAAGAACCTCCGGAGGACGAGCCGCCCGAGGCTGGCCAGCAGCCCGAGCCCGAGCCGGGCGAGATGACGGAAGAAGAGGCCGAACGGCTGCTTCAGGGGGTCCAGGAGGACCCCGGCGAAGTAAACCGGCGCCAAGCCCCCTTGCGGGGGCGGCGCCCCCGCAAGCCCTGGTAAGCACGAACGATGGGTGGCTTGCATAGGATGCGTGGTTTGCATAGCAGGACGATGATCGTCTTCTGGGTCATCGCCTGGGGTGTGGCCGCACCCCTCGATCTCGCCGCCGTACAGCTCGAGGCCCACGCCTCGGTCTCCCCGTCCGTCGTCCCCTTGAATGGCCAGTTCACGCTCGACGTAGAGCTGGTGGGCACGAATAGGGCGGACGTGGAGCCCTCACTTCCGGATTTGGGAGATTTCTCCCGCTACATCGGCCGGAACTCGTCCACGAGCATGCAGATGATCAACGGCGTAACGACCGTCTCTTTGGTCATCCAATACCGATACCGGGCGATCCGGGAGGGCACGTTTGAGATCGGGCCCGTGGAGGTCGAGATCGGGAGCCAGGTGCTCCGGACACAGCCGGTCACGTTGACCGTGTCGACTTCCGGGGCCGCGGCCGGGGGCGGGCGTGAACCCGAGAACCCGTCCGGTGTCGGCCCCGATGATCTCTTCATCGTGGCCGAAGTCGACAAAGCCCGAGTGTATCAGAACGAGCCGATCGCGGTGAGTTATCGCCTTTTCACCCGGGTGAACGTGAACTCCTACAGCCTCGTCAGTGTGGGCGAGAGCGAGGGCTTTTGGGTGGAAGAGGTCCCCGGCCCGCAGAGTCCTCAGGTCGAACAGAGGGTGCGCGGCGGACAAACCTATACGACGGCCGTGGTTCGACGAGCCGTTCTCTTTCCCGCAGGGCCGGGCACCAAGACCATCGAGTCGATGAGCATCGAGGCCAGCGTGCGGGTTCGGCGGCAGTCCCGGAGTGTCTTCGATGACTTCTTCGGCAGGAGTTCGGTCTTCGGATCGCAAGTACCGGCCGTGATCGTGTCGAACCCGGTGGAGATAGAAGTCTTGCCTCTTCCGGAGGAGGGGAGGCCTCGGAGCTTCACCGGACTGGTGGGCCGGCTGGGCGTCAGCGCCTCGATCGATCGGTCGAGCTTGGAGACCAACGATGCCGTGACGCTGGAGGTGACGGTCGAGGGAGAGGGCAACCTCCGGGGCTTGGCGGCGCCCACCATCGACTTTCCGGGAGACTTCGAAGTCTTCCCGCCCGAGGTCACCGAGTCGATCGATCGCAGTGGTTTCCGCGTCCGTGGGAGCAGAACCTACCAATACGTTCTGATTCCCAGGTCGCCGGGGGCAAGGATCATCCCCCCTGTGGAGATGAGCTACTTCGACGCCGACAGCGGCTTGTATGTGACTTCCGCCTCGGAACCCCTTCGACTCGACGTGACGGGCGAGGCCGTCATTGTGGCGGCGGGTGGACGGGCGGGCGTGGAGACGCTGCGCGAGGACATCCGGTTCATCCAGATCGGTCCCCCGGGCCTCGGAACGCTGGGGGGATCGCTCGCGGATACCTCAGGGTTCTGGATCGTGGCTCTTCTGCCTCTGGTTGCTCTGCTGGGGGCTCTGGGCCTACGGAGGCATTGGGACCGGCTGGAGGGCGACGTGGCTTATGCGAGGGGTCGGAGAGCAGGGCGAGTCGCTAAGAAACGCCTCAGCCAGGCCCGCGTGGTGATGGCGGAGGGTGACACACGTGTATTTTACGATGAAGTCGAGAGGGCGTTGCGTGGATTCCTCGCCGACAAACTCAATGTAGCCGAGGCCGGCTTCATGTCCGACGTCGCCGAGGCGGAACTCCGGAGGCGTGGGGTTCCGGTGGTGGCCATGAGGAAGTACTTCCTTTGTCTGGGAGAGTGCGACCGTGCGCGCTTTGCTCCCCCCAGCTCCAGCACGGAGGAGAGGTCTGAATTCTTCGACCGGGCGGTAGATGCCATGACCTCAGTGCAAGAGGGGCTCTCCTGATGCGTGCCCTGGTGCTCGCCTTGACGGTGGGATCCGCCCTCTCCGCTAGCCCCGCCTCCAGTCCTCCCGGCATCCCCGCCTCTGGCGTGCTCGAGGTGCCCGGGTCGGCCGCACCAGCGATCGCTGTGCTATCCACTCCTCGTCCCGCAGTCACTCAGGTGGAGTTCTATCAGGAAGGGAACCGGCTGTATCAAGAAGGGGACTTCGAGGACGCGCTCGCCAGCTACCTTCGACTGGTGGAGGCCGGATTCCAGAGCGGTGAGGTCTACTACAACATCGGCAACGCGTATTTCAAGCTCGGCGAGCTGGCCCAAGCCATCCTGTACTATGAGCGCGCCCGCCGGCTACTCCCGGGGGATGAAGACGTTCAGGTCAACCTCGATCTCGCGCGCTCGTTGACCGTCGACGAGATCGAGCCGCTCCCGCGATTCTGGCTCTTCAGCGCAGTGGAGTGGTGGGTCGGCCTTCTGCCGAGGACGCTCCTCATCGCGGTAGTGGCCGTGTCCTACCTGGTCGGGACGGGGGTCGTGCTCTTGCTCATCTTGAAGAGGGGAGTGCAGGTGGCTGCGTGGGGTGGGCGGATCGCCCTCGCCTCGGGTGTCGTGTTCCTGTTGTTCGGACTCAACCTTGCCGTTCGAGAGTTCGAACCGGGACGAGCCCAGGAGGCCGTCGTATTCCAACCCCAGGTCGATGTGATGAGCGCCCCGCTGGACGACGAGACTCTCACGGTCTTCACCGTGCACGAAGGGACCAAGGTCCGGATCGATCGCCTCTCTGAGGAGTGGGCTGAGGTCGCGCTCGAGGATGGCAGGGTGGGGTGGGTGCCGGTGGAGGTGCTGGAGACGATCTAGGGCGGGGTTGGGCGGCTCTCGCAGGTGACTCAGGAGTCATTAGCAGGGTGCTGTACTCGCAAAGGGCCTTTGGATTCCGGGTACCTTGCCTCCGGTAAAGGCTGCGCCTAACGTCTAGGCAACTTCCACTCACCCGGAGAAGTCCTTTGAAGTACGCATCCCTATCCCTTTGCCTCGTCATACCGATTCTCATCTTTACCGGCTGCAGCACCGGAGAGGGTGGCGTGGAAGCGCAGCTCGATGAGATGGCGCTCAGCGCCCTGTCGCAGCTAGACGGGGACATCCGTGTCGCCGGCCTCCGCGACGAGGTGCAAGTGATCCGGGATCCCGCGGGGATCGCCCACATCTATGCGAATAACACGGAGGATCTCTTCTTCGCGCAGGGGTTCGTAGCCGCGCAGGACCGGTTGTGGGAGATCGACGTCTGGCGTCGCTACGCAGAGGGGAGGGCGGCTGAGATCGTGGGACCTGAGCGCTTCGAGACCGACCGGCTCTACCGCCTCATGAAGTATCGCGGTTCGCGACAGGAAGACTTCGATAGCTACCACCCTGAAGCTGAGCGCATCTTCGCCTCCTTCGCCGACGGAGTGAACGCGTACATCGAGCATCGGGGGGACAACCTGCCGGTGGAGTTCAAGATCACCGGCACCCGGCCGGAGCCGTGGACCACGGATCTCACCTCTCTCCGCCTCATTCAACGCGCCATGTCGAGGGGACGACAGGAAGTCCAGCTTGCCCAGGACGTCGTGCAAATGGGCGCAGAGGCGGCGAATCTCCGCCGCACGCCGGACCCCTACGTCCCTCTCGAGATCCCCGCAGGTGTGGACCTAGAAGCCATCGCCGAACATGCGGATGCGATCATCGATGCCATGCGTGGAGACTTCGACCAGATTGTCCGGGCTCCGGTGCTTCCGGAGTATCAAGTGGCGGCGGGTCGAATGGCAGGCATCTCGTTTCAAGGCGAGTTCGGCAACGCTCGGGGGGCCGGAATCGCGGCCCGGTTCTCGCTGCAAGACCTGCTCGAACATCCGCTTCCGTACCTCCCTGGCGAGTTCCGGGAGGAGGTAGGGAGCAACAATTGGGTGCTCTCTCCAAGGATGACGAGCACGGGCGGGGTGATTCTTGCTAACGATCCCCACCGACAGATTTCGAACCCGTCCCTCCGCTACATCGTTCATCTGAACGCCCCCGGATGGAACGTTATTGGCTCGGGCGAGCCCTCCCTGCCCGGAGTGGCCATCGGGCACAACGACCGGGTTGCGTGGGGCCTCACGATCGTCGGCACCGATCAGGACGACCTGTACCAGGAGACCGTCAACCCCGAGAATCAGAACCAGGTGCGTTGGCAGGGCGAATGGGAGAATCTCCGGGTGGTCATCGACACGATACTGATCCGGGATCAGGCGCCCCGGGTGGTCGAGCTTAAGTACAGCCGCCACGGACCCATCGTGTACGAGGACACCGAGAATGACTACGCCTATGCGCTGAAGACCGTCTTGCACGAGCCGGGGACGGCCCACTACATGGGCTCGCTACGCGTCGACCAGGCTGAGAATTGTGGGGAGTTCCTGGAGGCGATGGACTACTGGAAGGCGCCGTCCGAGAACATGATCTGCGGGGACGTCGAAGGAAACATCGCCTGGAAGGCGGCGGCCTTGACCCCCGATCGGGGTGGCCTCTGGCACGGCCGACTGCCGGTGCCCGGTAACGGGGAGTACGAGTGGAAGGGCTTCCGCGATGACCTGCCGGAGGAGTACAACCCGGACAGGGGCTGGATCGCGACGGCGAACCACAACATTCACCCTGACGGATTTTCTCCACCACTCATGTTCAAGGTTCCGCCTTACCGGCGATTCGAGCGGCTTGCCGACATCTTGTCCGACAGTGCGGGGTTCTCCGTCGAGGACAACGTCCGGCTGCAGCTCGACGCCTATCACTACGGAGCCGCCGAGGCGGCCGTTCTCTTCAAAGGATGGACCTCGGACGATCCGGAGGTGGAGCGCGTGCGTCAGCTCCTGTCCGAGTGGGACCACGTCTTTGCTGAGGAGAGCGCTGCCGCGGCGGTCTACTTCACTTGGAGCCGAATCCTCGCACGCAACAACCCCGAAGCGTCCGTTCCCGATAACGTTTCCGGAGAGGCGGTAGCGAGCGCCCTCAGGATGGTGATCGACAGCCTGGCCTCGGAGCAGGGGAGTGATCCCGCTGATTGGCGGTGGGGCCGGAGCAACCGGGTTCCCTTCGATCACCCCCTCTCGGCCGCCTTCGATCTGCCGGCGGCAGAACGGCGGGGCGGGGCAGGGACGGTCTCTTCGAATGGAGGGACGTACAAGCAGATCATCGACCTCGTGAACTTCGACAACTCGCGGGTCCTCAACGCTCCGGGCCAGTCGGGACAGCCAGGTAGCCCCTACTACGACAGCCTCCTGGACGAGTGGAGGAACGGTGACTACCAACCGTACTATTTCACCCGGGAGGCGGTGGAAGGGAACGCGGCCAACACGCTCAGGCTCGTGCCGGGGGGCTGAGCCTTACGTGGACATCCCCCGCGCCGCGATCTGCCAGACGGCCTCGACCCGGTCGCCTCGAATCGCGTACATCTGGTCGTAGAGGTTCACCACAGGATCACAGTGCGACACGATCACTTCGAGCTTGTCTCCGAGCCGGTACGTCCTCGACGGGTCGTCGTAGCGGAGCGTCCCGAACTCGTCTGAGCCGGACCGGTACGTCATCCCCGTCTCGCCTTTGACGATCGGCCATGGTTGATTGATCGTACACGCTTTGGCGCCTGCGTCGGTGGTGACCAGTCCCTCGTACTGGGCGTTGAGCACCGTCGTGAGGATGGTGAGAGAATGCTGGAAGTCTGCGTAGACGTCTGCGTTCGTCGCGCCTCCGATGGCGGCGTACTGGGCGTCCATGAAGACGTAGCTCCCCACCTGGATGTCGGTGAGCCCCCTGGTCTCATGGTCGATGTTGTACGTACCGGTGCCGCCTCCGCTGAAGATCTCCGTGCTCAGACCCGATCGTTGCATCAGGTCGTACGTCTCCGTGGCTGGAGCGCATCGCTCGAGCGTCTGCGTCCTGCGCGTCTCGAACCCCTGCACGTGCTGCGAGCCACCGTCGTAGCACAGCATGCCCCGCAGCCGGAGCCCTGGTAGCTGGTCCACCAGTTGTGCCAGTGCGAGGGCCGGCTGGCCAGGCGTGATGCCGGTACGGTGCCCCCCCGAGTCGATATCGACCACGACATCGGACACGAGACCGGCGGCCTGCGCCGCCTCAGACAGTTCGCGGGCGTTAGCGGGTGTGTCGGTCGCCTGGACGAACCCGGAACACTGTCTCCTCAGGTCCGTGGCCCGTTGGATCTTGAACGGTGTCGCGTTGATCGTCGTCATGAGGATCTGGTCGATGCCATACTCGTACATGGCCACCGCCTCACTCACCTTGGCGGTGCATATGCCGACCGACCCGCTCTCCAGCTGCATCCGAGCGATCGCCGGAGTCTTGTGCGTCTTCGCGTGAGGGCGACTGGCGATGCCGTTGCGGGTGACCGCTTGTTGCAGCGTGGCCAAGTTGGCCTCAAGGGCATCGAGGTCGACGCACAGCGCCGGCGTGTCGAGCTCCCATTTCGAAATGTCTTGCTCCATCACGCCGTTCGAGTCGAAGGCGCGCATCTCGGCCGCGGTGTGCCCCTTAAGCGACGTCGGAACTCCCACGGCCGCCGCACCGGCGCTCTGCAGAAACCGGCGGCGGGAAAAGAAATGCTTGCTCACGGTACCTCTCCGGAAAGAAGGAATCGTACGGTTCTATTTGCTTACTTCGGTAGCGCGAAGTTGAAGAGTGCGCTCCCCGCTGCGATGGCGATGAACTGTCGCCCCTCGCTGATATAGGTGATCGGGTTCGCATAGATCGCCCCCCCCGTCTGGAACCGCCATAGGACGTCGCCCGTGTAGGCATCCGCCGCGAAGAAGTCGCCCTCCATCGTCCCGGAGAACACGAGTCCGCCCGCCGTGGACATGAGCCCAGCCCAAGGTGGGGAGAAAACTTCGATTTCCCAAACGAGATCGCCCGTCAACGCGTTCAGCGCACGTAGGAATCCCCTGGGATCTTCTCCCGGAACGGCCCGCCGACTGGCCCCCATGTAGATCCTTCCGGGCTCGTACGTCGCGTCGGCGAGGAAGTATGTGGCTCCCTTTTCGCGGACATTCTGATAGATGAGGTTGGTCTGCGGGCTAAACGTGGGGCTGTACCAGTTGGCGGCCCCGTCGTCGTCGGGATATACGAGGGCTCCGTCCAGGTCGGGGACGCTCTCCGGGTCTTCGATGGGGCGTCCGTTTCCGTCCAGCCCCAGCGCCCACGTCTGCCTAGCGAATTGCTTGCCGACGAGGAACTCGCCCGTGGCCCGGTCGAGGACGTAATAAAAGCCGTTCCGGTTCGGGAACACGACCAGCTTTCTCGGCTCGCCCTCGAATTCGGCGTCGAGGAGTACCGGAATTTGCGTGGAGTCGTAGTCGTGCACGTCGTGAGGGATAAACTGGAAATGCCACTTCAACTCCCCGGTGTCGGGGTCGAGCGCGAGCAAGGACTCCGAGTAGAGGTTGTCGCCCTCACGCACCTCGCCGATGAAGTCGGGGCCCGGGTTTCCTGTTCCCCAATAGAGGAGGTCTAGCTCGGGATCGTATGCACCGGTGACCCAGGTCGGAGCTCCACCCCGCTCCCAACTGTCGCCCGACCATGTGTCGTGACCGGGCTCGCCCGGCCCCGGAACGGTCCAAAAGCGCCATCGACGCTCCCCTGTGCGCGCATCATAAGCGTCCAGAAAGCCGCGGATGCCGTATTCGCCGCCCGAGATGCCGACGATGATCATGTCCTTGAGCGCGAGGGGCGCCACGGTAATTGCGTACCCCTCAGTGTGTTCCGCGACTTCGATGTCCCAATTCACGCGGCCCGTGCTCGCGTCGAGCGCGACCAGATGGGCATCGACCGTACCGAGAAAGACTTGATCACCGAGGAGCGCCACCCCTCGATTCACTTGCCCGCAGCACGTCACGATGTCCGGCGGGATCGGGCGACGGTAACTCCACAGGGGGCGGCCCGTGCGCAAGTCGAGCGCGGTTGCGTCGCTCGGCGCCTCGGTGATGTACATGACGCCGTCGGCTACGAGCGGCGACACTTCGAACTTCTGAAGGGATCGGGCTTGGTAGATCCAATCCGCTTGAAGTCGATCCACGTTGTCCCTGTCGATCTGGTCCAGCGTCGAGTAGCGCTGTGCTCCGTACGTGCCGGAGTAAGTCAGCCAGCTTTCGGGCTCAGACGCCGCGTCTAGGATCCGCTCGTAGGAAACTTGGGCCTCCGCGGGCTGGGGCCGGGCGCTACAACACGCCGCCGTCACGAGTAGGAGCACGCGTGTTTTCATCAGGATCCTTTGAGCGACACCAAATAGGCGACCAGGTCATCGGTCTGGCCGGCGGTCAATATCGCTTCGTAGCTCACCATCGGCGAGCGCTGCCACTGCTTGTCGAGGCTGTCGATCTCGTCTTTCCAGAACGAGTGAAGCTCCCCCGCAAAATCCCTGAACTGGACCGAGAACCCGTCTTCATTGACCCGGACACCGGTCAGGGTGCGGCCGTCGTTCGTGACGACCCGGAGCTGGAGAAAGCCGCTGGGCACAGAGGCCTCGGGCTCGATGAGCGCCTGCCGCAAGTGGGCCGCGCTCCGGCGCGCCCCGATGTCATCGAGGATGGGGCCGAGGATACCGCCCTCGCCCCCCAGCGTGTGGCACGCCACGCAATCGAGCGAGGCGTAGGTCGCTTGACCGCGGATCGCGTTCCCGGGGACGGCCTCGGACTGAACACGACCCAGCGTCTTCACATACCCGGCGATACTGGAGACCTGGGTGGGCGTGAGAAACGAACTCGGCATCTCAGTACCCGGAATCCCCCGTCGAATGATGTTGCGGAGCGCTTGATCATCCGTCGCGCGGCGGAGCTGTGGCTGTGCCAAGTTGGCGCCCCTGCCGCCGTTTCCGAGAGGCCCGTGGCAGCTTCCGCACTGGCTTTCAAAGAGTCGCTTGCCCTGCTCCATCTCCGCAGACTGAGCCGCGACGACCGCCGGGAGACTCTGAAAACAAAGGCCGACAAGGAGGAGCCAACGAATCACGGCAGGAAGATCTCCTTCGGGATATAGCCCGTGACCACCTGGGTGAGGTCGACCACCTCGCTCACCCGGAAATCCACGGCGATGCTCGCGAGGGAAAGCGCCTTGGCGGGCGTAAGCCCCTTCTCCTTCACCAGGAAATCGACGACCTCCCAGGTGGCGTGCCGCGTGGCGCGGTCGAGATCGAGGTCGATCCCCATGATCATGTAGTGCGTATCGGTCTCGGCACGTGGGCCCGATATCGTGACGCCCTTGTGCACGACGAAGCGAAAAACACCGGTGAGCGACTGCTCGATCGCGGTTCCACTCACCTCACCGTCGCCCTGGGCGCCGTGCGGGTCGCCCGTGTAGAAGAGCGCTCCAGGGTGGAAGACCGGGAGGTAGAGAGTGGTGCCGGCCTTGAGGTCCGTCACGTCCATGTTGCCGCCGTACGCTCCCGGGGGCCTCGAGCTCTGGACGCCGGGCACGGTCACACACCCGGCTCGCCCACCACGGGATCGGGCGCGACCGCCAGGATGCCCATGAAGGGCGCCAGCGGCACCTGGATGTTCGGCGAAAAGAGCGCGACCTCGCGGCCGTCCACCATGCCGGTGCGAATCACGTGCAGCGTTCCCGGTGGGATGTCCAGCAGCGGATCCTCGGCGTCGACTCCGGGATAGCCGGTCGAAAACACGCCCCCGCGGGAGTTCGTGTTGTTGATCCCCCAGGGGATGCGCGTCTCGAGCGCGAGGATCTGCACCTCGAGCATGTCGCCCGGCTCGGCCCCCTCGACATAGATCGGCCCGGTGATGACGTGGCCGCTCCGCCCATCTCTCGGCCGCCCGTCCCTCGACGCCCAGAAATCGAGCACGTCCTGAAGGATCTGCTCTCGCGGTATGTCGAGTCCCGTCAGGTATTCGACCGGCTCGGCTCGCTGGATGGCCCCGGCGTGAGTCAGCGTGTTGATGCGAACGGTCTCTCCGGACTGGATCCGGAGCACGGCCTCCTTGTCGATGGGATACCAGCCCCAACTCACCGTCTCTGGGCGCGAGGGCACGAAGTGATCGGCTTCGATGCTCTCACTCGGAGCGCCGGCATCCGGTCCGGCACATGCAATCACCGCTAGTATCGTGACGCATGAGACGCATGAAATGCATGAGATGCGTGAGACGCGCGAAAAGAAGTGGAGCAGGGACGCTCTCGCAGGACGATCTGTTCCTAGTGACGACACGTTCACCTCCGCTCTGTCACACCACTCGGGTCAGGGTCGATCACTCATTCGACGAATCGGCCTGCGTCAGCGCCAGGACGGCGAACGCCGTAGCTGCATCGGACATGAAGCGCCCCCTGTCGGATGCTGGATCTCGCTCTCTGTTGAGTGAGGCGGCGGGCCACTGGCCGGTCGGATCCTGGTTCTGCACCAACCAGGCGAGGGCTCTGCTTAGATTATCTTGGTCGCGTGACACGCCGGCTTTTTGCAGAGCGAACGTGATCAAACCGGTGGCGTATCCATCGCTCCCGGGACCGGGAGCGAATCCATCCTGCCCCTCCCATTGCCCGAGGGAAGTGAGACTCCAGCCTCCATCGGTGTTCTGCAGGCGCATGACGTCACGGATGAGGGACTGGTTTTGATCCGATGTCAGAAGATCCGAGAGTTCGCTGGCAGCCCAAAGCAGCATGACTCGGTCCAGTGCCCGGCGGCTTTCCAAACCCTGCTGGAGATACGCCCTGAGCGACGCCACCCGATCCTGGATTTCCGTAGAATTCGCGTAGTCGTTCGGTGCCACTCCGACCGCAACGGCCGCGAATGCAGCTCCGAAGTAGGCCGCCCCTTCCGATTCCCAAGGGGCCAGTCCGAAGTACAGCCAAGCCCAAGCACCGGTCCCCTCTCCTCGGGTGAACTGAAGCTTCCACAGGTTCTCGAACGCCTGTCGTGTTTCGTTGGTCAGGTGTCCCTCTCGGGCGTCACGGCTGGATAGGATGAGCGCATTCAGGATGGCTTCGGTCCCCCTCGACTCGCTGGTTTTGGGGAGGCCCACCGTCTGATCCGGGTAGTACGGGTCCACCTCGTTCCACAACGCCACTCGTTTGCTGACGTCAGCCAGCAGGTCTGCCTCGGGAATGGTCGGGCCGGTTTCCCCTAGCGGTGCGCGTAGCGCGGAACGGGCCAGCGCGTACGGCAGCGCCGTATGACACGAGACGCAGGACGTCTCGTGGTCGCGGGCGGCGTTGGGCCAAGTCCTCCACCAGGCTTGTCGTCGGTCCAAGTAATCGGCGGCCGCCGCCTGATCCCACTCGGCTGGGGGAGCGGGCCGTCTCTGCGACTCGACCGCGGAGGGTCCGAGGGCGAGGCACAGCCCCACCACGCATGCCAGCGTGGCCGGCGGCCCCACGACGGACCGGAGGAGGCGCCTCTGCGAATTCTCGGTGAGACTGATCATGGCCTGCCCGACGGGATGAGAACGTCGCATGAGCGAACTGGCGCGCGAACTGGGACGACCGACAACCCTCTGACGGTTCGGGATAACGTGAGAGGCACGGCCCAAGCGGTCAACAGGAGGTCCCTCAGCCGAGTCATCCCGGGTCATGGAGCAGAGGCCAAACGTCCCCGAGTGATTGGATCTCGGGGCGGCCTTCGAGGAGACATGCCAGGATTCCGGTTACGTTCGCAGCCGCGAAACTCACGCCCTTGAGGTTGTTCTCCGTGGAAACACCGGGAATGGGCCGGGGCAAACCAGACGCGACGAAAACGCCTTCACCGGCCGGTCCGGACTCCACCCGGATCTGGTCCCGCGGGCATCCCCAGTCCAGGATCGCTCCGGCGACTCCCTCCAGGCTCCCCGGAAGCCAGATCCGTCCCTCGTGCTCCAGTGGAGACACGATCAGGGCCCCCTGCTCCACGGCGCGCCGGACTGAGGCCCAGAGGATCAGCTCGTTCTCAGACCTGACGGTGCCGAGGCTCAGGTTGATGAGGCGTGCTCCCTGACCGACCGACCAGTCGATCGCCTTCACCAAGACGCCGGTCGACGTGGAAAGCGTTCTTCGGAACACCTTGACCACCTGGATGTCGATGTCCGGGGCCTTGTCGCGAATCGCCGCGGTTACGGCCGTCCCGTGGCCGAGGCGGTCGGCGTAGTCGGTGTGCTGTTCACCGTCCGGCTCGATCGCGATGCCCCCGGCGACAACACCCACATGGGGATGCTCCGCGTGCACACCGCTGTCGATTACGGCGACGGTGATGCCGTGTCCTGAGCGGTCACGAATCGACGGATGGTCCGGCCCGACCTGATGCCCGACGGGAGGCGGGGCGGACACGCCGGTCAAGCTTGTGCCTTAGCTTGCTCGACTCCCGACGCCTCGAGGTCTCGGCGAAAGAGTCGATAGAATGCTCCCTGGGCCCGAATCAACTCAGCCGGCGATCCGTCCTCGACGACGCGGGCGCCGGAGATCACCAAGACTCGGTCCGCGCGCCGGGCGAGTTCCAGGCGGTGCGTGATGAGGATGGTCGTGCGATTCCGCATCACGGCTTCGTACCCCTCGATCACGCGCTCTTGAGCAAGCGGATCCAATGCGGACGTGGCTTCGTCCAAGACCAAGACCTCGGGGTCCGCCAGGAGGGCTCGGGCGACGGAGATGCGTTGGCGTTCCCCCGCAGAGACGGCGAGCCCGCGCTCGCCGACAGGGGTGTCCAATCCGTCGGGAAGGCCCTCCAGGAAGTCCTCCAAACCGGCGGACACGGCGGCTTCCGCCACCGCTTGCGGAGAGGCCGAGGGATCGGCATACCGAATGTTCTCCGCGATGGAGGCGTTGAACACGAACGCATCCTGGTCCACCGAAGCGATATGCTTGCGGACGTCGCTCAACGAGACATCCCGCAAGTCGTGTCCGTCTAAGCGGATGCTGCCATCATCCGGATCGAAGTGCCGCGCGAGAAGATCGGCCACCGTGGATTTCCCGCTTCCGCTCGGCCCTACGATCGCAAGAACGTCCCCCCGCTCCACTTGGAAAGACACCGCGTCGAGAACGGGTCCCCCTCGCTCGAAGGAGAAGGAAACCCCCTCGAAAGACAAGTCGCCGCGAACGGAGGCGAGACGGATTGGTTGTTCCCGCTCGATGACCTCGGGTTCGGTATCGAGGATCTCATGCACGCGACGGAGCGATACCTTTGCTGTCGCGAAATTGGCCCACAGGTTCATCAATCCCTGGACCGGAGAAAGGAGCCGCATCTGGTAGGCCATGAAAGCGACGAAGGTGCCCAGTGTGATCGTACCGGCGATCACCCGGGAGCCTCCGTAGAGAAACACAATGGTCGTACCTGCCGAGAGGATCAGACCCGGGAAGCCGCCGGCCAGATAGGAAAGCCAGCGCATCGACATCAGCGCGTCGACGAACGTGCCGTTTTTGGCGCCGAACTGATCGACTTCGCGCGACTGCGCGTTGGAGGACACGACCAACTTCATTCCCTGAATCGTCTCGATGAGAAACGTACCGATGTCAGCGCTGCTCTGGCGGAGCGTTCCGACGCTGACCTCCAGCTTTCGCCGATAACGCACGAGCGCCCACAGGCTCGGGGGGACCATGGGCAGGCTGACCAGGAACAGGCGCGCGTCGAGCCATAGCAACATGGCAACCGTTCCCGCCAGGTAGAGGACGTTGCTGATCCACGCGAGGGCCGTTTCCGAGGCGATCCGCTGAATCTCGCCGATGTCGCTGTTGATCCGGGAGACGATCTCACCTAGCGGAGTCCTCGCATAGAACCTCGGCGAGAGGGTCTGGAGATGCTCGTACAGTTTGCGGCGCATGTCGAAGAGAATGTCCGCGGACACCCGCGTGTACCGCATGCCACTCGTGACGTTCATGATGAAGGACAACACGGTGATGGCAGCGAAGGCGCCCACGATGCGGACGAGCGCACTCAAATCACGCCCCAGAAGCGCCAAATCCACGAGGAGTTTCGAGAGATAGGGGATGAAAAGCGAAAGGACGGTCCCGATCAGGCTCAGAGCCACGACGAGCACGAGGCGGCGCCAGTACGGCGCGACGTAGGCGAAGATGCGAGCCAAGTCGGAGGATCCCGGACTCATACGCGTGCCTCGCATCCGACCACGGTCCAATGCCGAGAGCCGAACAAGTCTGCCCTAGGGTCTGTCCGGCCTACCGCGCCGCATCGGGGGCTGGAAGCAGGAGAAAGCCCCTCATGTCGCCTCCGACGTCCACCGTCTTGAGGTGCTCGTACGTCTCCGAATCGTAGACGTCGATGGTATTGCCGGCCACGTGGATGTACAGCAGCTCCCCGTTGGTGCTGGCGATGAGCCCCATGCGGGGCCGGCCATCGAAAACCTCCCGGTGCGTGACGCGGCGCTGCTCCAGATCGATGGCCCAGAACTCGTAGTGACCGACCTCGGAGTATAGAGCCCACGCCTTCCTCCCCCCGGGGGCCAGAGCAAACTGGCCGACCGGCTCGCTCGGTCCAAGCGTATAGAAGTCCAGATCTCGCTCAGCCAGGTCGACCCGCGCGATGCCCATCATGCGGCGGTTGTTGATCGGGTCGGTGATTCGCACGAGTTCCGTAAAGAAGCCGGGTTCCTCGTAGTAGCTTTCGGTGAATCCGGGCCTCATCTGCCCCAGTCCCGGCTCCAGTTCTTGCGAGACCTCCCAGCGGTCGACCTCCGTAAAGTTCTCAGACTCCAAGACGATGATGTCCTCCGCTAAGAAATACACGAGGCCCCCGTCGGGCGAGAACCTGAAGTTGGCACGTTCGCGCTCGTGGCCACCGGGCCAGGGAATCGTGTCCATGACCTCGTGATTCCGTAGGTCGTAGCGGATGAGGGTCGCGGGCCCGACCTCGAACCGGTCGATGTGCTCGATCCGGGTCTTTCCGAGAATCAATGCGTACGTTTCTTGTGGATCGACAGAGAAACTCATGATCCTGAACCGCTCGTTCCCGCTACCGATCGTGAAGGAGTCGATGGACTGGCGTCGGGCGAGATCGAGGGCCTCAATGTAGTAGCCGGTCGCATCCGACACGTAGAGACGCTCTCGGTCGGCCGATAGCACGAACCGACCCGGGATTCCGTTCTGTGTCTGGATCTGCCCGACGACCTCGAAGTTGCGTTCGTCGATGACTGTAATCAGGTCGCTGTAGGTGCTCGCGTAAATCGTTCCGTTGCCTCCGGAGATCGTGGCCGACGCGCCCTGCGCCGCCAACGGGTCCGGAGTCGAAAGCAGCAACGAGGCCGAAAGCAGCAACGAGGCCGAAAGCAGGGACGGGGCCGAAGGGCCCAACAGGGCGGAAATCCTCATGGGAAGATCAAGTCTATTTTCCGCCAATCCTGCTGCGCGGTCGCACAGGTGGACGTCCAATCTGCGGCGTGATTGAGATGATCCGGAACCTGGACCGGCCAGAAACAGCCGTTGTGGCAATCGAAGAGATCGCGTTCGACCGGTGCGCATAGGCCGGCAGTGCCGCCACTCGAGTCCACTTCCCACCCGGGAGCGAACACGAGAGAGCATCCCAGGGGGATATGAGGTCCCGAATCGCGGGTTTCGAGCGCAACGACGTCGTCCCCGTCTGGGCCTCCCGCCGTCCCCGTCCCCGGCTCGCTCCGCCCGTATTCTTCGATGCGCACGGCCTTCTGATTGATCGCCTTGATGTGTTTCACGTCGCTTCTCCTTCAGGCGGGTATGGAGGCCACCCTGTCGTATTGCTTCAAAAAGTCCGGATTGTGGGTCGCAATCTCACCGTAGACCTGCAGGCATGTATCCGTCCAACTGCGAACCCAATCGCAGTAGTGGAGGTTCGGCTGTGTCGTGGTGCCATACCGTGTGTGGGCTTCGTGGTAGCACCCTCCGGCGCAAAGTGGGCGAGCCCAGCAGGTGTGGCAGTCTGTTTTGTGCGCAATGTGGTGCGTTTCCAGGAACCGCGACTGCTTTTCCCGGTCCACCCCACTCTGTACCGATCCGATCTTGTGCTCATCTGAGCCGGCGAAACGATGGCACAGCGCCACATCGCCGTCCGTCGCCACACCCACGAGGCCTAGCCCGGCACCGCACGGAAAGGCCTTGCTCATCCCCTTGTGAATCTCCTCGAGGGTTTCATTCAGGTTGGAGAATCCATGGTGGCGATTTTCGAGAGCCGCCTCCTTGAACTCCTCGGCGAGTTCTTCGAACTGCGCCAACATGTCGTTGTACCCATCCCCCTCGATGGCGTAGTCCCGACCGTTCGCGGTCGTCACAGGTGCGAAACCCACCGACCAGAATCCCATGTCGTCGGTGAGGTGCCGGAAGATCTTCATCACGTCCAGATTTTGCTTGGTCAACGTCACCCGGGCGCCGACGGGGGGGTTGTTGTGGCGCTTCAAGAGCTCCTTGATCTTCGGCTGGACCACGTCGTAGCTGCCCATCCCGTTCTTGAAGACGCGGAATTCGTCCTGCGACTCCTTGGGCCCGTCGATGGAAATCGTCACACCTACTTTGTTGTCGACGAGCCACTCGATGACTTCTGGGCGTAACAACGTGGCGTTGGTCGTGAGGCTGAACTGGACCTCTTTCCCCAGGATGACCGCCCTCTCGCGAGCATAGACGAGGGTCTTCTTCAGCACCTTGAAGTTGAGCAGCGTCTCACCGCCGAAGAACGTGAGATTGGCGACTCGGTTGGTGCCCGCCTCCTTGAACATGAAGTCGACGGACTCGCGGGCCGTCTCTTCGCTCATGAATTTCGGCTTCTCGCCGAAGTCCGTGTCGACGATTTTGTCTTCGCCGTATTCGTAGCAGTAGGTGCAGGCCAAGTTGCACTTGTTGGTGACGTTGAGGACCATCGTGGTGAGTGGAAAATCCTGCGGCGGAATCACCGGTAGGGACTTCGTAGGAGGCAGGTGGACGTCTCCGATGGCATGGATCCCCAGCAGCTCCTGGATGGCGTCCGCCACTTCGTTGGCCGGATGGCGGTCCGCCAGTGCCTCCGTGAGCTCTTCGGGGGACATGGGCTGTCCATCCAACGTCTTCAACACGTTCCATGAGGGCGTGTCGACATGGAACACGCCGGCGCTGGGCACCATGTACAAGAAGTGCTGCCCGCTGGCCTCGAAGGGGTGGAACTCCCTTAAGCCCAGGGCGCTCATAGGATATCTCCCCACGGGTCCCAGCGCATGTAGAGGGGCACCGTAACGATGAGGTGCGCCCGAGCTCTGAGCGGACGATCGGCTTGCCCCCCGGGCGGTGTGAAATCCGCTATGACCCATACGTCGCCGATGTTGTTTCGATTTCCACTCCGTTCGGGATTGGGGCCGTCCGGCGCGGGTGTGAAGAGTCCGCTACGCGCGTCGATTCTACCGACGAACTCGATGTCGTCGTCGTCGAAGGTGGCCGAGTATTCTTCCAGGCTCCAAGTGGCGTCTACAACGCCGAGATCCACGTCATCGCCCGTCCCCGTCCTTCCGTCCGTGCCCTGATGGTAGGCGCGCGCTTCGAACTGGGTGAAGCCCTTCGGCATACGGGCGCCACCCACGCGCGCCATTCCCCACTCCGGGTTCACTCGGATGGAGTGGATCTGGTCATAGACGAATCCGCTCTCCGGACGGCGGGCTCCGGAAACGGAAATGTCTCGTGGCCCCACAGATGCGTCATCGTCGACGTCGACGATGACCGTAGCCAAATCTCCCTCGGACCGCACAACTCGTTGTACGGTGACTCCGGGCCCCAGATCCACGGCCTCGGGTGTGAGGATGCCCTGGGGTAGGTTGGCGCCGAAGATTCGCACCTCCTGTCCCTCAGTTCCGGCTTTCAACGCCCTGGGCTCCATCCCGAGAATCATCGGGTCGTTACCGACTCGGTAGAGATGGGCGTCGAAGCCCAACTCGTCGTAGTCCCCAGTAAACCAGCGCCCCGAGATCTGCTGCCAATCCCGCTCCACGAAGAGAACCTCTCGCAATGGCTCTTGCCCATTTGACCGAACCGAACTGCCGCGCCATTGATAGCCCGTGTACACGATCGAACTCCCGCTGCGGGAAACGACTTCGCCGGAGCGCGCATAAGTCAGGGTGGAGGACGTCGTGAACTCATCGTTGGTGCCGGCGACGGGTTCGATGGTCAGTTGCCCGAAGATGCGGCCGTAGCCGGGCTGAACCGCTGACACGGCCCACGTTCCCGCGACCTGCGCCGGCTGCATGGTCGCAGACCAATCGCTCCACTCGGGCGTCTCGAGTGGGAACGCCTGGGACAAGTGTTCGATCGCCTTGTCCATGGGGTGGCGTGTGTCACTCGGGGCTTCGGGGCTGCCGGGGGCGGGACCCATGTATCGAAAGGCCTGGAAATCCGAGACAGGGTAATATCCGCGATGCATGGCCATGAGGAGGCCCCACTCCTCGCTCGTCCGGCGTTGGGTGATGACGCGCCCCATTGAATGGCACTGCGTGCACGTCGTCTCAGTGTCGTCGTCCGCTTCGTAATCGAAATCGATGAGTCGGCGTTCGACCTCGAAGAGCCCCGGCCGCAACTCCTCAGGCGCAATGCCGTGTTCGTTGGAGAGATACCGGACTATCTCCCGGGCCGACGCAGGTTCGATGTCGACGCCGACCAGAGCGACCATTCTCCGGATCGACGTCTGCCACCCCTCCGGCGTCTTCCTCAAGTAGGACAGGCGGGTCATTCGGCCGGAGTCGTCCTGCGTGTGGCAGGAGGAGCAGTTGTCGATGACGAGATCGTTCTCGATGGGAGATCCCTCGCTTTCTGCGCCGGACGCGGACTGGCTCCGAGCGCTGGCGGGGTACAGGAGCAGCGCTAAGCCGAGAAGGAGGCCATGGACAGGGGCGAGGCACGACCAAGTGCGTCTGTTCATATGCGGAATCCCGCCGTTGTGTGTGACTCAAACGGACCCAAGAAATCTTGAGGCCACGTCGAGGCCACGTCAAGGTATAGAATACGCGCCTTTTGGGTTTTCTGCGAGCGTGGCCGTTTCTCCGCTAGCGTCCCCGTCAGTTCTCTTCCAGGATTCCACGGGAGATCATGACCGAGAGGGCGCCCAGGAAGTCCGGTAGGATCACCGGATCGCCCGTTCGGCAGTAGGCTTCGAACAGATCAGGCACTTGTGTGTGATCGGATGCTATTGCCAGGACGCGCTTCACGTCGATCCCGCGGAGATAGCGAACTCCTCCCGGGACCAGGGGCGTCGAGAGACGCTCCTCCATGGCCACCTCATCATCTATGATCGTCGGCCGTGCGATCACGGCCAGGGTCGCTCCCGGCCGCAGATCGATGGATGGCTTCCGGCGGAGCCGGTCGAAAGCGTTGAGCACGGTGGGGTCTCGTTTCAAACGCTCAATGTCCAACTCGCCGTCCTCGTCCGGCTCATCATAGAGATCGTCCATGGCCGAACGGTCGGTCCAGAACGCGTGACGGTGCTCTCTGCCGCCGATGCCGAAGACCTCGGCCGATTGTTTGCCATAGCTGGCGTAGACACGCCGCTCACGGCCCTCGTGGAAATCGAGGCATGCGGACTCCATTTCGGGGCGTCTCAGGCACGTATGGGTGACGACCGCGGCACGCCAGCCCGATGTAAGGGCCTTCTTCACGCCGAAGGAGGAAACCGGATCCAGAAAGGAAGCCGCGTCGCCCACGAGCAGCATGTGGTCGTCCGAAAAGCGACGGGCCGAATACATCGAAGCATTACACGCCCATGGGTCGCCCTGGAGAGAGCCACCTTCGAGTAGCTCAGCGAAGCGCTTCGTCTTGGTCATCTCAGAGCGATAGATGGGGCCGATCTCCTTGCCCGGTTCCAGGCCCGTCACGTGGGGATCGACCATCAGCGTGAAATAGCGCGAGTGGTCGTCGACCGGGACCGACCAGGCCCATCCGTCCGTGTAGCTCTCGACCAGGGTGTGGGTCGGGTCGGGAACGTCCCACCCCTCCTCCCTACGCCAGATGCCCACGAGCGCTAGCGTGCGTGGACCGTCGTCCTGCTGCCGAAAGCCCCGGCGCGCCACGACGCCGGAGCGTCCCGAGCAGTCCAGGACCCACCGG
>Ga0310121_10000502_pt1 | contig 42939 bp, 33 predicted proteins | sample CB27_Tmax_986_MG_FD_203504 | JGI IMG/M metagenome (GOLD analysis project Ga0310121, IMG submission 203504) | Marine microbial communities from Western Arctic Ocean, Canada - CB27_Tmax_986 | ecosystem: Environmental > Aquatic > Marine > Oceanic | place: Canada: Western Arctic Ocean | collected... | reverse complement strand
ACCCTTCTCCAACCATTGCTGTTACAGTACTTGCAGCATAAATTACTGCTGCTAAACCATTATCTGGTGTAGCCATCCATAGGTTTTCGGTAAAATATGGCCATCCCTGTGAATGATTATGTTGACAACAACGTGAACTAAATGGATTATACATTAGCATTGGTCCTCCATTATCGATACCCGGGTTATGGCTTTCACTATTATTCAGTACCATATTCGGAGATGTAATATATCGTAAGCTCTTAAAATCTGGAGCAACCGCTGCAGGATAGGTATTAAAAGCAACATCTTCGACATGATCAGCCCAAAAAATATCTCCTGTAATTCTCAATAAATGTTCGTCTGAATTCATTTGTTCTACCATCCCGCAAGTTTCTACACCCTGTCTTGGATCATCATAACCTGGACGGCTATTTTCATCTGAACCATACATTCCTCCTGGTACCTGACCAAAATATTTTCTTATGATATTGAAATTATCATAAGTGTCCTGTAAATCTTGCTTATTCCCACTAAGCAAATAATACTGTGCTGGCTCTCTAAACCCTTGAGCCACATTTACATTGTGCCAATCAATTAAATCACCATACCAATCTGGCCATTCCTCTATCCCTTCTCTTTTATTTTTTGCGCTTCCTATTTCATCAAGTGAATGTCCACGACTAGCCCAAGGTGATGTATTGCGATGTATTTTTTCAGCTAATTCTAACAACCAAGGTTCTCCCGTACGGTTGTACAGCCATAAAACGCTGTGTAAATTATCACCTCCTCTAACTTTTTGCCAGTACTGAGTTTTTGATAAAAAATTCTCATCCGGAATGCTGAATTGATACTTAAAATATTTTGTCATTAAAGAAATTACTTTCTCATCTCCTGAGTACTCATAATAGGATTGAAGACAATAAAGCATGATCATATTGGCCCAATAATCACGGACTTTAAGTTTTTCCGCTAGTCTCTCAGGAGTTCTATCTTTTTCTGCAACATAACTTTCCCAGGCAAAACCAGGTCCAAAATACCCATCTTCTTGCTGACTGTTAAGAGCACCCTCTAACCAAATTTTAGATTCATCAATCATTTCTTGATCTTCCAATATATAGCCAATATTTGCATATCCTTTTAGCCAGTAAGGAACTTCTTCCCAGCCCCAATCACCTTTACCATCTTTGTCTAACCAAGCATTATCTTCTTTTTGCAACCAAGCACTTATTTTACCTAAATTTCCAGTAAGACCATTTCGTTGACGAAATAAATATTCTTTCAGCCAACCTGCTGGTTTAATAGCTCCAATCGGTAATTTTATCAGTACACTTGGTTGTAATGGTACTCTGTTACTAAAATAATGTTGATTCTTTTGAGAAGTTTCAGGTGATTTTACCACACTAATTTCATCTTCTATAGCATTACTTGAAGTACTACACAATATGATAATAACGCATAATATACCACTCAATATTTTTACAGGTAACTTTTGATGGGAGAATTTATTTATTTTTTTCATATTGATTATCTACTATCTTTTAATTATTACATTTCTATATCCTCATATTGTATATCTACATCCAGAATCCCTATTGCCATGCCATCGTTAGGTATTATATTTATCCTTAAAGCTTCACATTTTAATTTTTCAGCAGGGTGTACTAGATTGTACTGATTCTTTTGAATAAAATACGAATCCGTTACATAAATTTTTAATTTTTTCCATGTATTATCTTTAAAATATTCTATTGACCACTTTTCTGGAACTTTTATGGACTTATTATTGTCATACCAATAAATATTTATACTTCTAATTTGTTTATCTGAATCAATCCCAATTTCTACCCAATGTTTATTATCTTTTTTTGTACTTGTCCAAACGGGTATGGTAGTATCGTTTGAATTCATTGGTCGTCGACCATCAGATATAGCTCCTAAATTGCTGTATTTTGAAGTGGATGAAGCCTTAACATTTTTATATCTTCCTCCTTTTAACCCATTTACATCTGAAAATTGGATCATATCTGATTTTGTTGGAAACCATACAATCATGGACTCATCACCACGATTATTCCATGCATAATACGGAATTAGCTTTAATTCTTCTTTTTTAATTCCACTTGTTCCATTCGACTTACTCCCTAGTGAAATACTGGTTACATTTTTCAAGATCCCTTCTGAAATAATTTGTGTATTAACTCTAGATTGGTTTATATCATCAAGAAAAAATCGTTGAACAACGCCGCTATTATCAACTCCTTCAGCACAATAAACTAATGGACCCCTCGTAATAGCAACCCTACTTTCATTAGCTTCTACCAAATCAATTGACTTATTAAATCTTACCGGCATAGGCAACATAAGTTCAACCTCATCCCCAGGCTGCCATGTTCTATTGATAATGGCAAACCCCTTATCTAAAGAAACTGACACCTTTTCACCATTGACTTTTACCTGCCATTCTTCAGAAATATTTCCAATATAACTATACAATTTACCAGGAATAAACTGATTTCTAGCCCAAGTAGGGATTCTTAATTTTAGCGTAAATTTCTGTTTCTTTTCAGGTGTTAGTGTAAAATTTATCTTTTCATCAAAGGGATATCCAGATTTTTGAGTGATTGATACACTTCCTTCCTTTAGTGGTATATTCGTGAAATTACTGGCGTAAAAAGTAGCGTAAATTTCATTTTCTGTATATGAATACATCATGCCCGATACTTGTGGAATTAATCGCGCAATATTAGATGGACAACAAGCTGTTCCAAACCATGGAGAACGCCCTGTTTTTCCATGATTAAATGGGTTATTCCCGTCAGCTTCTAATGGATTCACATAAAAAAACTTGTTGCCTTCAATGTTTACACCTGCCAACGAATTATTCAGAAGGGATATTTCTGCAACATCCATAAACTGAGCATCTTTGGTCAGTAAAAACATTCTGTAATTAAAGAAAACATTACCAACAGCGGCACATGTTTCATTATAAGCCTCTTTATTTGGCAATACATACTCAGGTCCAAAACCTTCTATTCCATGTACAGCTCCCAAACCTCCTGTGATGTGCATTTTTGTGTCTACTATATTGTGCCATATATTATTAAGTGCTCCATCATACTCACCAGTTCCTGTAAGCAAACTTACATCTGCCATACCTGAATACAGGTATGCAGCGCGAACTGCATGGCCAACAGCTTTTTCCTGTTCTGCTACAGGTTTATGTTGCTGCGAATATGTAGGTGACATTACACCGCTGCCTTCAGGATTATATGTTTTCCCTCGAATATCTAAAAACTTTTTAGACATATTTAAGTATAGTTCATTTCCTGTAACTCTATAAAGTTTAATCAATGCCAATTCAATTTCTTCGTGTCCTGCCGCCTGATTTACCGGAGTGCCATTATTATAATTTGGATCTCCTTCAAAAAATACTCGATTAATATGTTGTGCATTTTTTTCTGCTACTTTCAGCCACTTATCCTTTCCCGTTGCCTGGTAATATGCAACCGCTGCTTCGTACATATGTCCCATATTATACAACTCATGACTATGTAATACAAAAGAATAAGGTTTGTCTCCCATTCCACCACCACCCCAGGCATCATGATTTTTAGAAACACCGGTAGTATGAGCTACATATAAGTAACCATCTTCTTGTTGAGCTCTTGCAATGATATCAACAATACTATCTATGCGTTTTTCTAATTCAGGATTTGGGTTTTCCATTAGTATAAGTGCCGCTCCTTCCATAACCTTATATAAATCAGAAGATAAATATCGATGAGGATATGGAAGATCCGTGGTGTCTCCCTCTAAGAATTTTGCAGTTTTTTCTAAATTTTTTACTGCTGGAATTGTTTTGTCCAATGCAAATGGCACTAAAGTTTCTCCCTGTGTTTTTAATCTAGTTTTCCAAAAATCATCTTCAAGATGCACTTGGTTGAAAGCAACAGGCATCAGTTGAGAATCTTTTTTAGATGAACCATTTTCATCTACTTCTTCAGAACAGCTGATAACTAAAGGAACAAATAGTAAAAGAAGTAACAGCTTTTTCATAGTATCCTTAAATGTAATAAAATTTAAAGAGAATTAGAAATACCTGAACTTACTGAAGATGATATGCCTGTTATTTAGTTATTTGTATGTTTTATTAAACGCTTTTAACAAATTTTCTCCAGTTTTAATTAGCCAACTGAAATAATCGTCCCATTTTTCTTCGTTTTCTAATTCACATTGAAAATGAGTTATAATCCTTTAGTTTCCTTTTTCTTTATAATTGATATTTATAATTCCCACCCTTTTCTGTACTTGTAATGAAAATATTCATTAGCTGCATCACAATTTGTTATTTTCATGCTTTCAGCATTGTATTCTAGTGTTATATCTAGCTTTTGTGCTGCTATAGCAATATTAGTTAATAGCATTATTTCTGTTACTTTAGCAGCGACATCAAAATTATTCGCAGCTTCTCTTTTTTCCTTAATAGCTTCAACAAAGTCTAAATAAACACTATTTGGCCTGTGAAGTGATTTTATTGGCGAAAAGTCAGGGTTATTAGGAATTAATTCAGGTGATGCTCCGTGAGAACCATGCATCATCATTCCTTTGCTTCCAATATATAAAACTTCTCTCAACCTTCTATTGGCTTCAAGTCTCTCTGGACGTTCTGGCTTTATCCCCCCGTCAGACCAAATTACTTTTACTGGCGGCATCGAATCTCGAGCAGCAAATTCGTAGGTTACTCTTTCAGATTGTGGTAAATACTCATCGTTATAAGGAGTGGTAGTTGCTTGAATTTTAATAGGCATTCCTAGATTTAACGCCCAGATTGGTGCATCAAAAGTATGAGCGCCCATATCTCCCATGGCTCCGGTTCCATAGTCCCAAAGTCCCCTCCATGCAAAATGTAATATATCAGGATGATATGGTTTGTTGGGGGCTGGCCCTAACCATAAATCATATTTTAAATTATCAGGAATATTAACTCCTAAAGGTCTATCAAAATAACCTTGCCTCCAGACTGGTCGATTAGACCATAGGTGAACCTCCAAAACATCCCCAATAACTCCTGATTTAACATATTCCACAGTTTGCATAGTTCCTTCTACATTGTGACCTTGATTTCCAACTTGAGTAACCACACCAGTTTTCTTTGCCAATTCTTTTAAATAACGAGCTTCATATATGGTTTTTGTCATTGGTTTTTCAACATATACATGTTTTCCTGCTTTCATGACATAGGATGCTATATGTGCATGAGTATGATCAGGGGTGGCAATTACAACAGCATCGATTTCCTTTTCATTATCAATCATTTCGCGAAAATCATGAAACCTTTTTGCCTTGGGGTATCCATTGATTATATGTCCCGAATATTTATGATCTACATCACAAATAGCATAAATATTAGCATGTTTAAATGTTTTCTTTTCCTCTTGAGGTTGACGCCAGGAACTTCCCCTTTCAGGTTTTATACCGGCATAGGGCTGTCTTAAAAATCCACTCATTCCTACATAACTTTTATCTCGTTTAATTTCTGCATCCGGTGTGGCAATATTTTGGATAACTTGTCCTCCACGATTACCAACACCTATTGCTGCGATATTCACCATATCATTAGGTGAAGTATATCCTAATCCTGTTAAAATATGAGCAGGAACAATTGTAAATGCAGAAGCCGCAGCTGTTTTTTTAATAAAATTTCTTCTTGATAGCTGGGAACCTTTTTGAGAATGATTATTCTTTTTCATAATGAGAGTTTTTTTAAAACTAGAATTGTTTTATTTACAAAAATGTGACCATCTAGCATTAACTAATATAATCATTATATTAGGATTATTAAACAAATACTGCCAAAACAGTTTGGAATATTTGTCCACAATAAACCACTGGTATTTGCCCCCTTTTCTTTACGATTCTTTATCTTTTTATGCTGATTTGTATCACATATGCGTCATTTATAAAAAATTTAAATTTAATTAATTTAAATTTGATAATGGTTTTAATAATTAAAAGAGATTGGCCAAAAAACAGATGTCTTGTATCCTTTATTTACTGTTAGCTTGTTGAATAGTGACACTATAGTGTCACTCTTTTTATATTAATAACAAATAAATCCTTTATATATAGTTTATTACAGAGTATTACCTATATTCTTGTCGAGCATTTACAATTATAACACTTTAGTTGATTTAGCCTTACTATACAAGAGATTACACTTTACTTAACTTTACTTTATTTGATATAATTTACTATATTAGTGTCCCATAGAGGGGTTTAAATTAGAGAAAATTGGAGCTAAAAAGTAGAGTAAAAGTTAGAGAAAGAGAAAATTCAGATGGAACTACCACAATAAGGTTAGATTACTTTGGAGGATACTTCAATGTAAATGGAAAAAGAGTACCAAAAAGATATAGAAGAAAACTTGACTTTAAACTAATTACTATTCCATCCAACCCTTTAGAAAAACAACAAAACAAGAACTATAAAGAAAGAGCTAAACTAATAGCTATAGATTGGAAGAGAGAAATTATTAATGAAGAGCATAGTTTAGTAGACAAAGAAAAAAAAAAGCAACCTGTAATATGGTATATAAATAGATTCATAAACAACAAGCATAAGAGTGGCAAGGACGCTAAGACATATGAAACTATGAGGGTTCACTTTACTAAGTTGTTCAATAAGAACATCTCCTTTAGTGGTTTAGATGTAGAGGCTTGTAGGAAGTGGTATCATTATCTACAGAACAAAGAAAAGAAAAGATATACAGAGCAAAGTCTTTCTTCAGTATCTTACAATAGATACTATAGAAATTTAGGACATATTTTAAAACAGGCAGAAGCTGATGGTTACATTCCTTTTAATCCCGCAAATAAAATGCACATTTAATGTAACTTTAGCTTCATATTTTTAATAAAATATTACCATGAGTTTACACTATGTTGATTGGATTATTATTATCGTATACGGTCTAATAACTATCGGAATAGGTTTATGGTTTAGTAAAAAAGCCGGTAAGGGATTAGAAGAGTATTTTGTTGCTGGAAGAACATTGCCTTGGTGGATAGCTGGTACTTCCATTGCCGCAACTTATTTTGCAACTGATGCTCCACTGGCGGCGGCTTCACTGGTAAGACAATATGGAATCTATGGAAATTGGTTATGGTGGTATGAAGCATCAGGAGTAATGATGATTGTTTTCTTTTATGCCAAATTATGGAGAAGAGCTAATGTCATTACTGACGCCGAATTTATAGAACTGCGATATTCTGGAAGAGCAGCGTCAATTCTTAGAGCCTTTACAGCTCTATATCACGGACTTTTGAAAAATCTTATTGTAATGGGGTTTGTATTATTAGCCATGATGAAATTTTCTCAGGTAATTCTAGGATTCAACCCTCTTTATACCTTAACCATTTGTGTTACTGTTGCTATGGTATACACTATGACCTCCGGTCTTAGGGGTGTAGTTTATACTGACCTAATGCAATTTATTACAGGAACTTTAGGAACCATTGCTTTTGCTGCTTTGGTTTTAATTGAGGTTGGAGGACCATCTCAATTAGTTGAGAAAATTAGCAGTATGGAAGGCAATAATCCAGGGACATTGGATTTGATTCCCCAGTCTGATCATATGAGTTCTTTACAATTTATCTCTTACGTTGTATTAATACTAATTTTGTGGAGTAGAAGTGCGCAAGGAGATGGATACCTTGTGCAACGATTGTTTGCTGCTAAAAATGAAAAGCATTCAGTTCTTGCAGCGTTATGGTTTAATTTCACTGCCAATGTTATGATGACTTGGCCTTGGATAATAGTGGGCTTGGGTTCATTAATTATATTTCCTTTAGCAACAGCTTCTCCCGAGTTGCTGGCTGATCCGGAATTAGCCTACCCAATGATGATCGTAGAAATTGTTCCCATTGGATTAAAAGGGCTTATTATTGCATCTTTTCTTTCAGCTTTTATGAGCACTATGGATACGCATCTGTGTTGGGGTGGTTCCTATATGGTTAATGATATTTATAAACGATTTATCAAAAAAAATGCAAGCGATTTTCATTATGTAAAAGCTTCAAGATGGTCTATTTTTATTTTAGCTATTTTTGCCGCGATTTCGGCTTGGCAAATGGAATCTATTGAAAGAGGGTGGCTCTTTATTATACAATTAACTGCAGGTATTGCCATTGTAATGCTATTGAGGTGGTATTGGTGGAGAGTTAATCCCTGGGCCGAAATCAGTGCCATGATTGGATCATTTATATTCGCTAATGGCTTATTTCTAGCAAAATGCCTATATAAAATAGGACTCATTTCTTCCGAATCATTTGAACAAATAGATGTGCTCTTTGCTAGTGAGTATGACATGCTAAGAGCAACATTCATACTAGTGACCTGTACCGTGATTTGGGTTACAGTGGCTTTATGCACTAGGCCTGATGATAAAGAGCATTTGCGAAATTTTTATCGCAAAGTAAAACCTAGTGGTTGGTGGGGTGAAATTGCTAAAAGTTGCCCTGAAGTAAAACCTACTGGAAGCTTTTCTGATAATTGGATAGGATGGTTTATTGGAATTATCTTTATTTATTCCAGCATATTAGGAATTGGTTATTTAGTAATTGACCAAAGTATGCTTGGTTTAGGGCTGCTATTAATCTCAGTAATTGGTGCCATATTAACAATTTCGCTTGCTAAAAAAAGTTTCGGAGAATAATAAATAAATTAAATAATCTATGAAAATAAAAATTGCCGTAATAGGAGCTGGTAGCGAAGAATTTGGTCCTGCTTCTGTTCATGATATTTTTTTAAGTAACTTGCTTTGTAAACAAGAATTAGAAGTTGTTTTAATGGACATTAATGAAATAAACCTGCCGGTAATTCAGGAATATGCCGAAAAAGTAGCTATAAAATTAAACCGCAAGGCTAAGATTATAAGTACCTCCAGCTTGGATGAAGCTCTGGTAGACACTAATTATGTTATCACTGCAATCGAGCTTAACAGATACCATTATTGGGCTCAAGATTTCCATGTTCCCAGAAAGTACGGTTTTAACCAAGTTTATGGAGAAAATGGTGGTGTTGGTGGTATATTTCATGCTTTAAGAAATATTAAAGCCACTCTGGAGATTGCAAGGAAAATGGAACAGATTTGTCCGGATGCCTGGTTTTTAAATTATACGAACCCACTTACCAAAGTATGTGAAGCTATTAATCGACTTTCTTCCATCAAGTTTGTTGGTTTATGCCATGGTATTTTGGCAGGTAAACATCAATTAGGACAATTTCTAGAAATGGATGAAGAAGATCTGGATGTTGTTGCTTCTGGGCTTAATCATATTAGTTGGTTTCAATCCATAAAAGATAAAAATACAGGAGAAGATCTTTATCCTAAATTAAAGTCTAAAGAAAAAGAAGCTCATTGGCTGGCAGAATGGGATGAAATTGCTCTGAGTAGAATGCTGATGAGAACTTATGGACTGTATCCATCACCAGGAGCAAATCATATTGTAGAATACATCCGATGGGCAGGAGACTTTCTTGCTAGCGATAAAGTACAATTCTTTTACGATCCAAATGAAGGACACCCTTGGGAAACTGGAAAAACTCCAACCTGGATATACAGCCTTCAAGGAAACCCAACGCAAACACCATTATATCCTAAAGAAGATGTTAATCTGGTTTTTGAATTGGGAAAAGGCGATAATCGCGAAATTAAGTTTTCACGAGAGTACGCTATTCCTATTATAGAGGGGCTTTCTTGTGGTGCTGATAATGCAATTGATGCCGTAAATGTTCCGAATAACAATTTTATGCCGGGAATACCAAATGGCGCTATCGTTGAACTTCCAGCAATAGCTAGCAAAGATGGTCTGCAACCAAAACAAGATATGAAAAGGCTTCCTGAAGCCGTACTTGCTATTTTAAGAACTCAAGTAAGCATCAATCAGCTTCTTATTGAGGCCTTTGATGAGCAATCTAAAAATAAATTGCTTCAGGCTATACTATTAGAACCAACTGTTAATTCATACAATAATGCCGTAAGCTGTATGAATGAAATGTTGGCTTTGCAAAAGGATGTATTGCCAGAATTTAAATAAGCAAATTAAGAAAAAAGATAACAAAAATAACCTCCAATTAATGCATTACAAGATTTCAACATAAACACATAAGCAGAAGTTGGATTAAACACATTAAATCATGAAAAATTTAAAAACTACGCAAAAATTATTTGGCGCTTTACTAATGTCAATTTTATTATTTCAATGCAATACTGCCAACAAAGAAATAGAAGTTGAAAGCAACCAAGAACTCAGTTCACCTAAAGGAAAGACATTGTTAGTTGTTTTAGCTCATCCTGATGATGAATTAACAGTAGCATCAATATTGGCAAAATACGTGGCTGAAGGAGCAAAGGTACACTTAGTTATAGCAACAGATGGAAGATACGGGACAAATGATGGAGAATATGAAGCAGGAGATGAATTGGCGGCCATGCGTAAAGAGGAAATGCAATGTTCTGCAGATATTTTAGGAGTAGAACTTACTCATTTAAACTATCAAGATCAATTAAGATCGGCTGAAGGTTATGACGGACATATCCCTCACGTGAGGGCGTTAATAAAAGAAGTACATGGATTGTTTGGGAAAATTCAACCAGATGCTATTATAACTTTTGGCCCTGAAGGTTGGTCAAACCATATGGATCATCGTTTAATTGGTGCGACTGTTACTCAAGTCTTTGTAAGTCAAATCTGGGATAAATCACCTAGTTTATATTATGTAGGGATGCCGTCAGATCTTTTAGATGACCCTGAAACAAAAATAATTAGAGGTCAGGACAAAAGCTATTTAACAACAAGAGTTACTTATACAGATGATCAAAAAGATCAAGCTCTTAGAGCATTATCATGCCACATAACTCAAATGGGTGAAGGTGCTTTAGAAAGAATGAGAAAGCGAAATGATAATCGAGAAAAAGTTGTATTTTTAAGAAAATTTGTCGCTCCAACAGAAACCGAAGACTCTGTATTTTAAATCTACAATATTTAATTTAAACTATGAATATGTTCATCTTTCGCCATCTGCTTATAATTTTATTTATTGGGTTATGTATTTTTCAAATGGGGTGTGACAATTCAGGCACAAAAGATACAGAAGAACACTCAATATTATTTACAAATGTTACCGCTATTGATGCAAAATTTGGTGAAAGAAACAATATAAATATTCTAGTAACCAATAACAAAATTGCTAAAGTAAGTATGGAACAAATAAACAGTCCTTCAAACTGTATTACAATTGATGGTACTGGAAAGTATTTAATTCCTGGATTGTGGGATGCGCACGTTCATCTCACATTTACACCTGGTTTAGAAGAATCTATGTTTCCTTTGTTTATAGCAAATGGTATTACCAGTATTAGAGATACAGGAGGGCTTATAGGTCTTGTCTTACCTTGGAAAGATAAAGCAAAACAAGAGCCTAATAGCTCCCCAAATGTTTTTATTGCTGGCCCTCTTCTTGATGGCCTTCCTAATGTATATGATGGCAGTCCCGGAAGACCGGAAATTTCGATAGGTCTTGAATCACCTAAAGAAGCAGAAGAAACTGTAGTTATGCTTAAAAATAAAGGTGTTGATTTAATTAAATCTTATGAAATGTTGACCCCTGAAGAATTCATTGCAATTTTAAATAGGTCTAAAGAGCAAGGATTATTTGTTACGGGTCATGTTCCTTTAAGTATGGATGTTATTGAAGCCAGTGATGCCGGATTGAGAAGTATGGAACATCTTCGCAACCTTGAGATGGCTTGTTCAAAAGATTTTGATTCTTTACTAAATGAACGCAGGAAAATGCTTCTTGCTGGAAAAGATTCATTAGGAGGAAAATTAAGATCTTATATTCACAGGTCACAACGTCTACATGCAATTAATAGCTTTGATGAGGAGCGCACAAACAAGGTTTTAGCTCGACTTGCCGAAAATGATACATGGCAAATACCCACTACAGCATTACTTACAGGAGGAATTAATCGTTTATATGAAGATGATACTTGGCAAAAGACGTTTCAGTATTTACCAAAAAAAGTTAAATCGATTTGGATTAACAAAGCGAATAACTCAAAACAAAAAAAAAGTAGTGAATTAAGCCTTGTTCATGGTGAATGGGGTTTACAAATGATTGCAAAACTTAAAAGTGCTAATGTTAAAATACTTGCTGGAACAGATACTCCTATATCATATCTAACCCCTGGATTTAGCCTTCATAAAGAGCTGGAGATGTTAGTTAAAGGAGGACTAAAACCTATAGAAGCAATAGAATCTGCCACAATTCTTCCAGCCAAATATTTTGATTTAGAAGAGACCATGGGAACTATTGAACCATCTAAATTGGCAGATTTAGTTTTGTTGGATGCTAATCCTTTAAGCAACATTAAAAATACTACTAAAATAATTGCCGTGGTTCGTAACGGAACTTATTATAACAGAGAAGCATTGAATAATTTATTACAATTAAGTAGTGAAAAAGATTAAAAATTTTATCTACAAATATTAATCTTTGTTTTATGAAAAAAATTTATGCATTTAAAGTATTTCTTTTTGAGATTTATACTATTTGCTTTTAATGTACAACTGTTAAAAAACAGTATAGTCACTTTGTTATTGTTTAGCTTGATTATTTCGTGCAATGAAGAAACTTCCCAAAACAAAAGCATCGTTTTTGAATCACTTAATCCTATAAGGGCAGGTATTGACTTTAGGAATGACCTTACTTACACAGAGGACTTTAATATATATCTCTATAAAAGTTTTTATAATGGATCAGGCGTTGGACTTGGCGACTTTAATAACGATGGTCTTTTAGACATATTCTTTTCCGGAAATCAAGTTGACAACAAATGTTATTTAAACAAAGAGGACTTCAAATTTAAAGATATCACGGATATATCAGGGTTAGCCAGCCCTAATGTATGGTCTACAGGGGTTAGCCTAGTTGACATTAATGGTGACGGTTGGCTGGATATTTATGTTTGCAAAGCAGGTAAACCTGGAGGCGAAAACAGGCATAATGAACTTTTTATCAATCAAGGACCAAGAGAAATTGACGGGATTCCAACATTTATTGAATCTGCCAAAGAATATGGCATTAATGATATTGGATTATCAATGCATGCTGCGTTTTTTGACATGGATAAAGACGGTGATCTCGATATGTATTTGTTAAATAACTCAATTTACCCAAGCGAAATAGTATTGGACTCGCGCTCCGGTTTGAGAGACAAAAGAGATATAGACGGTGGAAATAAGCTATACCGTAATGATGGTGATATTTTTATCGATATTAGTGAACAAGCCGGGATTTATGGCAGTGCAATAGGTTTTGGCCTAGGGGTATCTATTGGGGATATAAACAGAGATAGTTGGCCAGACATCTATATATCTAATGATTTTTTTGAAAAAGATTATTTATATCTCAATAATCAGGACGGAACTTTTAAAGAAGTTTTGGAAGAAGTGATGCCGGAAATAAGTCAAGGCGCCATGGGAGTTGACATGGCAGACATGAACAATGATGGGTATCCAGAAATTTTTGTAACCGAAATGATGCCAAAAAATGATGCTCGCATTAAAACAAAAGTGTTATTTGACAGCTGGGACAAATATAAACTCAAAGAAAACAGAGGGTATCATCGCCAATTTCCAAGGAATACTTTTCAGCTTAACAACGGAAAATCAAGAAATGGAACTAATGTGTCTTTTAGTGAAATTTCAAGAATGTCTGGAGTTGATGCCACAGATTGGAGTTGGGGAGTGCTTATGGCAGATTTCAACAATAATGGAAATAAAGACATTTTTGTAACCAATGGTATCTATAAAGATTTAACAGATCAGGATTATTTAAATTTTTATTCAAATAGCGAAGAGATCAGAAAGTCCTTTAGAGAGAAAGGTACGGTTATTAAAGATTTGATAGACTTAATGCCATCTGTTCCTCTAGTGAATCCAATGTATAGTCATTCAGAAAATTTACAGTATCAAGATGTCAGTAAGAAATGGGGTATTGACCAAACAGGATTTTCTACAGGATCTGCATATGGTGATTTAGACAATGATGGTGATTTGGATCTCATTGTGAATAATATAAACATGCCCCCTTTTCTATATAAAAATAATTCATCGAACAACGTAAAAAACCATTATATCAATTTATCTCTTATTTCAGACACAAAAAATAGATATTGCATAGGAAGCCAAGTAACGTTGTGGGCTGGAAAACAGCAATACTTTCAGGAATTATTTCCAATGCGAGGTTCAATGTCGTCAGTAGATAATAGGCTACATTTTGGTTTGAACGAGATTAATCATATCGATTCATTAGAAATTATTTGGCCAAATAGCGATCGGCTTAAATTATTCAATATAAAAGCAGATCAATTTCTTTTGATAAATAAATCAAACTACGAATCAACAATTGTCAAAAATAAAAACATCCCTACAGAAATAGGCCTTTCTATCTTAACAGATATAACTGCTCAATTTAAAGCCAAATATCTTCATATAGAAAATGATTTTGTCGATTTTGATAGAGACAAACTATTATATCATATGATATCTAATGAAGGACCAAAATTAGCTTTAGGTGACGTTAATAAAGATGGAATTGAAGATTTTTATATTGGTGGTGCCAAAGGCCATTCTGGCAAGTTATTTTTGGGAGATCTCTCTGGACAGTTTAGTCCTCTAAATACTGCAGTTTTTGAAACTGATAAAGAAGCCGAAGATTTAGATGCAGTTTATGAAGATATTGATAATGATGGAGATTTAGATTTATTAGTTGCTAGTGGAGGCTATGAATTTTCTGACGTTTCTCTCAATTTAGCCAATAGAATTTATTTAAATGATGGGTATGGTAATTTTGCCAAATCTTCAGAGGTTTTCCCAGAAAAACTCGGAAGCACATCCTGTATTGCTTTGAATGATTTTGATAATGACGGGGATAAAGATATCTTTATTGGGGGAAGAGTTGTGCCGTTAAATTATGGCATTCCTGCTAGTAGTTACTTGCTTAAAAATAATGGTAAAGGAGGTTTTGAAGACGTTACAAACCTAATAGCTCCCAAGCTACAAAACTTAGGAATGGTCACAGATGCTGCATGGCTAGACTTTGACAATGATGGGGATAAGGATTTATTTATTTGTGGTGAATGGATGCCAATAACGGTATTTAGAAATGATGGAGAATCTTTCAGTGAAGTTACTGAAGAATTAGGATTAATGAATACTAACGGATTTTGGAATTCCATTGAAATAGCTGATTTAGACAATGACGGTGACATGGATATTGTAGCCGGTAATATTGGGTTGAACACTAAACTTAAAGCTTCAAAAGAAAAACCTGTATCAATGTATATTAATGATTTCGATGGAAATGGAAAAATAGATCATGTTATTACTACCTTCGAAGGAGACAAGGCATACCCCTTAGCTACAAAAGATGAGATAACTCGTCAAATGCCTTATTTACTTAAAAGATATTTAAAACACCATGATTTTAAAGAAAAAACGGTTGAGGACATATTTACTCCGGACCAATTAGAGAATTCAATAAAATTGAATGTTTTTGAAACGGCATCAAAGTTTTTCATAAATGAAAACGGTTATTTTACATCTAAAGACCTACCTTTGCGAGCGCAATTATCTGCAATCTATGGCATCCTTATCAAAGACATTGATAAGGATGGATTTAAAGATTTTATTGTAGGTGGAAATCAATTCAAAGCGAAGCCAAAAATTGGTATATACGCAGGATCATACGGTACAGTATTAAGATCTTTGAAAGGGAATGAGTTTGAAGACGTCAACGTAGATGAATCGGGTCTTTTTGTTCAAGGAGAAATTAGAGATATCAAAGCAATAACTTTTGGTAATCAGGAAATTATTTTAGTTGCTAGAAACAATAACTCCCTGAAATTTTATAAAATTAACAACTGAAAATGCAAAACGATATAACATGAAATTAATAGTTTTAATAAAATATTATTTTTTACAAATACGCCTCTATGGAGGAATTCATTATATAATGGCCATAAATAATGGAGTAGCTCAATACGAACAGGTTGGGAAACATGTTATGAATAAAATTCAAACACGAATTACTAATTAATTGCATAAAAACAAAAGTATGTTTAAGAAGAAGCTAACTGAAAAAGGTATAAAACTTTTAACTTTCTTTATAATTATTTCCCTCTCTTCATCGTGTAATAATTCAGATAAGTCAATAACAAACACTTTGTTTGAGTCCTTAAGTGCTGACCAAACCAATATAGATTTTGAAAATACACTTAATTACACCAATGAATTTAACATTTATAAATATCGTAATTACTATAACGGTGGAGGTGTTGGATTGGGAGATGTAAATAATGATGGTTTAATAGATGTTTATTTTACCGCCAATTTATTATCAAATAAATTATACCTGAATAAAGGAAATTTTACCTTTGAAGATGTTACAGACTTTGCCAAAGTTGGTGGTCAAAGAGCTTGGTCAACAGGTGTTTCAATGGTAGATATTAATGCCGATGGATGGTTAGATATATATGTTTGTAATTCTGGAGATGTCAAAGGCGATAAAAAACAAAACGAATTTTTTATCAACAATCAAGATGGTACATTTAACGAAAAAGCTGAGGAAATGGGCTTGGCAGATCCAGGTTTTTCAACTCACGCTGCTTTCTTTGACTATGACAAAGATGGTGATTTGGATGTTTACTTATTAAACAATTCTTATCGTTCTATAGGGAGCTTTAATTTACGAAAAAATGAACGCCCAATAAGAGATGAACTTGGTGGCGATAAGTTATTAAGAAATGATGACAACTTTTTTACCGATGTTAGCGAAGAAGCCGGAATTTATGGAAGTGTTATTGGCTTTGGATTAGGAGTTTCTACTAGTGATTTAGACAAAGATGGTTGGTTAGATTTATATATATCTAATGATTTTTTTGAAAAGGACTATCTCTACATGAATAATGGAGATGGCACTTTTAGAGAAGAGTTAGAAAAACAAATGCGCTCCATAAGTGCTGCCTCAATGGGATCTGATATTGCGGACATCACAGGAGATGGTTATCCCGAAATATTTGTAACAGAAATGCTGCCTAAAGGAGACAAAAGATTAAAAACAACTATGACTTTTGAAGATTGGAACAAATACCAGTACAATCTTGAGAATGGTTACTACCACCAATTTACACGTAACATGCTTCACAGAAATAATGGAGTCATTCCTGGAAAGGGTGTTACTTTTAGTGAAATAGGCAGACTATCAGGTGTTGAGGCAACTGACTGGAGTTGGAGCGCCCTTATTACAGATTTAGACAATGATAGCTATAAAGATTTTTATATTGCCAACGGCATATCACAAGACATTTTAAATCAAGATTATTTAAAATATGTTGCCAATGAAGAAGTAACACGTATGGTTGTTAAAGATGATGGAGTAGATTATAAACAGCTGATAGATATTATACCTGTAACCCGAATACCAAACTATGCCTATTCTGGGAAAAAAGGATTACAATTCACTAATAAGACCACAGAATGGGGCCTAGATGAGCCAAGCCATTCTAACGGTGCCGTTTATGGAGATTTAGATAATGATGGGGATTTAGATTTGATAGTAAATAATGTTAACATGCCTCCTTTTGTCTACAAAAACAAAAGTGAATTAAATGGCAATAACAACCACTACCTGAAGGTCAACTTGAAGGGTCAAAATAAAAATACCCTTGCTGTAGGAGCTAAGGTGACAATAAAAAGTAATGATCGGATTTTTTATCAAGAACAATTACCTAATAGAGGATTTCAATCATCTGTAGACCCGAGGCTTAATTTTGGTCTAGGTAATATTACTCAAATTGATACAATAATAGTTGATTGGTATTATGGAAAACAGACCATACTTAGCAATGTAAAAACCGATCAAACTCTTATATTTCATGAAAATGAGGCCAATAATATACCGAATAAAAACCCTCAAAAGGTTAAAGAAGGTATTTTAACCGAAGTTTCTGCAGAAATAGATCTTGATCTCACTCATAAAGAGAATGATTTTGTAGACTTTGATCGAGACCGTTTATTGGATCATATGAAATCTACAGAAGGTCCAAAAACTGTTATTGGTGATATAAATGGTGATGGGCTCGAAGATATTTTTATTGGTGGGGCAAAAGACTCCCCTGGAAAACTGTTTGTACAGGCCGGTGGAGGAAAATATAAAAGTACGAACGAAATACTTTTTGAAAAAGACAAACAAGGTGAAGATATAGGCTGTTTATTTGTCGATGTCGATGGAGATAGTGACCTAGATCTATATGTAGCTAGTGGAGGTAGTGAATTACCGAATAGTTCCTTATCACTAATTGATAGATTATATTTTAATGATAGTAAAGGAAAATTTACTAAGTCTCAACAAATATTACCTGCGGGAAAACCTGTAAGTTCTTCAGTTGTTAGAGCAAGCGATTTTGATAATGATGGCGATCAAGACCTTTTTGTAGGTGTAAGACTTAAATCTAACTTATTAGGGATTCCTCAAACCAGTTATTTATTACAAAATGACGGCAAAGGAAATTTTAGTGATGTTACCGAAACCAGAGCGAAAGAATTGGTTAGTGTTGGTTTAGTTACCGATGGACAGTGGAGTGATTATGATCAAGATGGTGATCAGGATTTAATTGTCGTAGGCGAATGGATGTCCATTAAATTATTTAATAACAATAATGGAAACCTTACTGAAGTTACTGATGCTTCAGGCTTGTCACAAACTTCAGGATGGTGGAATAGTATTCAGGTTTCTGATATTGATGGTGACGGCGATATGGATTTTGTAGCAGGAAATCATGGTCTCAACTCTAGATTTAGGGCCAGTGTAGAACAGCCAATATCATGTTATATAAATGATTTTGATAAAAATGGTACAGCGGAGCAGATTGTTTGCACCTACAATAACGGCGTATCCTATCCTCAAGTTTTGCGTCATGATTTGGTTATGCAATTACCCTATTTGAAAAAGAAGTACCTTAAGTATGAATCTTATCAAGGGCAAACCATAGATGATATTTTTTCTAAAAAGGATATAGAAGGTTCCATCATACAATATGTTACGATGTTAGAAAGTGTAATTTTATTAAATAATGGAAATGGTACTTTTGAGATAAAACCTCTTCCAATGGAAGCTCAATTAGCTCCCGTTTATGCAATTTTTATAAAAGATTTAGATGGTGACGGTCAAAAAGATATTATTCTTGGAGGTAATTTGCATAATGTTAAGCCGGAAATAGGTCGGTATGATGCCAATTATGGAATATTTCTGAAAGGCATTAATAATGATTTTAAAGTATTATCTCCACAAGAAAGTGGATTGTATCTAGATGGAGAGATTAGAGATTTAAAAATTATTAAAATTGAGAATAGAGAAATTTTAGCGGTTATAAAAAACAACGATTCTGCTCAGTTTTTTGAATTCTGAAGAAAGGTTTTTAAGCTCTAATTTAGACCTAATAACATGTAAATTAGTATTGTAACAGCACACAACATAATAGACATCAACTTTGTATACCTCCATTCTTTTATATTGAGGATATGCAAATCTTCTTGCTGATACTCTTTTTGTTTAGGATAAAAACAGGACACACCATACATTACGGCAACAACTTCTACATTATGCATTTGAAGTAAATTGTCCAAATGTATTATTCCTATCCTACCTAATCCTGCAACAACAAACCTAGTTTTTCTCATTTTTCTATATTTTTTAGATTCTTTTTATAAATAATTTATTCTGGACCTGTATCTTAAAGCTTATTCTTTGATAAAGAGCCAATTATTTGTTATAACCCTATTTTAGTTAAAAATTTTCTATTTAATAGTGCACTGATTTTAGGGTCGCCCATCCCAGGTAAAAGATCTTGCTCCACAACTATCCAATCGTCATACCCATTCTCTTTCAATTTACTTGTAATTGTGGTAAAATCAATAATTCCTTTCCCTAATTCACAAAAGACACCTCGTTTAAGAGCATCAAAATAATCTCCTTTTATAAAAGCTGAAGCTTTGGCTACTATTGGATCATAATCTTTAAAATGTACATGCCATATTCTATCATAATATTTCTCTAAAGCTTCTATTGGATTTCCACCACCAAAAGCATAATGCCCAGTATCCAAGCACAGACCAAGCAATTCGGGGTTGGTGAGATTCATTAGTTTTTCAATTTCCTTAGGCGTTTCAACATACCCTGCACAATGATGATGAAAAACAGTACGTAAATTAAAACTTTCTTTCACTGCTGTCGCAATTTTTTCCGTCCTTGATGCGTACTTTTCCCACTTTTTGTCAGACAATCCCATATCAGAAGTTATACGACCTGCATTTTTGGTTCGTTCTAGATTACTTCCATTATCATCCGATAATATAATAAATGCATTTTTATAACCCGAATTATACATAAGCTCTGCTACTTCTAAAGCAGGTGCTATCATATCTTTATCTTCAATATCTTCAGTTAATGCCATCGACACAAAAGCACCTAAAAGTTCTAATCCTCTTTGAGATATTTCTTTTCTTAATAATTCTGAAGACGTTGGCATATAACCCCATTCTCCAAGTTCGGTACCCAAATATCCCGTATCTTTTATTTCATTTAAAACTTGTTCAAAACCTATTACTTCAGATTTATGATCTAAACCAAATTCTAATTTTCCCCAGGAACATGGGGCATTTGCTATTTTTATCACTTCAATAATTTATATTGTTTGTTCTTGATGATATTCCTTAACTTTATCTATAGCTCCTAGGAGTTCAAATTTTTTAATAAGAAATTTTTTCTGCTCCTCAATATAAATATTTCCAGGGATAATTGGATCAAACTTACCTGGGTGTTTTGCAAAAAACTCTCTGTGCACCCGAGCCCAAATCAACCTAGTATCTGTGGCAATATTTACTTTGCAAATCCCATATTTAATAGCTTCTTTGAGCTGTCCATCATCTACACCTTTTGCTCCTTCAAACAATTTACCACCATGTAAGTTTATGGATTTTATCTCGTCAGAATTTACAGCTGATCCACCATGCAACACCAAAGGAAATTCCGGCAGACTTTTTTGAATTTTTTTTAAAATATCAAACTTCAATCCTTGCTCTCTAGAAAACTTATAGGCTCCATGGCTTGTTCCCACGGCGATAGCCAAGCTGTCACAATTAGTAAGAGCTACAAACTTTACTACATGGTCAGGATTAGTATATTTGGCATAATTTTCTTCAATTGAGATATCATCTTCAACACCACTTAACACTCCTAACTCAGCTTCAACTGAAACACCAGATTTATGTGCATATTCAACAACTTTTTTTGTTCTTGCAACGTTAGTATCAAAATCATCGTGTGATGCATCAATCATAACTGAGGTATAATGTTTAGACCCTATGGCATCAAAAACATGGTTTTCAACTCCATGATCTAAGTGTATTGCATAAACGGTATTTGGATATATTTTTGAGGCAGCCTCTATCATGTTCAATAACATAACAGCATTTGCATAATTTCTTGCCACCGGGGTAGTTTGAACTATAAATGGAGCTCCACAATAATCAGCCGCGGCAAATAGCCCTAAAACCTGCTCCATGGTAAAAACATTTACTGCTGAGATAGCATATCTACCATAACATTTTTTAAATAATTTTTTTGTTGAAATTAACATATAAATCCAATAATCTTTTCAGTTATAATTCACATAAATTAAGACCTTCTAAATAAATACAAATTAGTATATATTGGGTACAACAACAAGACATTATTATGCAAAGGTTTGCATAAGTTTCTGTTATTAATTATTTTTTGCAAAAGAGATTACATTAACTTAACAATAGTTAAAAATTTAAAAAATACGACATGAGAACATTATCTCTTAATCTAAATAAACAATTGTTATTCAAAGCATTAGTCTTAACGATTGCACTTAGTTATTCTTATTCATATTCACAAGATTCTTTAAAAGATAAAGTTATTCTTGCTGTATTTGCTCATCCGGATGATGAAGGTACTGTTTCACCAATTTTAGCAAGATATCTTAGAGAAGGTGTTAAAGTTCATTTAGTGATTGTTACTGATGGAAGATATGGAACAAACGATTTTACCGATCATGAATCTGGAGAAGAATTGGTTGTTATGCGCAAGGAGGAAATGAAATGCGCAGCTTCCAAATTGGGCGTGGAGCTCATTCACCTTAATTATCACGATCAACTTAGGTCAAATGAGGGCTTTCATGGCCATGTTCCGCATGCCAGGTCTTTGATAAAAGAACTTTACGATATCGTAGCCGAGATTAAGCCCGATGTAATAATCACTTGGGGACCAGATGGTTCTTCGAATCATATGGATCATAGATTGGTAGGAGCTAGCATGACCCAAGTTGTGGTCAACAAAGTATGGGATAATTCAATTTCTCTATATTACTATGGCAGACCTTCCGATCATTTGGATAGTGCCGAATCGAAGATATTACGAGGGCAGGATAAAAGATACTTGACTACTCGTATCTCATACACAGATGAAGACATTGAAAAAGCTTATAATTCTAGAATGTGTCATAAATCTCAAATTCGACCAACTACTTTAGAAGCCTACAAAGCGCGTAAAACTAAAAATGGAGCGGCCGTTTACCTTAGAAAATTTATTGTTCCTACCAAAATAACTTATTCAATCTTTGAGTAATAGCGCTAAATTGAAGTATGCGGCTCCCTATTGACTTTGATAATGGGGAACAAACCCTCGGGGAAGTGAAAATCTACCACCTTCTATGTCTGAACTTTAGTCTATTGGAAATAATAATTACTTTAATCACAGTTTCTTAGAATCTAGAACCACAGTATAATTTTGATTTTAATAATAATGATTAAATTATATGCAACCGTTTGCATAAAACAATCGTAAAATATAAGGTTAAATTTATGCAATCGTTAACTTTGTGTAAATGGCAAATGGCCATTAATGAATAATTCATTTCCTAATACGAAATTTGACATGAAAAATCTATTCAATTTAAAAATACTCCAGGGTTCATGGATAACCTTTGCTTTCATTTTAATGTTTTTACAAACTAACCTATTTGCACAAAAACCATTAGAAGGTAAAGTCATTCTCGCTGCCTTTGCACACCCTGATGACGAAATGACTGTTGCTCCTATTCTGGCCAAATATGCAAGGGAAGGGGCAAAAATTCATTTGGTTATAGTTACCGATGGGAGGTTAGGTGTTAATGACAAAACAGATTACGTTGCTGGTGGTGGAGTGATTGCTATGCGGCAAAGAGAAATGAAATGTGCTGCTTCCAAACTTGGAGTTGAACTCATCCATCTTAAATATCATGATCAACTTAAATCAGGGGAGGGCTATGATGGACATATACCCCATGTTCGGTCTATGATTAAAGCAATGCACGGTATTGTTGAAAAACTTAAGCCTGACGTAATTATCACTTGGGGTCCTGATGGTGGTTATGCCCACATTGACCACAGACTGGTAAGTTTAACCATGACTCAGATATTTACGAGTAGAGTTTGGGATAGGCCAACATCTCTTTATTATTATGGAACTCCAACTGAATCTATTGAAGATCCTAAAACAAAATGGGGGAGCTCTTCAAAAATTATTCAAGGACAAGATAAAAAGTATTTAACTACGCATGTGAGCTATACCGAAGAGGATATGATAAAAGCCTATAACTCTGTTATTTGTCATGTGTCTCAATTGCAACATACAAGATCTTGGGAAACCTATAAAGCCAAAAGGGAAAAAAACGGAAAGATCATCTATCTTAGAAAATTTGTTGCCCCTACCAAAATATCAAATTCGGTTTTTGATTAATATTTTAAAAATAAGACCCTTGTTAAAAAAGCTCAAATAAAAGGCAATAGCAAAAAAGAGACATACATTTTTTTGTCTTTCATAATTTGGTAAGGTTAAAGGAATTATTATCGATTTTATCTTGTCATCTTTTATTTGAAACAACTCTGGGTTAACCTATTGAAAAAGACAGACCTACATAGGGTATTAATTAAAATTAGTATAAATCTGGCTAACAACATTAACGATATCTTGATGTGACCGTAAGTAGTGGATAAAATATATGTTAGTTGCGGAAAATTCAATTGGTGGCTATAACCTTCAATCAATTTTTAAGGATTCTTCAATTAGAGAACAAGTGTATAACTTAAAATAAAAGTCAAATCCTTCATTATTAATCATTTGCGCGGTGAGATAACTGGAGGGTTCTCAATAGTTGAAAAACAAAGGGGAATCGTTACAACGACTAACCAAAATTATTGATTTTCCCTTTTCATTTGCTACTTTAATCAACTTTATATCCCGTCCTTCGCCAGGAATAGCCCATCCGGAATTTCGTGGCTCCACCCAAATAAAAGTTCCATTACCATTTCCAGTTAATAAATTGCCATACGATGCGTCAGCTCTACCAATATTGGGTTGAAATTCATAAAAATTACCAATGCTGATAATATCTTTTATATCATCGCCATTAAAATCTGCCGTAGCAAAACCAAATATGGGAGACTTTTGTGCCTCAAGTGGTAGAGGGATTAGTGTGTAATTACCACTGTTATTTGAGATATAAACCGATTCAAACGTTTCTACTTGTTTATACACCATATCTGCTCTCATTGATTCAGTTATGATCATATCAAGGGTCTTTTTGGAGAAATCTTCGTAATTATTAAATTGTTTTCTTAAAGGCACAACCTGTCCTTTGAGCTCATCAAGGCCTACAAATAGCCATTCTTTATTGTTCTTCCAATAAGATAATAAGGGATCTGTTTTAGAATTTCCGTCAAAATCTTTTATATATAGTCCTAGTGGCTTATCTAGAGTTGGTCTTAAGGCAGAATTTATTCCATTATTTCCGACTAATAAATCTATATCGCCATCACCATCCATATCCTCAGCGTGTATTGCATTCCACCATCCCGAAGAGTGCTGTATTGATCTGGATTTAATTGTTCTTCCAGTAAACTTCAATATAGTAATGGGCATCCACTCTCCAACAAGGAACAATTCTCCAGAGTCTTTTAAAAATGTCGCATCTGTGATCATTCCAATTTCTAAAAGTTTGGATGTTTGGCTATCAGAACGAAATACTAAGTCTCCCTGATTCCATAAAATGGAACTTCTGGGAGATATCCCATAGCTACCGGTAACTGAACGAGCCCCGACGAATAAATCAATATATCCATCCCCATCAAAATCATTTGCAACGACTACTGAACCATTTGAATTTGGTAAAAATGTAATTTTGGAGCGGTAATAATTACCTTTTCCATCATTAATATATAACCTATCAGCAAGTAATAGAGGGTCAGTATGTCCTCCACCACCACTTACAACGTATAAATCCTGATCACCATCATTATCAGCATCAAAAAAAATCGCATTGGTATCCTCATAGCCACTGTCTAAAATAAAATCTTTTGTTGATACTTTTTGAAACAGCTGTTGTCCATTCGCTATTTGGGTATAAAGTTCGCCTGGTTGACCTTTTGATCCTCCGATATAAAAATCGGTCATGCCATCTTCGTTAATATCACCAATCGCTATCTTAGGTCCATCGGTAGATAATTTATAGGGCATTAGTCTTTCTGATTCAAAGTCGTTATAATCATCTTCATTATGAACAAAATCAATTCCTGTTGCCATTATTCTTTGAAACACTTTAGAGGGTTTTATTTCCTCATTCTTATGTAAAGTTGCATTTTCGATACTCAATTCTATAGTAGAATTAATAGAAACATTACTCAAATCTTGTGAAAATCCTCCAGGCCAACTAATATGCACCGTGTTTATATTATTATTTTTCTCAAGTCCAAAATGTAACAAAGGCTCAACTGAAGATAACCAACCTCTAGCAGTAAAAACCTCTTGGGTTTGTTCAAGGTTATTGGTTTTAACCACAACTTTGGCTCCTATTCCCATTGGATTTTTATCTGTGCCCTTTATTTTAACTCTTAAAAAGTTGTTATTATTTAATTCTCTAGAATTATTTTTTAAAATATTAGCTTCACTATTATAGTTGTTTACAACGATATCTAAATCACCATCATTATCCAAATCAGCATAAGCTGCTCCTGTTGAATATCCTTCAAAATTAACACCCCACTCATTAGACACATCTTCAAATCCCAATTTTCGATTATTCTTATAAGCAAAATTAGGCACAGCCCCATCTGGCATTTTATTTACTAGCTCTAAATCAGTTAGATGTTTTACATTTTCATTGTAAGCGAAATTTATATAATCCAAGTCATTTAAGCGGTGTAATACTCCATTTGTAATAAATATATCCTTCCAACCATCATTATCAAAATCGGCTACTAATGGAGACCAACTCCAATCGGTAGCGTCCATCCCTGCCTGTTGCCCTATTTCACTAAATTGAACACCTTTGTCAAATAACTTTCCTAGATTTAGCTGAAGCATATTTCTTGAATATTGGTAATTATACCCATATTCCATTCTAAAATCGTAAATATTGAAAGGGGCCTCTCCCATAGATTTCTTCCTTATTTCTTCATTGTAGGGCTTCATATCCAGAGTGATAATATCAAATAAACCATCATTATTTATATCTGAAATATCATTACCCATAGAAAACCTACTGGTATGTCCTAAAGAATTTGTTCCACTTTCGGTAAAAGTTCCATCCCCATTGTTATAATAAAGAAAATCGTTTTCATGAAAATCGTTTGAAACATATATATCAGCGTAACCATTATTATCGATATCTGAAATTCCAGCTGCTAGGCCATAGCCAGCTGCACCACCATAAATCCCAGCTTCATCACTAACGTCAACAAACTTATTATTATCATTTCTAAAGAGTTTATCTCCAGTTAGGCTATCTCTCTTGTTTCTCGTCTCCGGTCTTTGATATACTTCAGCCTTGTGAACCGCATGATTTAACTGAAACATATCTAAATCTCCATCAAGATCATAATCAAAAAAATAGGCCTGTTGAGAAAATCCTACTAAATCTAGGCAGTACTCTTTTGAGGCTTCGGTAAAAGTTAAGTCGCCGTTATTAATAAATAATTGATTGTGCCCAAAGAATTGTTTGTATTTACCAACTACACTGACATATATATCCAGAAATCCATCAGCATTAACATCTGCCATAACGACCCCATTTGTCCAGCTATTAGTACCCGAAAATCCTTCAGTATTTGAAATAGCCGTAATATCTTCAAAGATAAAATTGCCCTTGTTTAAATATAACGTGTTAGGTAATTGATTTGCTGTAAAATAAATATCAGCTAGTCCATCATTATTTAAATCTCCGATAGCAACTCCACCACCATTATAAGCATATAAATATTCTACAATATTCAGATGTTCTGTATTTTGAACATCATTAGAAAATATTACTTTACTTGATTTACTATCAACTATTGAAAACAGTTTATCTTCACGGTTTTTACAAGCGCAGAAAAGAAAAAACAAAACAAGAGACTTATAGTAAGGCTTAAGAAAAAATAATTTACACATAGTAATAGTACTTAAATAAAAGCACTAATTTATTAATAAACAAGACCAGGTTAGACAGAAAAAGCAATTAAGTTAAAATTAGAAATGCATAAGTCTTATACTTTTTTAGTTATCATCATTGACTATGGTATTATTATCAGACAATAAGTCAAAATAAAATACGTCTACACTATTTGTATAAATATTTTTATGAATTGTAATTCTTCTATTGCCATCTATTCTAGTAAATGCTGACCCTTTGTCTTTAGATTTAATTTCCATAAAATCTTCTCCATACTCTTCTTTATGTATTACCAATACTTCGCTAAGTAAAGTATCTATAGAGTACTTTGGAGTCCAAGGAGCGAAAGCAGAATATTTGTATTCAACAGGAAGCTCATTAACTTTTCCTTTATGAAACTTTGGATAGAAGTCTACACTAAATTCTTTTCCATACCTCTCAAATGTATAATTTACTGTAGTATTATTGATTCCTTCTCCAATAAAACCTTTTTTATTTAATTCCCAACAATGCGCAAAAAACTCTCTTTTGTTCATTCCAAATCTGACATTCAACAAAAGGGTATCATACTTAACATTCCTAGATAATTCTCTTTCAACCCGTAAACGATATTCACTTGATTGGTTACAAGCACTACAAAGCAGCATAATTAATCCCAAAAAGATAAAAGCACCTCTTTTCACAACACTATATTTTCAAAGCTTTTAAATACTAATATTTAAAAAAAGTCAAGTGATATATCACTTGACTTTTTTTAATCAACAAATAAAAAAAACTAATTTATATTAATATCCAGGGTTTTGAGTCAGACTTGGATTGGCTTCCATATTAGTCGTTGCTATTGGAAAAATATTAATATGAGTGCTTGGATCAGCCGGCTTATCAAACCAAGCATCATTGAACGTGCCAAATCTAATTTGATCTTGTCTTCTATATGCTTCAAAACATGTTTCACGTCCTCTTTCAGCAAGTAGATTCTCATATGTTAATTCTGTAAACGGAGCTACACCAGCTCTCTCACGAATCATATTAACTAATATAAGTGCATCTCCTGCATTTCCTAATCTTAATTCAAGCTCTGCTTTGGTTAATATTATATCTCCTAACCTAAATAAAGGAAAATCATTACTCATTGCTCCTGGAATTCCACCCATTTCCATCTCAAACTTACCAATTCTTGCTCCGTCTTGACGCATCGCATCACGTACATTTCTTATTTTTGGAGTAAAGTCAATAGGAGGTCCATTAGGGTCTTCCGGTTCAGCTTGATTATCTAATAAAATAGCTCCAGATGAATCATATTGCTGTCCCACAATAAAACTACCAAGTCTTACATCATTTGCCTCAAAAGAATTATAAAAATCTTCCATTGATGAGAATCCATTCCACGGTTGTTGTGTAAAGTTATAGGTTTGTTGACTTGAGTAATGTAGCGTTCTAACTGCTAAATTCATTCCTCCAGAAAATACCTTATCATAGACAAGAACAAATATATTCTCACTGGAACCCTCATTTTCAATAGCAAAATTATCAAAGAAATTAGGTACCAGCGAATAATTACCAGAATCAATAATAGCATCAGCATGTTGTAATGCTTTAGACCATTGGGGAGTACCAATCCATACTTCGGAATTTAAATAAAGTTTTGACAATAAGGCGTGTGCCGTCCATTTATTGATCTTTCCATAACTTGAACCTCCTACTGTCGTAGGTAGGTCGTTAATCACCGCTTCAACTTCACTTACACAAAAAGCAAATACTCCAGCACGTTGAGTAGTCGATGGGCTTGCCTCTGCATCAGCGAAGGAGGTTACCAATGGAATATTTCCGTAAATATCCATTAAATAGTAATAATTAAGGGCTCTCAGCACTCTTAATTCTTTAATAGTTTGAAGCGCTGCGTCTGTACCCACTCCTTCTAATTGATAGATAATTCGATTTACGTTGTTAACTCCTGTATACAATGTGCTCCAAGCTCCACGTGTATAAAAATCGTCTGGGTCATATTTGTGTTCATGAATTCTCGCCCATTGGCCATTTTCTGCCCAATCGGTACCTCTTGTTGGTACAATTCCAATATCTGAAGAGATTACTTGCGTTACCCAAGGTCCTCCAATCCAACCACCATAACTTGAGTAAGCAGCTCCGACTAGTGAATTTACTTCCTCTGATGTTTCTCCAAATTCTGAACTTAAAATTTCTGTAAAAATCTCCTCTTCTAATTCACAGCTCGCCACAATAGATATTAGGGCTAACCCAATTAATGTTTGATAAAATTTATTTGTTTTCATAATTATTTTTTTTTAAAACTTAACATTTAATCCTAAAACGACTGTTTTCGTAGTAAACCATGTATTTCTACGATCTATTCCTGGTACAAGTGGATCATCGATATCAGTAATAAAATCACCGTTACCTTCCTGACCGTTATCAGTATATCTTACTTCTGGGTCAACCCCTTTATAATCTGAAATTGTAATCAAGTTTTGTCCAGAAAGATATAGTCTAGTTGATTCAACACCTAAACTTTCACCGAAACCATCTAAATTTAATCCTATGGTGATATTATCTAGTTTAATGAAGTCGGCCTTTTCTACATATAAGGTACTTAATCTTGATTCATTTATAGTTAATCCAAAAGTTTCTGCTCCAAAACTAGAAGCCAACACGTTATAGGTTGGCGCTACATTTGGTTGTTCGTAAAAAGTTCTTGTTGAGTTAACCAAACTATGACCAAACACACCTCTCAATAAAAAGCTAAAGTCCCAGTTTTTATGTTTGATTGTATTGTTAAAATTCAACATGTAATCTGGTAAACCATTACCTGCTACAATAAATTCACTCTTATCCATGGTTACATTCCAAGTCCCATCTGGGTTAATTCCTTTAAATTCAGGTACATATATATCTCCAATTGGTCTACCTGGTTCAATTATTATTGGAGTAGCTGCATTAAGTCCAGGAGAACCTAAACTACCTACATACTGTCGCTCAGTTGTCTCTAAAGATTTTAACTCATTTTTATAAGTTGCTAAATTTATGGCTGGCGTCCATTCCATACCATTCTTTAAAATGGCTTTATACTCTAAACTTAATTCAAATCCAGAATTTTCAATCTCTCCAACATTTGTTAAAGTTAGACCAAAAAGGTTTGGTGGAACAGGAACAGGTTGATTTCTCAACAATTTTGATGTTGTACGCGTGTAATAATCGATAGTACCTGTTAACTTGCTCTCTAAAAGTGCAAAATCAAATCCAAAATCAATTTCTGTCTTTTCCTCCCATTGTAAATCAGGGTTTGAATTACTTGAAGGCGCAAAGGCAGGTATAAAGGCCCCACCGCTAAAATAGTTTCCACTTGCTCCAACAGTTGATTGAGCAGGACCAATTATGTCTAAGGAGGGGATATTTCCTGTTAGTCCCCAACTACCTCTAAGCTTCAAATAATCGAAAGGTCCAAATTTGCCATTAGTCAAACTGGTAATATCTAAACCAGCACTTAATGCTCCAAAAGTACCCCATTGATTGTTTTCACCAAATCTATCATGACCTTCAGGTCTTATTGTTGCTGAAAGGTAAAACGTATCGTCAAAGTCTAAATTAACTCTTCCAAATACAGCAAACAATTTTGATAGTCTTTTAATAGAACCTGCTTGAGCTAAGCCGTTAGCAACATCACCAGACATTCCTAGATTATCCAAAGAACCATTCGTAATAAAATCTCCGGCTATAAGACTTGATCCAAGAGCACTAAATTCCTGATATGATGTACCTCCTAAAATATTAAGATTTACACTATCAGTAATGTCTACGTCATAGGTTATTGTAAAATCTGTTTGCTTATTAACTACTTTAACATCAAACCAGCGCACTAAACCGTTTCTACCACCTCCTCTATAAAGAGCATCTTTGCTATATTTTTCAATATTGGTGCGATTATCTGATTGATAACCATAATAAACTGCAGCCTTAAAACCATCAAACAATTCATATTCTAATCTCAAACCCCCAGTCAGATTGTTATTCTCTGCTTTACTAGTATTTTGTTCAACAATCGCAACTGGATTAAACGTATCAAATCCTCCGGATTCAAAATAAGTTCCATCAGCATTCTTAATCGGTGCCGTTGGATTATAAACAGTCGCATATCTAAAAGCAGTTCTAAAACCTATATCTTCATTTCTTACTGATCCAGCTAAAGATGCTGTAAATTTTAAACGATCGTTAAGAGCTAAATGATCGACCGCTATACGTGCGTTAAGCTGATCAAAACCTGAATTTATTTGAACTCCATCAAAATCTCTATAATTGAAAGATGCCCTATAACTAGTCTTATCTGTTCCTCCACTTGAAGATACACCATATACTTTACCAACCGCATCTTGACTAATTGCATCAAGCCAATTAGTATCATACCCTAGAACATTAACACCACTTACGTTAGGCAAACTAGCAAATTGAGCTGCGTTTGCAACCTCAATACTCTTGGCTCTACTCTCAACACTTAGATAAGAATTGAAAGTGAACTCTGATTTATTGGGTTCTCCTTTTTTAGTAGTAATTAAAATAACACCCGACGAACCTCTTGTTCCATAAATTGCAGCAGCACCACCATCTTTCAAAATATCAATACTCGCAATGTCGTTTGGATCTACACTTTGTAAGGTTCCTCCGGCCAAACCATCTATAACAATTAATGGCGATGTATTGGCTCCTAAACTAGAAAGACCTCTTAAACGAATGTTAAATTCCTTATTAGGATCTGCACCAGCCCTGGCAATACTTAACCCTGCCACTTTACCTGCCAACAATTGTTCTGGAGAATTAATATTTCCCTGATTAAAGTCTTCTGGTTTAACACTAGCGACAGCAGTCGTAATGGTTCTTTTGGCCTGGCTTCCATAACCTGTTACTACAATCTCACTTAATTGAGCAACATCTTCCACTAATTGTACATCAATCGTGTCTTCGTCACTTGCGCTAATCGATTGAGCGATATAGCCCACAAAACTAAATTCTAGAACAGAGACTTCAGCTACCTCAATGGAATAATTACCATCAAAGTCAGTGGAAACACCATTCTTGGTTCCTTGCTCAAGTACTGTAGCGCCTGGGAGAGGCACACCTTGGTCATCAGAGACCATACCAGTGATTGTTTTTTGCGCAAATGCAACTTGCGTTGCAAGCAATCCAATCAACATCAGTCTTAATAAGCTTTTCATACTTTAAATTTTAATTAATTAATAATTTTTTTATAAAATTTGACTATAATTATCGATAGAACAAATTTGTGTGTTCTTAACCGTTTTCGTCGATTTTACCTTGCTTTATAGTCGATTTTACCTTAGCTTTATAATAATTTTATTCTGAAACTTAATAAAAATTTTTAGTTAACTCACTAATTTTAATCCGATTTCTATGCAAACGTTTGCATTTTTCAAATTAAAAATTTTTTATTTGAGGAGGTTAAATTTAAATCTTCTTGGAAGAAGATCGGGTAATTAGCTCTGGCTTAAAAACTTCATAGCGGAAATCATTAACAAGACCGCCTTTTTCAGATAACTTTTTTAATAATATTCTTGCCGAGAGCATTCCCATTCCATATCCAGGTTGCGAAACCGAAGAAAGCGCAGGGGTGAAATAGATAGAATGTGGTTCATCATCAAACCCAATAATAGAAACATCATCCGGGATTCTTAAATTAAGTTTATTAGCTACATACATTGCCGAAATGGCCAAACGATCATTCATAGCAAAAATCGCATCGGGCGGATGTTTCGAATTTAGGAGTAACTCAACTGGCTTGATTCCGTCTTCATAATTAAACCCTTTAGTATATACAATATTTTTTTTAATAACTGGTAATCCGTGCTTTTTTAAGGCATCCAAATATCCTTGAAGTCGGTTGTTTTTAATCGACACGTTCTTAACTCCAGCTATATGTGCAATATTTTTACAACCTGATTTTATAAAATATTCTATCGCTTGAAAAGCTCCTGAATAATCATCAACCAATACTTTATCTGCTTTTAATCCTTTACAATCTCTGTCAAATAAAACTATTGGGATACTATAGCTTTGAAGTTGTCTAAAATGATCGAAGTTCTTTGTTCTTGAAGACCGTGACACTAATAGGCCATCAATCTGTATTTGCCTTAAATTCTCAATAATAGCGACTTCCTCCTGATAGGAGTCATTTGATAGACATACCATCAGATTGTACTCGGTAGATACAATAAAATTTTGAATACCCGTTAAAGCCATTGAAAAAAAATGATTCGTAATTTCAGGAACGACTATAGCAATTCTATTAGTTCTTTTATTCAATAAATTTAAAGCCGCTATGTTAGGCACAAAATTTAATTTAGACGCCAAGTCCTTAACCTTTTTTATAGTCTCTCTTTTTAAAGCATGGTGATCATGTAAGGCACGAGAAACTGTCGAAGTAGATAAATTTAACCTCATGGCTATATCCTTTATTGTCACTCTCCTATCAATCATTTTTAAATTACTTTTAGTTTTGTTCAAAGCAATTTACAAAAAGATACAATAAAATATATAATTCATCATTTAAAACCAATAAAAACAAAGGGTGGAGATTGGCTTATCAAAATCAATTATAGTTTATAAATTTATGATTTGCCGTATGATATTTCTCTTAGTTTAATTTCATCTTAATCATAGGTAAACAATAAATTTTCAGCAAAGTAATAGGATTAATTAACAGCATTTATCTGAAGGAGAATAAACCAAATCTTTACCGTTAAATACAATATTAATTTTAGAAAACTACAGTAGCAACAAAATAATCTTTCCTGCCTTATGTTTCACCATCCATATCATGATAAATATACATTGCAACTATAGCTTGTACCAAATCAATCCCAAAGCCAGATGAGTTGTTTTTATCAACCACTGCACTTCCAGAAAATATATATCCCAAACTATCCGGATAAATTGGAATGGATTGTTCTTCCCAAATTATAAGATCTTCACTTGTGGCATATCCCCAGTGCATCGATCCCCAAACATTGCTATTTGGATAAAATATGCCAATAGGGTCATTCATCCAATTGGCCTTTGGGATAAAATGAAAATTTGGTCGATATAACTCTTCTTCAGAATAAGATATCGCATTTATTTCCGATTTCTTTTTTTCCTCCTTCGAATATTGACTGCAACCAAAAAGCAAAAAAATAGATAACGCACTAAATACTAATATCCAATTTGTTTTCATAACTAATCCTTTCTAATTAATTTTTTACTTAATTCTTCAAGCGAAAGGCCCTTGGTTTCGGGCATCATAAATACAACAAATAGGAGTTGAAATACCATCATAATAGCAAATACCATAAATACTACACCTGCCCCAATTGTTGAGAAAAGTATTGAAACCAAGGATAGAATAATTGCGGCTAAAACCCAATGTACCGATGTGCCGAATGATTGTCCGCTCACTCTTAAATTATTAGGGAAAGTTTCAGAAATAAACTCTCCACTAACAGACGCTAACAAACCAGTCTGGGGGACTTTGTCAAGATTAGACATATCTTCTTCAGTAATCAGATACCATACACCCCTAAATAATGTCCCTTTCAGACCTAATATAGACCCTTATCTTGACTTTAGCTGACTTAAGTTCCTACAATAGTGTCCCACATAGAGAATTAAAAAAATCCTTAGCCCCTATAAACAATATATTAACAGAGATATAGTCATATACTTGTCGAACACGCCAAATTGTAAAACCCTAAAAATAGCAAGGGGTTTAAGCTTAAAAAAAAAATACTTCTTCTTTTAAGACTACTTTTATAATACCACACTATATTAAGTATAAATATTTTTTTAGATCCATGCATTCCATGGAATTCTACTTAAAAGAAATAGTAATCCAAGTCCATAAAATAAAGCAATACGTAAAAACTTTTTGGAAGAATCAGCTTGTCTTTTGTGCATGGACCAACCCATAGTAATTAGTACAATCGCTAAAATATTGGTTAAGGGATGTTCAATAAGATACATCCTACTTTCAGTATTTTTCATCACACCCATACCCATTTCAGACCATTGATTAAACCAAGGAGAAATAAAATACAATATAAGGCCAATCAACAATTGAATATGAGAAAAAATAAGACCAAAAAGACTTATTCTCAAATCTTTTACTCCAAATGTTCTTCTAGAGGATCGTCCACTCAAGGCATTAAAAATAGCTACGATTAAAATAATCAGTACGAAAAATGCCCAATAAGAATGAATTGTTTTTAAAATAGCATACATAAAATTATTTTTTATAAAAATACTCTCTTTTCAGTAACTGCTCACCAACTTAACGTATTTTAACAAAAACATTTAGTCAAATCATTGTCGACTACACAGAATTATAGCCCCTCTGTGGACCTTTTGATAGCATAGGTATAAGAGATTATTAGGTTTTATTCAAAATAAAATAAGACATCAATTTTAACTTTAAGAGAAAATGCTATTTTCATACCAAGCTCTAAGCTTGGTTTATATCAGTATCTTTCAACAGAAATAATAGTTTATCTACTTACACCTACTTTAAATGCCAATTCCTCCTGAGTTAAACTTTTTTTTCGGTATTCTTTAATAGTATTATTTAATTTCATAATACTATAATGTTTTATATAAGTACAGTTGAAACAATGATTTAGTAAATGAAAGTATTAAAAGCAAAAGAAGAATAAAAAATATTATTGTTTCATTTTTTTCAAAAAAAGAACCTGTTAATAGAATACCAATAAACAAAAATAAACTTAGCTCATAAAGTAAGTAACCTAATTTATAAGATTTTGAGTTTATCAAATCATCTCTTTCATCTTGAATCATTTTTTGTTTATAAACAAATTCAAGAAGCGAATATGCTATAGAAAAGTAAATTACAGCAAAAACTATTATTTGAATTATTTTTTCTTGTTCAAAAAATAAAGAAGAATCAAAACCAACTACTTCTGAATTAGTTTCTGATGAAAATCAATATAATTTATTTAAGCTCTCCTCCCTTTGATAGCAGAATTTTTAACAACTCTCTTTTAATTAATTATTAAATAGTTAATCGCATATTAATATTTATGAAACTTCTTTCTAAGTATAGGTTTTTCCCACTGGTAGGTTTAGGTTCAATTCTACTTTACTTTGATTACGGTAATCTTTCAACAGTATTTTTCGTTTTAGCTCTACTATCAATTTGGAAATATTATGTAGATGATAAGGATAAATGGAAAAATAAAAAATAGTGTATAAAATGTTTTATAACAATATTAATTATTAAATAAAACTTTAATGACATTTAGAAAAGGGTTTTCTTACATTACCATTTATTAATTAAATCAATTTTAAATGAAAAAAATTATAATAACAATCGTATTAACCTTTATTGTTAGTATTATCGCTGGAGCTATTTCTTCAATTTTATTTTATGCACCAGCTCAATTAGAAATGAATAATTTATTTCCCGAAGCCGTGCCTGCAATTCCAAATATGGAATTCATGGTTTCAGGAGGATTAGCTTTAGTAATTTTTTGGGTAATATGTTTTGATAAAATGGGAATTAATAAGATTAAATCTGGAGCAATTACTGGCTTATGGTTTGCTGTTCTAATTTTCGCATTCTTTGACTTTACTTTATTGGGCATCAGTAATCTTTTTAGTTTGAAATTTGCTCTAATTGATATTGGGTTATCAGCAATTATTGGATGTGTCCTGGGAGCAGTAATAGGATGGTCTTTAGGTCGATTTAGTTAATTTCCAATAAAAATTATTAAATTTAATAGTCTAAATTAACACTAGTAAGAAAGATACTTTTAGTTCTTTCCTTTTTATTTATTGCATCAACTTACAGTCAAGACTTTAACAAGGGTGTAATGAATAAAAATTCTATGAAAAATTATAAAGCGATTAATAATCTAGATGGGCGGTATTTATTTATAGAATATTATTTTCCTCCAAATAATGGTTTACCTGAATATGTTGTTTCATCTAAAAATAATAATACAATTTGGTTAATTAGAAATGATAGTATTTTTGAAGAATATTATATTAAAGGTCAGCAACAAACTGACACCTTAACTGATTTAATAGACCCTCTTAGATTTATTACTGAAAACAGGTTTATTATGTTTGATAGTCTAGCATCTTTTTACATAAAAAAAAGTGACACCTTGGTTTTAGAAAACAAGACATTTAGATACTCAATGATTAAATTAGATCAAAATTAAATATTTATGTTAAAAAATTATTTTAAAGATCCACTATTGCTGTAAATACGACTAATTTTTATTTCAGGCTTTCTTTTTTTGGATCTCTTGCTCTTGGAGCGATAACTTCTGAATGGTTATAATGACTCCAAACATCCAATTAGAACAGAACATCTTCAACAACATTCTGATGATCATGAAAAATATGATGAAATGATAAAACTACTTGACTCTATTAATGATAAATTAGATTAATATAAGTCCTAGATAAACAGGTAAATACAAGTATAAGCATTATGACATTAATTCTTATATTTAAAAAAATGAAAATTAAAAAACTATTTATTTATCTAACTATTTCTATGTTAATCTTAACATGTTCGAAAGAAGAAGAAAAAGATACTTCCATTATTCAATCTCCACAACAAACAGAAACTGAATCACAATCAACTTCTGTAACTCAATACAATTTAACCGTGTCAGCTGAACAGGGAGGCAGTGTGTCAACTGAAGGAGGAACTATGATGAAGGAACAGAAGTCACCATTACAGCTACTCCATCTAGTGATTACATCTTTTTAGACTGGTCTAATGGATTAACAGAAAATACTATTACCATTAAGGTTGATAAAAACTTAACCCTAACAGCTAATTTCATAATTAAAGGAAGTGAAATTCTTGTTCAGAGAATTATCAGTGATGGAACTAATAATTTATATGAAAATAGTGGTTTTATTCTTAAAATTATTAAAGACTCTAACTATAATGGATCTTTAGAAGAAGGAGAATTAATTGAAGAAATGAGCTTTTGTGATCTTTCAAATAATTTATTGACTTTCGACAACATAATTGATGAGTACAAACAAATTCCTGAAATTGTCTGGCAAAACGTTCAAGTTCATCTCCAAAATGGTTTAAACTCAAATAATTATAAAACACCTATAACAGATTGGGTTGGACCAACTACTGATCTTTATTACAATGAACACATTTCAGATTATGAAAATACGATGGCTTTTTGGTATCGTTTTGAAAAAATTGAAGCCTTTTATTCTCATATATTTAATTTTGATGATCGACAAGCCGCACAAGAAAACATGAATGCTTTACCTGGAGTTACGCAAGAAAAAATTTTATATAGTATCCCCTCTTTAACTCAAATTGATTGTGAAAATGAAAATTGTTTTGGAGGTGCAAATGCAGGTATTTTTTCAGGTGATAATAAATCTGGCTGGTCATCAATTAGAATAAAAAGTACTGATCCTAATACTCGATATTATAGAGGAGGTATGTATGTGCATGAATTTACTCATGCCATATCAGTAAGACCTTTTCTGGAAAGAGCAGATTTATCGGATATAACTGATTGGAATTCAAGAATGCGTTCTTTTCACCCCTGTTGGATAGATGAAGGAACAGCTCATTATGCGGGCCTGACTGTTGCTTCGAGGAATAAATCTGAATATTTCACACAAAGAATAAATGAAATTAAAGGTAGACAGGTTGAAGGATTTGACCCAACAAATACATCGGATGTTATGGGTCAAATCTTTAATCAAAATTTCTATGATTGTGTAGGAACTCCAATATATGAAGCCGGTTATTCTGTTGGATTAGTAATCGTTGAAACACTAAGCGCAATAAGTGGTCCAGACTCTATACTAATGCTCTGGAAACTTGGAAGCTATGGTCTTGAATTTTCAAAGGCTTTTGAATACCTTTATGGAGTTTCTTGGGAAGATGCAAAACCAATAATAGCAGAAATTGTAGCTAAAACTTCTCTGGATAACAAATAAAATTATGAAAAAACTTTTTTCTATTCCATTATTAATAATTGGTTACACAATGATTGTACTTGGCATTAAATGGATGATTGTAGATGAACCATGGATGCTTGATCAAGTAGCTAACGAAGAAAGATTAAATATGACTTTTGATAAATTATTTAATAATGAAATAAATAATACTCTTCCAGGCTACCTAAAACAGATATATCGTTTTTTTGGTTTGTGGGTAATAATTATTGGTCTTTTTATAACTTCTCTTTCAAGAATAAGTGTATCCAAAGACTCTATAATTAGAATAATAATTCTTTTTTGTGTTGGTGTAATGTGCTATTCAGGTTTAATACTTGTTTATATATGGATACCAAGTTCTCCTTTTTTATACCTAGCGTATGGAATGATTTTACTTCATCTTATATCAATATATGGGCATATAACTTTTGAAAAAAAAACTTAATTTTATTTAAAATATTTTTTTCTACAAAGTCTAACCTAACTGTATATTCTAATTACCTCACCATTTTGATCCCCTTGAATAACTTTTAAATAAAGTTTTGCTAAATTCTTCATTTTAACAATTTCATACCCCGGAAAATAATCTTTGTATTTTTCAGCAGAATCTTCAACTAAACCAGGAGAAATAACATTTACCCTTATATTATTTTCCATTTCTAGAGAAACTGCTTTAACAAAACTGTGAATTCCTCCATTTACAAGAGCTGCACTAGTAGTCATTTTTACGGGATTATCAGCTAAAATTCCAGTAGTAAGAGTAAAAGACCCTCCATAATTAATATACTTACATCCAATCTTAACTAAATTAACTTGACCCATCATTTTATTCTTAATTCCAGTGTAATAATTCTCTTCAGTTAAATCATTAAACGGAGCCCAAACAGCTTCACCTGCAATAGAAACTACAGCATTAAATTTTTTATTATTTTCAAACAAACTTTTAATTGAATTAGAGTCTGACAAATCAATTCTAAGATCTCCACTTTTTCTTCCAGCTGTCATAATTTCATGTTTATCAGAAAGAAAAGATGCAACTTTTTTACCTATAGTACCATTTCCCCCAACTATTAAAATCTTCATACTATTCATACTAATTAAATTTTTATTTTATTATAGCATAAAACTACAAACTTAAATTGTCATTATTTAAAAAAATAATATCTTGTCGTCAATTTAAATAATTAATATAATGAAGAAATTAAGTATTATTACACTTCTTCTTTTTTCAATAAATTTTGTATTTCCTCAAAAAACAATTACTGGAAATATAAGTGATGCTAACGGTCCTTTACCGGGTGCAAATATTATTGAACAAGGACCTAACCCTCCTTATCCAGAGAGAATGCCATATTCAAATAATGAGTTAAATTCTAATGAAAATGCTCCAGCAGATGATCCTAGTATTTTTGCAAAAACTAGAGTAAATCAATAACTAAGTATTTTATAAAAAGGCTCGTGTTAAACACGAGCCTTTTTTTTAATTTTATTTACAAAACATCATATTTTTTAATGAAAATATCAAACCTAATAATTGGGTTCTCACTGTTATGATTTTTTATCTATTCTAGATTGATAAAATAGAAATAGATATAATTAGAATCAAATAATAACTATAATTTTTTATAATTTTATATAATGGATTCTAGCACAATTGTATTAATTTCTGTTTTATTTTGTGATACTATTTTTATAGTTATTGCTTTTACAATTAATGAAAACAATGCCAAATATTTATTAGCTGGTTATAATACAATGCCGAAGGAAGAACAAGAAAAATTTGATCTGGGAGTTTATTCATTTCTAATTTTTCTTTTGTTTTATTTTATCTATGATGAAATAACATCAACCATTATTTGGATCATCTCTATTTTTATTCCTATGCCTTATTTAATCTATAAAGGATATAAATTCAAAAAATAATGAATAAAAGATCCCCTATAGATGTTTTTAGTGATTGGGCTATTAATGGAAAAGATATTGGTATGGAAAAAAATCATCAATTTTCAGTGAATGAAATGATTAAATTTTCAACAAACAAATTAAAAGATTACACTTTTTTAGATGCTGGATGTGGAAACGGATGGGTTGTCCGTAAGATTTCTAAACTAAAAAATTGTAAAGAAGCTATAGGAGTTGATGGTTCAAAAAAAATGATTGAAAAAGCTAAATCTATTGATAAGAAAAACAAATATTATTGTGAAAATTTACTTAATTGGAAACCAAAAACTAAAGTCAATTTAGTCCATTCAATGGAGGTTTTTTACTACTTTGAAAATCCTAAAGAGCTTATAAAACATATTTACTTATCATGGCTTAATAAAAAGTCAAGATTAATTATCGGCTTAGATTATTACTATGAGAACAAAGCCTCTCATACATGGCCTAAAGATTGTGGAATCTCAATAATGAGTCTTTTTTCTGAAAGAGAATGGAGAGATTTTTTTATCGAAGTCGGATTCAAAAAAGTAAACTCATGGAAAGTTGATAATAAAAGTAATTGGACTGGCACCTTAATAGTAACTGGAATTAAATAATATCTAAAAAAATTAAACTGCTTTTATAATACTTTTAATATAAAATCGTTAAAGTCATTGAATATATAAATAATGGTGCTTAACAAAAAAAATTTCTTTCAATTTTAATGATTTTTTCTTTTAATTTTTTACACTCACAAAAATATTATTTGATTCTCTTAAATATAAAATGCCAATTAAAAATGCTAAATCATTTATAAAGATTAAAAAAAAATTCAAAGACTTTCCCTTAGGTAAATGAACCTTATATTCTATTAGGAATAATTCACTGGTTAAAAAAAATGGAGAACTTGTTAGTGTAACTTTTTGAATAAGAAAAATTTAAACTTAAAACAAGGTAAGGAATATCTTGTCTCAACTAAAGCTCACCTTGAATCGCAAAATTATAGTGTAGTTTTCTCACAAAAAAATTGGTCAAAGCCACTATTGATTAATAAAAATAAACCCTGCATAAGATTTATTGACAAAAACAAGAATGTTATTGTTGCAATGGAACCAAGAGGTCAAGGAAGTGTTTAAAATGTTTTTTTAACTTGTTATAATTAAGATTGGTTTATAGATAAAGCAAGAGGAAAAAATTGATTTTATAAATCTATGTTAATTCCTAAACCAAATAATTCTCTAATTTGAAGTTTTTTGATTAAATCATCATCATAAATTAAATGAATTATTAAGTTACTTGAAATCTTATTATTTACTTTGAATCGAAAATCCATATTCCAATCAATATCAATATTTTTAGATTTCTCTAAATAATTTATAAAAGTGTTAAATTTATTTTCTAATATAACA
>Ga0310121_10000500_pt1 | contig 43012 bp, 32 predicted proteins | sample CB27_Tmax_986_MG_FD_203504 | JGI IMG/M metagenome (GOLD analysis project Ga0310121, IMG submission 203504) | Marine microbial communities from Western Arctic Ocean, Canada - CB27_Tmax_986 | ecosystem: Environmental > Aquatic > Marine > Oceanic | place: Canada: Western Arctic Ocean | collected... | reverse complement strand
GTCGTCGTGTTGTGCGACAATGTGAAGGGATTGGGGGTGACGTTTGATCCCAGTCACTACATCTGCGGGCCCCACGCGGGACGCAACATCGACCAGCTGAACAAATACACTTACAATGTCCACCTGCGTGACACGAGCAAAGACAAGCTCCAGGTGCGCGTGGGCCAAGGCGAGGTCGAATACAGTCGACTGATCAACCGACTGCGGCTGGTCAAGTACGACCGAGCCCTCTGCGTGAGCATTCGTGAAACCAACGAAGCGGGCCTGGACCACAATTCTGAAATGCGAAAAATCAGACTCTTGTTGGAAAGTCTGCTCTGATAATCCAAGCGGCCAGCGGTTTTTCCGACGAAGGTTCATTCCTCAGAATTTGGTCGTGATCGACAGGATCGCGCCGTGACGTTGTTCGAGTGCGACAACGGTGATGGCTTGGTTCTCAAGCTCATGGACTATGGTGCCACCATCGTGGCAGTGGAATGTCCAGACGGCCACGGTCAGCGTGACAACATCTGTCTCGGATTCGAGACGCTCGACAGTTATCTCAACCGGCATCCGTTCTTTGGGAGCACGGTCGGTCGTTACTGCAATCGAATCGCGCAGGGCCGATTTGCGCTCGACGGAAACTCCTACCAATTGGCCACGAACGACACTCCGAATCATTTACACGGCGGCAATGTCGGCTATGACCAATTCGTGTGGAACGCTGAAACTATCGAGAATCGTGATGCGGTCGGAGTGCGATTTGAGCATGCCAGTGCTGACGGGGATGAAGGTTTTCCAGGGAGCCTGCAAGTCGCCGCGACGTACACGGTCAATATTGAGAACGAATTACGGATTGAATTCACTGCCCAGTCGGACGCTGCGACGCCGCTGAACCTGACCAACCATGCCTATTGGAACCTGGGCGGCCAGGCCGCTGGATCGATTCTTGAGCACCGACTGGAACTCAATTGCGATCATCGGTTCATGGTTTGATATCACTTTTCTGCTAAGCTGGGTTGATCGCTCCCGTTTTCATTTCCGCTTACACTTGCAACGAAAAAACATGAACGAAGCCAACTTTCGTGCCAACATCCTGGAGCTAATTCGCCGCACAAGCGCTTTTCTTCCAGCCGATGTTGAACAGGTCATCGCATTCAATCAATCGCTCGAACAGAGCGGCTCCAAGGCCGAGTTCGCATTGGCATTGGTCAAGCAGAATATCGGTCTGGCGAAGTGGAAGTCGTTGCCCATCTGCCAGGACACCGGCACGATCAACTTTTTTATCGAGACACCGACCAATACGGACCAGCTGCTGATGGCGGAACTGGCGCGAGAGGCGGTGGTGGAGGCGACCGAGCAGGGATACCTTCGCCAGAATTCGGTGGACAGCCTCACGGGGAAGAACACGGGCAACAATTTGGGCGCTGGTAGTCCCGTGTTTCATTGGGAACAGACGGATGGGGAGAATATCGATATCCGTCTAATCCTCAAAGGAGGTGGCTGTGAGAACATGAGCGCCCAATACAGCCTACCGACCGAGATTCAAGGCAGGCGAGTTGATCGCAACGTTGAGGGTGTACGCGCCTGCATCCTCGACGCGGTATGGAAGGCCCAGGGGAAAGGCTGTGGCCCGGGGTTCCTGGGGGTCTGCATCGGTGGCGATCGGGCCAGCGGCTATGAATTCGCCAAGCGGCAGCTACTGAGAACCGTCGACGACACAAACTCCCATCCAAAACTTGCCGAATTGGAAAACTCCATCATGGACCAAGCCAATACTCTTGATATCGGCCCCATGGGATTCAGTGGTAAATACACCGTTGGTTGTTGCAAGGTGGGCGCGATCAACCGGCTGCCGGCATCGTTTTTTGTTTCGATTGCCTACATGTGTTGGGCGTATCGACGCCGGGGAGTGATTCTAAATCCCAGCGGCGAGGTGGTGCGCTGGCAATACCAAGACGAGGATGAGTTTGCTCAAGAAGCTCCTCCCGTCGAACTCTCGATTCCGGCGGGCGACGTCGTTCGCCTCACAACACCGCTGGCCGAAGAAGATGTCCGCCACCTTAAGGCGGGCGATGTCGTGCTGATCAGCGGCCAAGTCAATACGGCCAGAGATGCGGTCCACAAGTTCCTATTTGATGGCGGCGATCTCGAGAGAATCCATGGCAGCCTCATTTACCATTGCGGTCCCATCGTGATTCAGAATGGGGACGAGTACCAGGTACTGGCCGCGGGGCCGACGACTTCCATCCGCGAAGAGCCTTATCAAGCCGAGATCATACGCCGTTTTGGTATCAGGGCGGTCATGGGCAAGGGTGGCATGGGCGAAAAAACGCGACTGGCGTGCCAAGAACATGGGTGTGTCTACCTACACGGAATAGGCGGCGCGGCGCAGGTCTACGCTCAGTGTGTCGAAAAAGTGCTCGACGTCGCCCTGGAAGAGTTCGGTAGCCCCGAAGCGGTGTGGACCCTTCAAGTCAAGGACCTCCCCGCCGTCGTTACGATGGACGCTCATGGACGGAGCTTGCACCAAGAGGTGTCAAAACGCTCTCAGGACGCGCTGGGAGCATTGCTCTAGATCGGAGGTGACATCATCCGAGGTTGAAGTCAGCGGTGTTTTTGACGCATACGGCGACTGTACTCTTCCAGTATTTTCCGTTCCGCGGGGGTAATACTGTCCGCGCCGTGTTGGTGGACCTTGTCCAAAATGCGATCAGCCTCGGTATCCCCATGGGTGCGCGACTCGGGATTGTGAATCTTTACACGAGGTCGGGGCTTGAGACTGTCGAGTGAAAAATCCATAGCAAGATATTTGCTTAGTCGGATGCCCGATCGATAGTACAAATACGCGACCGCCGCGCCACCTAGATGCGCGGAGAACGCCACATTTCCCCGATGGGTGGCGCCCAGTGCGCCAAAGATATCCATGCAAATATAAAGCAGCCCCAACGTCCAAGCGGGCACCGGAAAGGGAATGAACAACATCATGAACTTACGATGCGGGAAGTGCATCACGTACAACATCATGACGCCCATGACCGCACCCGAGGCACCGATCATGGCAGGCGCACTCCCAGGTTGATACCCTTGCAGATTCTGCACCAGCGCCCAAATCAGAGATGCGGCGATGACCAGGCCCAAATACAAACGAATAAACTCTTTGCGTCCGTAGACGCCTTCGACGTCGCGTCCAAATAGCCACAGCATATACATGTTCATGAGGATGTGCATGATCCCGGGCGAGGTACCCATGGGGGAGTGTGCAAAGCCGGCCGTGACGACTCGATAAGCCTGGATCGGGCGATTGTAAAAGTCGGCGGGGAGCTCCAGGAGATTGAGAAGTCGGAAATTGGTTTGTAACGGTCCGTTTGGGCCCATCAACAGATTGTCGATCAAGTACACGCCCGCGTTGATGATGATCAACGTGGTGACGATCGATCTCGTTTGACTGCCGCCTGTCCAGGCGGGCCGTTCGCGGAAGTATTCGCGGTCTTCAAAGCCCATCGCAGTTGATTCCTCGTGTCCAGCAAATAACCCCTGCCGCGAATGCGGCCAGCGGGAGTCCAAGATATCTTACGCCGCTGGGAGCCAAAAGAGCAGTCGGCCGCTAGTCGAGCCAATCGCGGTTCTCCAGCCGCTCCGGGACGTACTCTTCGGTTACATAGCTGATATCTTTGCTTAAGAGGGCTTCGACCTCCAGTTTGAAGTCGTTTTTTAGCATGGTGCTGATCTCGCTTTGCCACTTGCGCTTCTTCTCAAACCAAGGGTAATTCGCGATCTGTCGGGCACGTTTTTTGTCGTTGTCACTCAGGGCGATGCTGACACCGAGGTCCAATTCGCAGCGTTTCAGGTCGATACTTCGCAGGCCAAGGTATTTGGCTTCTGGTATCGCCATTCGTTGGGATTCGAATGCTAAATTGATCGAGCCTTGTTTGATCACGCTATAGATGTAGTAACCCCAGGGATCATTGTCCAGCAAGCAATAGACGGGCAGTTTGAGTTCGTTGTTGAGGCGAAAGAGGAGCCGCCGCACTCCACGAGGGGGTTGACCGGCTCCATGAGTGAGAATGCAGTTGTGTTTTTCCCAGAAACGATCCTCGTTAAATCGTTGCCAAACGGTTCCTTTTTCGACATGGAGAACAAATTTGGCGTCGCACTTCTTGGAGTCCAACACGACGCGGTCCGGTTCCATAATCGATGGGATGCCATAGCCACCGCTACCCATTCGAGAACAGTCGATCTCATTGCCGATGTCGTTCACGATGATATTGCCCACCATCTCACCCCGCTTGTCGGCGAAGAGATGTAGCTCTTCACGCAGGCTATTGAGCACGACTTCCACATCTTCAATGACAGGGTCGCACTCGTTCTGCTCGTCGAACGTATTTTCCTTCGTGTCGCGAATGGTCCGTTTGAGCTTGTAGTACAGGCCACGAATGCTGGTCGATTTGCCTTGCTGAATCAGATCATAACACCCGCTGGCGACGAGCAGAGTCTGCATGTAGCTCTTGGCTTGCGACAGATTGAAGAGCTGGCGCCGATTCTTGTTCTTGCCCATCTCCAAGATGCCCTTGCGGGGGCTGAAGTGGACGTTGGAAAGAGTACGGGAGGGGATGTCCACGTGCGGATCGCGAACTTTGGAGGCCGCGGTAACCACCGTGTCCGCGAGCGACGTGAGATTGGATACGGTTTTCTTGTCGCGAGCCGTAAGCTTGACGGGGGCTTGATTGCGAACGACTTTCTTCTTCTTTTTCTTGGCCATCGAAAGGGTGTCTCCGTGGGTCTCTGATGAGCTGATTGTCCAGGATTGAGCCGCCGATCATTCCTCCGCCTGTTCGTCTCCCTTGCCTGACTGCACGCGGTTGATTCCTGCCATGCTGGTCGTGGGGTCGACGATGAGCACATTGTCGCCAAAGTCCACCTCCTCGTCGGTGATGACGTTGCCCCGCCTGTCCATTTTCATATCCGCTTCGGCCGTTCGTTTTTTGGCGATCTTGAGCAGATCGTCGTACAATGAATCCGGGTTCGCGCCGTTGATTTCGTTCACGGCATGCGAAACTTCTCGCAAGTAACGCATGAAGATGTCACGCCGCTCGCCCTGTTGCTTGACCTTAGAGCGACGACGAAGGTACATGCCGAGTTTTCGGCCGACGGCCTGCAGGCCCAATCGCAGTTCCTTTTGGATCTCGGGATACGGGGCGACCGCTTCCTTTGATTCGCTGGTGAACGGTACCCAGACGCTGGCAATATGCACCATCACACTCACGGGACCCTTGGGAATACTGCCTCTGGATTGAGCCACCCCGTAGCTTCTCCAGTTGGTCGCGATGACGGTCTGCGTGATTGCACAGGAACCATGCTGGAACTGCAGGGGAACACGGTTGGCAAAACGCAACACATCCATGGATTGGCCTTCGCTGATGTTCACGTCCTTCATGGCGGACAGCAGAGCCTCGGACTCTTTGGGTTTGAGTCGTGACGGCGACTGGCGCGTGCCCAGTTTCGACTCCTTGATAATCTTATCAGCCGCTTCACTTCCCATCCCATTAAATGTGTTGATCAGGAACTGCCGAATCGTACGGGCATCCGTCTCTTCCAGCAGTTCAGCCAACAGTTCTCCGTCGATGCGGGCGGCCACCGAAGCGGCCCCATATGCCAACCCCACTTCGATTTGGAAGGGGTTTCCGCGATAGACCGAGGGGGGACGCGTGGCGGCCGTATAGAACTCTCCCGGGACCACGTGGTGAAGCCCCTTGAGGATTAATTCCTCTCCAATTGGGCAAATGCAGTCGGTGGTAGGGTTGGAAATCTTCGTGGCCTGGATGGCTTGATACAGCGAGTCGGCTTCGCGTTGACCGATTCGTGTGGTACGCGCCCTCGTACTGAGCTTGGCCGTCTTGCAGATCTTTCGGGCCACGGCGGAAGTGACTCGGGAAAAGCTGGACGTTAGAAATCCGGAAAGGGTGGACTCCGATGTCTCCTTGAGCATGACGGCCAGCCGACCCAGTTCCACACCGTATGGATGCGGTTTGATCTCTTTGGGCTCTTCCGGAAGTTGATCGGTCGAACGAGCGTACGTTCGTTGGCCATCGTCCGGGTCAAGGTAGTGCAGGGTGACGTGTGGATTGGCGATTGCCGTCTGTTGAAGGTATTCATCCACGCTCCCACGTCCACGCTGGTACCGTGCCTCCAATTCGATGGTAACTCGGGTGCCGTGATCGGCCTGCACCCACTCGATGCCATGCTTCTCAATCAGCGTTTTTCCCTTCTCGCCAGGAGGGATGTCGACTCCCTCGCCACGGCCATTAAGGATTTCTGGTCTGTTCTTCTTGGTGTCGATTTGGATTTCGTAGTAGTGGGCGGGCTTCCTTTTCGAGACCTTCGAGATGATTTTCACGGGCTTGCCCGTTGTTTGGACACCGTACATACCGGCGGCACTGATGCCGATTCCCTGTTGCCCGCGACTTTGGCGCAGCCGATGAAATTTGGATCCGTATAACAGTTTTCCAAAGATCAGTGGAATCTGTTTTTTGACGATGCCAGGCCCATTGTCCTGGACGCCAATCTTGTACCGGTTGTTGGAAGTCTGCTCGATGTGAACCCAGATTTCAGGTTTGATGCCAGCTTCCTCGCAGGCATCCAAGGAATTGTCGACGGCTTCCTTGACTGTGGTGAGCAGCGCCTTGCGGGGATTGTCGAATCCCAGGAGGTGGCGGTTCTTGGAGAAAAACTCGCTGACCGAAATATCGCGCTGCGACTTGGCCATCGACTCGGCCGTCGCTCGGCGTTTTTGTGGCCGCGTGGTCGTCGAGCCGTTGGTGGCAGGGGATGCATCGGCCATCGGCTTGGCCTGGCCATTGGAAGATGCAGCCGTCTTCGCTCTTTTCTTTTTCTTCTGGACGGGTTCCTTCGCGGTGATGCTTCCGGTTGTCACGGATGGCACCTTGGCTGACTTGGAAACCTTTTTCTTCTTTTTGCGCTTTACCTTCGCCAACAGCTGAACTCCTTGGATGAACGGGCGTCGGTGTTACGACTGTCGTCGTGGTCCTCAGTGTCGTCGTGGTCCAAAGGGAGGCCCGTCAAACGTGGAGGCTGAATCGGCGTGACGCCTGAAACTGGGTCGTCTGAGTGTTAAGGTAGGCAGATTATAACGATCTAACGGAGCCGATCCCAGGTTATTTTTTTGCCCTCAACTACCCGCAATTCTGAATATTCGCTCTATTCAACAAATAAAGACTATTCGCGCGAGGTGTCGTCGTCCGAAGTCTCTTTTATCACGCCAATTGGCCATTCGAGCCAATTTCCCCTACCCCTACCGGCCGCCGCCAAGGCAGCTCCTGCCTTTTTTCACTGGAAATCGAACGGCCAAAAGCCAAATCGGCTGTTCAGTTCGGTTGTTCAGTAGCCTCGAAGAAACCTATCCAACAAGGGCACGTGTCATGACTTTCACGCCAAGTCACTTCCTTCGCGCGGCAAGCTGGGCCGCCATCTTCAGCTGCCAATTCGCCCTACTGTCGTCGACCGCGATGGCCAATGGCCGTGGTGACTGTACCTGTTGCCAACAAAACGACTGCACGAGTTGCCAACAGGGCTGCGCGACCTGCCAGGGCGGATCCTGCCAGCGGAGTTGCCAGTGCCAGGGGGATTTCGACGGTTGTTGTCCCAATCCCTGCTCATCCTGTGGCGGCTGTGGTTGTGCCCGTGGTTGCCGTGGTGGCGACGACTTCGATACGGGCGCTGCGACATGTTGCTTGTCAGACAGGTCCAAAACGTCGAAGGCGCGGGATTTCATGTCGAAGCTCACTGCCGTGCTAGCCGGGGACTGCCGGTGCGGCGCGACTCACGATGGCTGTTTGCCGAACTACTGCGGTCTACAAGCCCCTGCGTATCCGGTTCCCTTTGCGACACCCCAGCATGTCGGTTGGCACTACTTCACCTACGCCCCCATGATGCCTCATCATTCACTGCCGCATTATCGTCACACTTATGCCTACAAACACGGACCCGGACTCAGCCGCACTACGGTGAATTGGACCAAGCGACCGATCACCGATACGGCGGCCTACTTGCATCACCTGGTCTCATTCCCCCACTAGTCTCATTGCCCCACTGGGCTTGGTCTAAAACCGAGAGAAACAGGTCGCCAAACGACACCTCGCGGCCCCTTTTTCACTGGCGCGTAAGGGAGGGGGTCTTGAAACAAAGCCCAGTCGACTCGCCCAGCGGTGGTTGCCTTAGCGTACCTCTGCCGCGTCAGGCTGGTCGACAGACGGTTCGACCCAGGGGTTGAGCCAATCGCACCAATGGTCAAGATAATCGGAATAGGCTGGAGATTGTTCGGCGTGCTCCACCAACCATTCCTTGGTCTCGGCGATGATCTGTTGTTCACGATCTAGCGTCAGGCGACCGGTCAAGACGCGTGTTCTCAGGAAGACAAAGTAAGTGTCAAGCACGTCGCAGCGGCAGTAATCGTTGATTTCGGCCAATTTGCCAGCATCAAACAGATCCTGGACCATGTCTCCCCTGGTGTACATTTTGCCGGGTTTGGCGAGCAGGTTGGCGGCCAGATTCAGTCCGCCGTTGATGCGACTTGCCCCGTGGTTGCTGAGCATCTCTTGAAGATCCAGATGCGAAGAGAGGTTGAAACGATTGCGAGATTGCTCCCAGCTGCGTGCCTCATCGTTGAACCACTCCGGAAGGCTGAGACCGTATCGATACGCGGCCAATTCCATCAGCGGCAAGTCGAAAGAACGTCCATTGAAACTAACGAATGTCGGATGATTGTAGAGCTGCCACCCACGCCAAAAGTGCTCCGTGATCACATGGGGGCGGAATTCGGGGTCATCCAAACAGACGAGATCGATCAACCGGAAATCGGCGGCGACTTTGGCTATCACCACTGAGATTGGCAACTGGAATGTGTATGGTATGAAGTCCGTTCCCTTCTCCTCAATCAACTCCTGACGGTAGCGTTGGATTGCCTCGGCATCACTCAACCCTTCTCCCGAATAACGAACGCGGGAAATGAGCGAACCGTCGGACATGCTCTCCACGTCAAAAACGAGATAGGCCACTGTTTCCCTAGAGCCCGTTTCCCTAGAGCCCGTTTCCCTAGAGCCCGTTTCCCTAGAGCCCGTTTCCCTAGAGCCCGTTTCCCTGGAGCCGTTCGCGTATCCGCCCATGACTTTTTTCCTTTTCGACTTCTCAAAAACGTACCTTTTACTAGCCTAGCAGATGGTGGCCTCAACGACGACTACCGCCCGTCCGCTTCAACCAGGCTGTGGGGAGTTACCGTGATCGTTATCAGCGGTGAGCAGCTGATCGAGCGTTTCTTGAGATTTGTCGCCGTGGACACGACGGCCGATCCTTCCACCGATAATTATCCAAGTTCGCCAGGGCAGCTGGTCTTGGCGAAGATGTTGGTCCACGAAATGACAGCCATGGGGGTGACAAATCCTCACCAAGACGAAAATGGGCTGGTATGGGGAGAGCTACCTGGGTCGACTGACGACTCACCGCCGACGGTAGCCTTGTGTGCCCATCTTGACACGAGATGGTGGCAGCTGCCGAAGGTTTGATCTCTTTAGTGCGGATATGGGCGGGTTGAATCAACGTGACCGTTCGCCAAAGCCGTGAATTACGAGCAAAGAAACACCGCAACCGTCAAACGAGTCCTCGCTTTCAGTTCGACGGTCCCTTTGCATATCGATCGGTCGCTGAGACGCTGTGACGTTGAACTTCGCGGCTGCCAACACCGCTCTGTATTTTGTCGATCGAATATCCCGGTTTCGATTTCGCAGGGAAGAAAAGGTCGAGTATCTGCTTGATCAATCGGACACCGTCTCCATCGGCGCCGCCTTGAACGAGTGTATTCAACACATCGGTCAATAACCGTCGACCTTCGCTCCACCGAATCTCCATGACGGTTTCACATTCCACCATCAGTTGGTAGATCCGCGCTCGCGAGATACCGGCCTCACGAGATTGCTCTCTCACCGATTTGGCCGGTACGCCGATGCCTAATCGATTCTGCACCAGATCACGAACCGAATCACTCGTATCACACCTGACCTGCTCAAGTATCGGTTCGCCCAGGAAACGTTCCACGTCCTTTCGCTGTGGCCTCTCTCGACAATGTAGCTGCAACGCGACCCATTGTTCCACTTCTTGGATGAACCTCGGCGCCAATCGTACCGTTAAGTGTGTTTCCTCCGATGCGCTGGAAAGCAACTCATGGACCGCATGGAAAATCTCCAGTAGTGCCCGGATGCGCTTGGCACCGTGGGTCGGTAGCCGGCGAATCTCATCGATGCCGAGGAACATGTATTCGCGGAGCGGTGTCTCCCAAAGCCCAGTCGGGATCGTCTTAAGAGTTGGTGCCAGTCGGCCTAGTTTTTCGTTGCCTAATCCAAATCGCCGCGCCGTTTCGCACCATTGGACCCATATCGCCTCGGAGACCATCTCAGGGTCGAATGCATGGTTTGCGAACCGATTGCTAGACTCGGCTCGCCTCGATTCCAGCTCTTCGGCTAATTCTCGCATCCCGTAGGGGATGGCCGGCAACGTGTCTGCCGAAGCGCGATGTAGTAGCTTGACCAGCGAGCTGATCTTTTTCTTGCCAATGCCCTTGGTGGCTGTGAGCTCTCTATACGGCGTCTCCAAAAGCTCCCGGATGGATCGATTCAAGAAGGCCAAGGGCAGCTGACGATCCTTGGGAAGGGTCCAATAGACTAATGGCCTGTCCAAGCGGTTATGGCTGGTATCCTGCAGCAGCGTGCGACGAATCTCCTCAAAGCTGCTTACAAGCTTACGTTCGTCGGCGGACTTGTCAGCGGAATTCGCATGATTCATGCTGACTTCCTTTGCTGTCATGGCTGAATCTCAATAGTCTGCACGAGCGTCTTGAAGTTGCGCTTCGCTGGCGACTGGCCTAACTCTTTTTCGAGGGATTCCGTGCCGCGCAAAAAAGCTTGTTGGCACCTCATCATCGTAAACGCTTCTAGTTGTGGTTTATCGGGGAAAACACGGTGGCATGAATCAACAACACACACCTCGCCGTCGTCTTTCACCGCAGGTCCGCTATCGTTGAGAGGAAATACGCAGTTCACCGGGTTCCAGTTCTGTGTCCCTCCGCCTGCCTGTCCCTCCGCCTGCCTGTCCCTCCGCCTGACGCCATTTCCCGCCGCCATCCTCAGGAAATCAGTCAAGGGAATTCTACACAGAAAATATCTGACGATGAAGCCACAAAATGACCTACGCTGGTAGTTGGCTTCATAACCATATAAATAGACTCAAGTTACGTGCAGAAAGTTCCATCTGCTCATGGATATCGGGACGGCGAATATCAGAAAAATGACCCTTTCCTACCTAAATTGAGAAATTATTCCTTGAATCCATGCGTTTGAATCCATGCGAGAGGCAACACAACTCGCGATTGGAGATGAGATGGGTGATTCGGACTAGTTGCCAAACAGCTTTTGGAGTCCTTTTTGAATCTCGTTGTTCAAATACCCCTGGGCCGCGCTGCCGGCTATTTGCCGGGAGATTTCGGCCAAGGCAGTCTGGTCAAATTGCGGCTTGTTGATGCTGCCGCGGATGGGAATACGAATGGACTGGCCACGCAGACCAGCGAAGGCGGGACGGCGACTGACCCAATCATCTTGGACCGGAATGGTGGCGACCAAATTCATCGTTTGATCCAGGCCGACCCAACCCGAAGAGTGCACAGTTACTTCGCCGATATGGAATATCAGTTCGTCGTGATGCACTCGACCTTCCGTCATGAGGAAAGCCACGCTGTGTTCGGACATTTCAAGCCACTGATCATCCTTCAGTCGGGCGGCGAGTTCCCCTTGAATTTGGAGGAGTTGGGATATTTGGTCTGACATCTGGATGATCTGCAGAGCCATCGGCCCTGGCTGGACTCGGGCCTCATGCACGGTCAGCGTTCCCTGCACATGACTAGCGGCTGGATCGTCCACCGGTATCGTGGCCCGGTCCAATTGGACAGACAGACGGCCATCCGCCACCACGGCGCCTGCTACCCAAGGTGCAACGTATTGCAGCCACGACTGAGAAAGCTCGGGAGTGATCCGCAGATTGTCAGCACGAGTTTGGCCGTCAAAGGCGATGATCTTAGGGTCGGAGTTAAGGTCGAGCTGAGGCGACATCAGTACTCGTCCGCCACTGACGGCGAGTTCCACTGGCGTGGTCGCCACCGCGCCCCGGATCAGGCTGGCTGTCACCTGATTGGCACCGACGTCGATGCCAAAGAGATTCAACGAATCCCAACCCAGCACAACATCCGCACTCAAGTCCGCTGGGATGCTGGTGCTGGAATGCGCGGAGGTTTGTATAACGGCGTCTGGACGTAGATTGGCGGGTTGCTCTAGTCGCACGGACCGCAGCTTCAAGGGTCCACGAATCGAAAAAGGTTGGGATTGCCGTCCAGTGACCTGGATGGAGTCGCCCAGCTGGCTACGAAGCTTGTCGGCCGCGATAGCCAGATCGTATTGAACTTGGCCCCGCAGGTTGGCATTCGGCTCGGAGAGCAGTTGGGCGATCTGTCCCTTGGCTCGAATACTGACCGATTCCGATTCCACGACCAAGTTGCTCAAGTCGAGCTGATCATTCCGCGGATCGTAGGTCCCTTGACCGTTCAGCTTCAGCACGGCCTCTTGCCAAATGGGAGTCCAGAGAGACTTGCCCGCGACTGTGATGATGGACAACGGACCGCGGTTCGGGGCACGGACCTCATAGACCATGTCCGTCACGGTCGATGAACCGTGAAACGCGATGCGGCCTTGGTCCATCGACAGCTGCAGCTGACCCTTGAGTTGTCCAGCCGGCCGCTGAAATGCCTCGACGTTCGCTTGGTTGGATATCTGCCACAGCCGAGCTAAATCACCCTGAAACGCCAGGCGTCCGTCGGCTTGAATTGAGTTGCCGAGGGAGCAGGTAAAGGGCTCAGCGCGGAGAGCCAGGGTGCTGCTTCGAAGCGTGAGCTCGGACAGCGTCAATTGATCTTGGTTGTCGTCCCATTGTGCCTGTCCTTCGATCGAAACGGCTGGTTCGGCCACGGTCAGATCCGGTCCCTGGACGACTAGATCACTAAGGTCGATACGAAATGAGTTAGCGGCGATTAGATGATCGGCGACTGTCCCGTCGATTTCACCGTCGATTTCAGCGGCAATGTGACCTTGTGCGCGCCAGTCTTGCAACGCAAGGAAGGGACTGAGCCGACCGATCCAGGTGTTTGCGTCGCCATCGAGTCGGACGGAGACGTTCGCCCGGGGATCGTCCAAGGGGTTCATGATTGGCTCGGTGAGCACGATAGCCAATCGATCGTCCGCCGCGACCAACTCCATTCGAGCGATGTCAACTCGGGTTAGCCGATCATCCCGGAGCTGGCTTTGAGTGGTGACCGAGACTTGGAGCCGTGATTCGCGCCAGGGTGCCATTTGTGGTGAAAGCACTTGCAGATTGTTGATGTCGATTTCGGCGCTGGCCTGTAGGACACCCACCCCGTCGCGCTGCCAGACCAGCTGAGTGGCCAATTGCCCATCCAAGTCGTATTGTCCCAAGTCGATTATTTGACCGAGCTGGGCGGTGAGATCACGCAAATTGGCGTCGATAGCCAGATTTCCGGCAGTCGGTGTACCGGTCCCTTGGAATTCGAGGAAACCGGACTGTCCTCGTACACTTCTTATCTCGAGTCCATGTGGCGAGAAACGACCCGTCACACTGACTTGAACTGGTGTGGTCCATGAAATCGTTTGCCCTTGGCTGACGCCGGCCAATTGAGCTGATTGGAGGATTGCATGAAATCCTTTGCCTTCGTCGTCGGTAGCGAGTTCCCAAGTTACACGACCATCGGTCAGTTGGGTTCCTTCCCGGATACGCATCGTGTTGGGCAACATCTGGGACAGCCGAACTAGGTCGAAGTTCCCCGCCAGTCGAAACGATTCGATCTGACTGGCCATCCGCCAAACTCCCGGACCGTTCCGCGCCAGTAAGCTCGGGATGGGGATCGTTCCTGCGAACTCAGCGTCGGCGAAATCGGTCTCCAGGCGGACCAAGCGGACGTCCACGAGCTGATTGCTGATGTGCGTTTCGAGCTTAAAGCGGGTTTCCGCGGAATGAATGTGATCATTGGCGAGATAGGTCGGTGAAGCGCATTGCAGGTCGACGACGACGAATTCACCGCTCACTTGGCCTGTGGGGCCATTGAGGGTCGTATCCCAATGGCCAGCCAGCGTGCCGTTGACCAACCCAGCGATCTGCAAGTCGGTTTCGAGGTGGCGTAGAATCGGTTCCAACATCCCCAATGGAAAACCGTCGATGGTGATTTGTACTTGGCCAGCGCCAAGACGGTCTTGATCCTGTTTGCCGGTCGGCTGCCACTGGGCCATGGCATGGGCCCGCCCCGGAGTGGGAACGGCGGCCGTCACGGCCCCGATCTCCAGCGTGGAAGGACGAAGTTCGTCGCCAGCGTAGTCCAGACTCATGTCCAGGTCTTCGATGCGATATTCGTGTTGGTGGACCAGGTCTTGATAAACGAGTTGGCCGTCAATCACTTGCACCGCAACGGTTGTTCCAGCTGACGTGGACGGGACCTCTTCATCCATTGGGTCCTCACTGGTGTCAAACGTATCCATCAGCTGTTGCAAATTGGTTCCGCGGGCACCGTCCACCAGATGTATCGACGGCTGTTCGATTACAATCAGGCCTAAGTCGCGCGGGTTGGTTATTAGCTGCAGCAGGTTTCTGTTCAATCGAATGTTGGACGCTTGCAGCAACGGTTGGTCTTGAAGGTCCAAGATCGTCAGGTTTTGCAGACGAGGCGCCGAAAACCAACCAACACGTGCTCCGTCGTATTGGACACGGCCTACGAGCTGCGGCGCCGCCCAGCTCAACACCTTATTCAAGATAGCTGGTCGGGTGACCACGAACGGCGCTGACCAGACAACCAAGGCCAGCAGAGCCAACAGCAACCACCAGCGGAATCTTGGGCGGCGGCGACGCGGCTCGTCCCAATCCGACGTCTCGATCTCGACATCACCGTATTCTCGGCGGCTACGACGCATGACTATCTTCCTTGACAATTTCCGATGGCTTCCTTGACAATTTCCGATGGCTTCCTTGACAGTTTCCAATGGCTTCCTTGACAGTTTCCAATGGCTTCCTTGACAGTTTCCAATGGTTGACCGGTCGCTGTTTGATCGCTGACCAGCCGTGAATAAGTACCAAATTCGGTCCTGATCGAGCAATTTCAGCGAGTAGGCTGATAGGCAGCTTTGGGCTCCGGCTCAGGAGGATGGCTGGACAAACTGGCAAAAACAAGCGAAAAGTGTGTTAACGTGCCCAGTGCGACCACATGCGACCCCGACGAGTGCCGTACTGTTGGCGCCCGCTTCATCCTCTGGATTCGCTAGCTTGTCATGAGTTTTCCCCAAACGTTTCGCCTTAAACAGCGTTTTCATGCCGACCGAGTGGCTGACATTTCGTCCACCGTGACCGATCAAGTACGGCGCTTGAATATCGATGGCAAAGTGAAGGCTGGACAAACCGTGGCAATCACGGCGGGCAGCCGTGGCATAGCCAATATTGCCGAGGTGCTCGCGGCCGTGGCACAGTCCATCAAGGATCGAGGCGCTCGTCCATTCATTTTCCCGGCCATGGGAAGTCACGGCGGTGCGACGGCCGAAGGGCAACGACATGTCATCGAATCGTACGGCGTGACGGAAGAATATTGTGGCTGTGAGATCCGATCCAGCATGGAGACGGTCACGATCGGTGACAGCCCGGACGGATATCCAGTGCATTTTGACAAGCACGCCTACGAGGCGGATCACATACTGATCTGCAATCGCGTCAAAGTGCATACCGATTTCACCGGTCGCGTACAGAGCGGCTTGATCAAGATGATGTTGATCGGCTGTGGCAACCGCAACGGCGCGTATCTTTATCATCGGGCTACGGAGGAGTTCGGCTTTGATCACATGGCGGAGAATAACGTGCCGCTGGTGTTGGAAAATTGCAATGTCCTCGGTGGCATTGCCATTGTCGAAAACGGCTACGACGAGATCGGGTTAATCGAAGCCGTGCCGGTTGAACAGATTATCGACCGGGAACCAGCGCTATTGAAGCTGTCCGCGGAGTGGATGCCACGGTTGCCTTTCCCAGAGTGCGACGTTTTGGTGTTGGATGAGATTGGCAAGAACATTAGCGGAACCGGTATGGACACCAACGTCGTGGGGCGGAAGTACCGCGAGCACGCAGCCGTGGATGGCGAAGTGCCGAAAGTAAAAAGAATCGCCGTGCGCGGATTATCCGAGGCGACGCATGGCAACGCTTTGGGGATTGGGCTGTCTGAGTTCTGCCGGACACGAGTTCTCGAGGAGATGGATCCAGATTCTACACGGGTCAACAGCCTGACGTCGGGCCGACTCCCGTTGGCGATGAAGCCGGTCGATTTCGCCACCGACAAGGAAATGTTAGCCGCGGCTCTCAAGACAATCGGATTGGTCCCACCGGAGCGGGCGGGGCTCATTTGGGCACACAATACGCTCGAGTTGTCTGAACTGGAGTGCTCCGAACGTTGGCTCGATGAAGCCCACCAGCGCGAGGAGCTGGAGGTCGTCTCGCAGTTGCGTGAGTTGCCGTTTGATCCCACGGGAAACCTACCCTCAGTCACCAGCGGATGGACGCCTTGAGGCCGTTTGATTCGGCGAGCTCAAACCGAGCGACGATAGGACTGCAAGCGGAATGGATGGTCGTTCCGCTCGTCGGCGGGATGGGCTTCGTCTTGGACGAGCTGCCACTGGGAAAGGTCCAGTGGCGGAAAGAACGTGTCTCCTTCAATTTCGGCATCCACCATCGTCATGTAGATGCGATCGACGCGCTCCACGGATTGTTCGTAGAGCTTGGCTCCGCCGATGACAAAGGCTTCCTCGGCTGGGGACGCTAACGCCAATGCCAAGCCAAAGTCGCGGGCAATCAGGGCTCCTTCGACCACGTAGTCTGGCTGGCTTGTCACCACAATCGACGTGCGGCCTGGCAGCGGTCGACCGATCGACTCCCAAGTCCGGCGACCCATGATGATCGGGGACCCCATCGTGATCTGTTTGAAACGACGTAGATCGCCGGACAGGTGCCACGGGAGTCGGCCGCTCCGTCCAATGACGCGGTTGGTCGACATGGCCACGATCAAGGAGAGCACCATTTGATTAAACGGCGACCGGCGCCGCAATGCGAGAGTGTGGATCGTAATCCAGCAGCTGGATGTCGGCGAATTCAAAGTCAAATAGACTTTCGACGTGAGGATCCAGCTTCAGCCGCGGCAGCGAACGGGGCTCTCGCGACAATTGTGTTCGCACCTGCTCGAAGTGGTTGGAATAGATGTGCGCGTCCCCAAGCGTATGGACGAATTCGCCGACGTCCAAATCACAGACCTGGGCGATCAGATGAGTCAGTAACGCATACGATGCAATATTGAACGGCACGCCCAGGAATACGTCCGCGCTGCGCTGATAGAGCTGACACGACAATCGGCCGCTAGAGACATAAAACTGGAACAGCAAGTGACACGGCGGCAGGGCCATTTCACCCAAGTCGCCGACGTTCCAGGCACTGACAATCAAACGCCGGCAGTCCGGATTCACCTGAATCTGATGGAGAACTTCCTGGATTTGATCGACGGAGGCTCCATCGGGCTGCTGCCAGCTCCTCCATTGATGTCCGTACACCGGTCCCAGTTCCCCATTTTCATCGGCCCACTCATCCCAAATGGTCACGCCATGGTCACGCAAATAACCGATATTTGTGTCGCCACGCAGGAACCAAATGAGTTCGTGGACAATGGACTTGAAATGCACTTTTTTGGTTGTCACCAACGGAAACCCGCTGGCCAGGTCAAAACGCATTTGGTAGCCGAAGACGCTACGCGTGCCGGTCCCAGTCCGATCAGGTTTGTCGGAACCGTTTTCCAGGATATGGGTAAGCAGTTGGTGATATTGGTGCATCTTGCTCTATGGGCCGGTCGAACCGCGTGTTCTTGGACCGCGTGTTCAGACGTTATTGTTTGGCCATGATTTCTTCAACCACTTTGCAAATGATGGCCGGATCGTCCTTCGATCTTAGGTACTCAATACGTTCGGGCTTGATCTCCAGCTTTTCCAGATGTTTCACGATGAGGTCCCATTGCCGCTGGCGCTTCTTGCCTTCGGAGAGGTACAGTTCGGTCACCAACTCCTGGAGCCGCTGCAGCGAGATGGTTTCGCGGTTGCGATAGTAATTCTTGATGATATTTTGCTGGTACTTGGAGTGTTTTGCCATCTGCTTGATTCCTATGTGGTTGCCAGGGCAAAGCCGGAGCAGGGGGAAATGGGTTGGATCGCGGGGCCGTGTTGGTAGCAGACGCGGACCCACAGGTGCTGGGTGGGCCACGGTGGCCGTTGCGCATGTCTTTTCCAGCCAGACCCCCCTTCTTTCCAGCCAGATCCTTTCCAGCCAGATCATTTCCTGCCAGACCGCCAAAAATCCCCTGGTCGCCGACTGCCTGCGAAGTTAACATATTGGTTCGTTTTACGGTACTCATTAGCGCACGACCCCGGGTCGAAAACCTGTATTTGGCCGATTGTCTAACACGGAAAGTCCCATGCCCATTGTAAAATTCGTAAACGAAAAAAAGGAAGTCGAGGTCGCGGAAGGGACTGATATCCGCACGGCGGCCCTGCAGGCCGGGTTAAACATCTATGACGGAATCAACGGATTCGGCGCGTGGTTCAACCAATATCTCAATTGCCACGGGTTGGGTGCCTGTGGGACCTGCCGGGTGCTGGTGACCAAGGGGATGGCAAATACGAACGGAATGACCGTTCGCGAGAAGCTCAAATTCAAGAATCCCATCCCGCTGCCCGATCCGTTGCCTGCCATGGCCTACGTCGGCAACGAAGATTCGATGCGACTGGCCTGTATGTGTTCGGTGCATGGCGATGTCGAAGTGGAGACGTGTCCTGAGGTCAATCTGTTCGGTGAGAATTTCTTCAGCTAGCAACCTTCGGCCAATGCACTGTTTGATTCCCCATAGGATCGGTCGGGCGTGAAACAGATCGTTGCCGTTATCAAACCGTTTCTGGCTGAAAAGGTACTCGAGAGTCTCGAACGAGCGCCATTGGAGGCTCTTCAGGTTCGTGAGGTGAAGGGTTTCGGGCGCCAGAAGAGCTACCTTGACCAATACGGTGAAAGTGAATTCTCCCGCGCCTTCCTTCCCAAAGTGGAAATCACTCTATGGGTGGACGATCTTCGCGCGGACGAGATTCTCCAACGCGTGGTCAAGGTCGCCAGAACCGGACGCATCGGCGACGGTAAGATATTCGTCCTGCCGTGTGAAATGGTAGAGTCGACCGTCGTGGCGGAATGAGCCCCAGAGGAACGGACTCCTCGAGATCTTGCCAAGGCACTCGATGCACAACAACCGCAGGTCAGTTTTCGCGCCTGATTTGACTGTGCATGCGTCTTGAGCCAAGTAGCCCCTCATGTGGGAAAGCGCACGATTTTCCGATTTCCGATCGGTACGACGCGCTAGGAAAGGATTGAGTCTCTTGCCGGTCGGCCAGTCGATCGTACGGAACGCCGGGGTCGAAGGCCCGGGAGGGACATTCGTTCCCCAACGTCCAACCTGTCTGCGTCCATCCAATAAGCGGTCGAACCGTCGCGAAATCCTCCGCCACCCGTCGATGACTCACGCCAACGCGGGAGTCAACAGCTTATCAAACAAACGTCGCGTCAGCTGGGCGGCCTGCTGACAGCGGGCTGCGAGGGCGGCACCGTCTTCCCATCCTGAAAGATAAGCCAGCTGGTCCAGCGATTTGGGATCCTGGGGGATTTCATGCGTCGCCTTAAGACTCATAAGCCCCAGTCGCGATTCGACGCGTCGGACGAACGTGTAAGTGTCACTCAGAGCCTCCGCATCGTCGCGAGACAACAGGCCATCGCCAGCCAATCGATCCAACGTTTCAATGGTGCTCGCTGGCAATTCATCCAGGTCACAAGCATGACGTAACTGGAGAAAACTCGCGATCATTTCGATGTCCACATGGCCTCCAGACCCTCGCTTGAGGTTACCAGTGGTCGCCGTGGATTCCATCTCCGCTCGTAGTTGCTGCAGGTTGCCAAAATCCTGGCGGTTGGATCGCTGCTGGAATGCCCGCCGTAGGGCCGCCATCACGGGTCGGCAAAGTTCAGCAGGACCAAAGATCGGTCGTGCCGACGAGAGCGATAGGTAATCTTGCAGCGAGGCCTCGTCGCCACGAAAGTAGTCGCTGAACCGCGCCAATGACACGGCATCGCATTCAGAACCGTCAGTCTCTCGCCAATTGCAGCTGGCCACGTAGAGCCTGCCGCTGGAACCGCGATGGTTGAGTGTCTTGGAGACACGCCGAGCAAGTTCACTAAAAAAATGTCGATTGGTCGTTGTCTTCTTTCGATCTCGTCCGCGGCCTGTATGCTGAGTGAGTCCTTCGGTGTCGTAAACAAACGCGATGTCGATGTCGCTATGGTAACTCAACTCGTGACCGCCAAATTTGCCCCGACACAGTATCACAAACGCACAATGGCCTTCGGCTCCAACGACCGACGGAATTCCGATATTGTGGAACATCCTGCCCCGATCCGCGGTGTCGCCGTCCATTACTTCGCCAGGCTCAACGGGTTCCAGCGTCGCCGCGGCAGGGTCGCGCATGGGTGTGCCGTACTTGTCCACCAAAGAGCGATATTCTTCGCTCGCCCCCTGGCAGACGATCGATTCGGCAATATCGGAAAGCGAAACCATTAAGGATTTGCCGTCGTCTTTGCCTACCAGATCTCGAATGCCGACGCGGAGATGCTGCGCCGACTTGAAGCCGTGAAAAATCAAATCCAAATCCACCGCGCCCTGACAGAGGTCGGCAAGTCTAGCACGCAGCGATGGCAAATCGGATAGGCGATCTAACAAGAGGCTGTCCATCAGATCGTCGACCATGCCGGGATTCGCAACCAGAATTCCCGACAAGTAGGGGCTCGACGAACACAGTCGCACATACATCCGAAGAAGAGGTTGGCTGGAGCTCAACAACTCCCAAAGTGCGCTCTTGCCTCCCAACGAGTTGCTGACTCGACTCATGATGTCCAACGTCTCGTCGGCGTTGGGAGTGTGTGCGATGGTTTCTAAAAGGCGGTGCGCGATGGCTGCCAGGAAATGGCGGCAGCGGGAATCGGACAAGAATGGAATCGGTTCTTCCGCCAATTCCAAGAGGTGCTTGTAGGCTCGTCCCGGATCGTCGAAGCCGTACGGCGCCAAGACCGTGTGGATTGTGTCCGCGTCGATTGTGGGCGCTAGCACGAGATCGACCTCGGGCGGGACCTCTTGTTCGCCCGCGAAGGCGTCTCCCAAGAGGTGGTCAAGTATCTTTCGATTGAGAATCTGAGCCTTTCCAATCGCCGCGCGAAAGTCTTCGCGCGCCTGACTTGGTTCGTCCCGTGTCACACCGACTCTCGCCGCCAGGCGCGTCAGTTCCCCGTCGTTCTGGGGGAGCATATGCGAGTCGGTGTCCAACATGACCTGCATGCGATGCTCAATTCGCTGAAGGAATCGATAGTTTTTTTCCAGGATGCCGTGTTCCTGATGAGTCAGGCATCCCATCCGCGCCAACCGTGACATGGCCTCCAGTGTATTGTTAACCCGGATCTCGGGGGCATCACCGCCGTTTAACAGTTGAAGGAATTCAATGGCGAATTCAATGGCCCGAATTCCGCCGGAACCGTGCCGGATATCCTGGTCGTCCATACCCTCTTGAATCGACCGGTGTTCCAGCCTCCTCTTGAGCGCTTTAATCGAGTCAATTTCGGCTCGCGTCAAATAGCGACGATAGGTCCAAGCCTCCAATTCGTTTAGCCACTGACTGCCGAATTCAAGGTCACCAGCTGTCGGGCGTGCCTTGACCAACATTTGACGTTCCCACGTGCGTCCGTTGACGTCGTAGTGGCGCAAGGCCTGGTCGGCGCTGACGACCAGTGAGCCATCCTCGCCGTCCGGACGCATCCGCGGGTCGACACGGTAGAGGCCGTCCAAACCATCCTTCCGCGTGAGCAAATCCACGACGCCGCGTCCAAGCTGAGCGAAGTAATCACGGTTGGCAATCGGCTTGTCGCCGTCTGTCTCTCCGTCCGCCTCGTAAACAAAGAAGAGCTTGATGTCGCTGGAATAGTTCAGTTCCCTACCGCCGAGCTCCCCCAGCCCGACGACAACGAATCGTGACACCGAGCCGCCGGTGCCATGAGGGGATCCATGCCGGCCTCTGAGTTGTTGTCCGACCGCCGCGACCGACGCTTCCAGGACTGCCTCGGCGACGTACGTAATCTGCCGCGCGACTGTATCAATACCTTGATTCTTGATCAGGTCTCCGTACGCGACGCGCAGTAGCTCGCGTTCCTTGAATCGCGCCAACATGTTTGCCGCAAGTTGCAAGTCTTGCGTGCTGTGGATCTCGCTCACCAACTCTTCCACCAATACACGCCGAGGGACCGGCTCGCCGTCGGTCAGTCGCAGTAAGTCAAAGTGCTCGGGTTCCCGTAGGAGAGTGTTACTTTGAATTTGGCTGCTGGAGAATATTTGTATCAAAATCGGCAACGCGGCCTGATCGCGTTCGAAGAGTGCGAGTATGGAGAGTGGCGAGCGAGACCGCAGTACGAACTCACTGAGGTTAGCCAGAGCCATGTCCGCATTGCTGCTGCTGGGAAGCAGCTCCGTCAAGTGAGAACAAAGCGTGGCCAACAGATCGAGGGGAAGCTCGGCATCCGAGATGGCAACCAGTCTCCGATGGGCCGATTGATTGTCTGTAATGCCCAAAGTCTTCAGCCACGGAGCGGCCGCGTTAACGTCCCGCAGATATCCAACTAAGCGTTCGGAAGTGAAGGATGACGGGCGCATGCTTCAGTCAGGCTGACAAGTCGACTGCGAAAACATCGGGTCCGGAGCAGGTCGTAACCACTTCCCCAAACAGGGTATGGGGACGGCTTTCGTAGATGACTACCGGCATTAATTGGCCCGCCTGCCGCTCATTTCCCTCGAAGACCACGATCCGATCACAATGCGTGCGCCCCACCATCTGCATGACCGGTCCGTCGCTTCCGCTCTCCCGTGAGGCCTTGCTGGGGCCTTCCACCAGTACCTCAACCTGACGACCGATGAAGGCCTGGTTATCTTCCGCACTGATCGCGTTTTGGACAGCCAAGAGGTCATTGTTGCGCTGCTTCTTCACGGCTTCGGGAATGTCATCGGGCAGTTGATCGGCTCCCTTGGTTCCCGGCCGCTCGCTGTACTTGAAAATAAAACTGTTCTTGAAGCGACACTCTTCGACAAGCTCCACGGTCTGTTCAAAATCCCTGTCCGTCTCCCCCGAAAATCCCACAATGAAGTCGCTAGACACCGCATAACCCGATACCCGTTTACGAATGCGTTGCATCATCTCGCGGTAGTCTTCCACCGTGTAGCCGCGCTTCATTTGCTCCAGCACACGATTGGAACCGCTTTGAGCAGGGACATGCAGATAGGGGCTGCATTTGGGCAGCCCCGCGACCGTTTGGAGAAGTTCCTCGGACATGTCTTTGGGGTAATTCGTCACAAACTTGAGTCGCAGAAGGCCGTCAATCTCGTGCAGTTGATGGAGTAAACCGGCCAGCGTCGTGGTCTTGTCCCCTTCTCGATAGCGGTAACTGTTGACCGTTTGCCCTAACAGCGTGATTTCGAGGCAACCTTGATCGGCCAGCGTCCGCGCCTCGCGGACAATGTCCGCCGGCGGGCGTCCTTGTTCAGGTCCGCGTACCGACGGCACGATACAGTAGGTGCAAAACTTGTCACAACCAATCTGGATGCGCACGTACGCTTGCCATGGCGTGGGACGCATGGTTGGGTCCCGCAGCGGGTCGAAACTCTCGTGACTGCGCTTGATCGCGTCATTGGACCCGTCCGTGCGTCCCAAGCTCAGCTCCGCCTGCTGGCCTTCTCCCTGCTGGACCCGCTCAACGAGATCGGGGACCTGATGCAGTTGGCCAGGCCCGACGATGAGGTCGACATAAGGTGCGCGGCGAAAAATGCTGTGTTGGTCCTTCTGCGCCATGCATCCCAACACACCGATAACTTTTTCCGGATGCTCTTGCTTCAGCCGCCGTAGCTTGCCAAGGTTGCTATACACCTTGTCTTCTGCATGCTGTCGCACGCTGCAGGTATTGAACAGGATGGTATCGGCCTGCTTTGGGTCGGCGGTCAGTTCGTAGCCACGATTGCGCAGACTGGCTACGACCAATTCGCTGTCCAGCATATTCATCTGGCAGCCGACCGTTTCAATGTAGAGCCGTTGTGTCATTGTCGATCGCCAGGGGCGCCGTAACGCGGCGAACATATTGCGAAAAAGATTGCCAACCGACCGGCCATGCTACCAAGAAATGGCGCAATAAGAAATGGAGGTTGTACCTAGGAAGGCTATTGATGACCGTCGTGAATCGACAACATGTCACCTGGTTTGACCGTCGCGCCGCGCAGGTACTCCGCCGCGGTCATGACTCGTTTGCCGGCCGGACGTAGCTCTACGAGACGCAGGCAACCGTCACCCGTCGCCACGATCAAATCGTCTTGCCGCGCCAAGAGTACGGACCCCGGTGGTTCGGTGGATGTCTCCGAAGATTCGACAATTGTCCGCTCGAGGGCCCAACGGACAGGCTGGCTCTGGTGAGGGCGCCAAAACGTGTAGCTGCCCGGCCAAGGCTGAAAGGCCCGCACCTGTTGGCCAATCTGGATCGCCGTTCGCGACCAATCCACGGCGCCGTCACTCTTTGACAATCGAGGAGCTCGGGTTGCTTGTCGCGGATCTTGTGCTTTGCCAATCACCGACTCCCCGTCCCATTGGGACAACATTCTGAGTGATTCCACCACCGCATGGACTCCCAACTCGGCCAATCGCGGTTCCAACTGCCCGGCGTTCTCCTCACGGCCGATGGGCGTTGAATTGGCTACCAATACCGGTCCACCGTCCAGTTTTGGAGTCATATGGATGACCGAAACGCCCGTTTCCTGACATCCTTCGTAGATCGCCCAGTTAATCGGTGCCGCACCGCGGTAGGCCGGCAGCATTGAGGCATGGAGATTGATGCCGCCCAACCGTGCCAGTCCAAGCGCCTCACTCGACAGGATTTGTCCGTAGTCGCAGACCACCAGCAGATCGGGGGCCAGTGCCGCCACGATCTCCATGGCTTCCGGAGAGTTGATCGTCTTGGGCATGTGGACGTCCACCCCGGCGCGCTCCGCTGCCTCCTGAATCGGATTGGACACCGGTTTGGAGCGACTTCGAGTCGGTTTTGGAGGGCGGGTTACCAGTGCCGGCACGGTGTGATCCGATTGCAACAGCCAATGGAATGTTGGCAGGGCGAACGGACCAGTCCCCATCATCACAATGCGCATGGGTTCATCCAGTCGACGCGTAACGGTTTTCCCATTCCTGGAGACGTTCCATGACCGTTGCATCGTCCGCGGTCTCCCCGCGTTCCAGTCGACCCACATAGTGGTTCTGCATCTCGAGAAGCATGTCTTCAATCTCCATGAAACCGGTAGTACTAAGACGATCCACAAACAGTACACCATCGAGATGGTCCGTCTCGTGTTGCACCACTCGCGCTATCAGACCATCCAAATTGGCTTCCAGCTCTTCACCTTGTAGACTGTACGCGCTGATGTGTACCTGCGCCGGGCGCGTGACCGGGGCGTAGATGCCCGCTATGCTCAGGCATCCCTCTTCTTTCTCGTCGCTCCCCTTGGGGCGACTGATCACCGGATTGATAAAGACATACTCTTCACCTTCGTCTGGTTTACCCGCGGCATTCATCACGAAGAATCGCAACGGCAGGTCGACTTGATTGGCGGCCAGTCCCACGCCGTTGGCCTCATACATCAGCTCAAACATTTCGGCGATCATCTTCTTAAGCTCCGCATCGACACGGGTCACGGGTTTCGACTCGTAGCGCAGTGTGGGATATGGAAAATGGACGATATTCAACAGCCTAGTCCTATCGAGGGGTGGATTTTGGATCGTCAAACCTACTTGACGGGCTGGGAATCGCACAAGTCCTAACCTTGGACCGGCGGGCAACGTCGGAGAGGTTTTCGTCCCCAAAAACGCGGGCGTGGATTGTTGTGGCAGACTTCTAGCTTCCTCGAAGTGACCGGAATTCGGGTGACTTCCACGACGTGGATCGTAAGCCGCGTGCACCCGCGGGGCGGTTCGTCTCCACTCAATACGAGAAACAGCCAATAATAGAGATATGCCCACCATGTCGCCGACAAGACTGACCGATCCCTTCGCGCAACGCCTGGTTCGCTGGCCCGCCTGGCTGATTTCCATACTCTTGCACGCGCTCCTCTTTGCTTCGTTGGCCTGGTCATTTCGAGCTTCGCCCAAAGCCGCCGGTCTCGAGCCCGAGCGTCAAGTCGGTATCGTACTCGTTCGCCAAGTCGAAGGGCGTCGTGAGTTTCAAGGCCAGGAAGAAACGGTCTCCGACACCGAGTCCGTGAGTCCGCACCCGGCTCTCTCCGTTTCCGATGCGTTGCCCAATCAACAGGAGCGGGAGGTCGACCTCTCAAGTGTCCTTCCCAAGGTCGACGGTGCCGCCGGTGACTCGGGGATTCGCGGTTTGACGGACGCCACCCAGCTTGGCCAGGGTCCGCCGCGCGGTAAGCTCGGTGACGACGCCATCCGCACCGAGGTCTTCGGTGCCTACGGCGAAGGAAACCGATTTGCTTACGTGTTCGATCGATCGGGCAGCATGAACGGATTTGGTGGGAGACCGTTGGCGGCGGCGAAAGCGGAGCTGTTGGCGAGCCTAGAGGATCTCCAGTCACATCACCAATTCCAGATCATCTTCTACAACGAAAGCCCGCGAGTGTTCAATCCGCACGGCGGTACACCGCGATTGGTTTGGGGCGATGAAATCTCTAAACGTCGGGCTCGGCGATTCGTCGCCGGAATCGAAGCGTCGGGCGGAACCGAACATATGGCCGCCCTGATGCTTGCATTGCAACTGGGTCCAGACGTCCTGTTCTTTCTCACCGATGCCGATGAGCCGGTGCTTTCGTCGGCGCAGTTGCGGAAAATACGACGTCGAAACAATGGTGCCGTTATCCATTCGATCGAATTCGGCTTCGGTCCCAGTGTCCAAAGTGATAACTTCCTTGCTAGGTTGGCCAACAGCAACGGAGGGCAACACGTTTACGTTGACGTCGCCAAGTTGGCACTGGAATAGAATCTTACGACGCAGTTCTGAACCCATTAACCCTATCGAGACCGTCGCGAGAATTCCGTGAGCTACACGCCGATGTCCGCAATTCAACAGAAATGGATTCTGGCTATCTGTCTCGCCTATAGTGTAGGCGGATTCGCCACACGGCTGGCAGCCGTGGATTCCGTGCATATCATTCGAGAACGCGATCAAACACCCATCCAATTCACGGGAACGATTGTGGAATTCAACGGGCAGGAGCTCACGCTTCAAACCGTTGCCCGTCGCGACCGACGAATCCCTACAACGACCGTGGAGAGCATTGTGTTTGACCAGTCCGACGGCCATCGTCGGGCCAAAAGTCTACGTGACAATCGCATGTGGAAGGACGCAGTCGACGCGTACCAGCACGCCTTTCGCGAGGAACGGCGTGAATGGGTCCAGCGAAGAATCTTGCGAGACCTCGCGCTTTGCCATCGAGCGACCGGCGACCGGCTGATGGCCACCGAGATGTTCAAGCGGATTGTGGAAAGCGACCCCGAAACGCAGTATTTGGATGCCATGCCGTTGGCATGGGTGACCGCGGAGCTATCGCAATCCGAAGAGAAGCAAGCCCTCCAGTGGATGGCGGATAAGAATTCGAGGCTCTGGCGGTTGTTGGGATCCAGTTGGCTGTTGTCCGGGTCGGAGCGGCCCCGCGCGATTCAGATGCTGCGGCAGCTGGTGACTATGCCTGATCCACGCGGGGCCTCGTTGGCTGTCGCCCAACTCTGGCGTACCCAGTCAGTGACCGCCACGGCGTCCGATCTGCGTCGCTGGCAGCGAGCGATTCAAGACATGGAACCGCCACTTCGCCATGGTGCCGTGTTCGTCCGAGCGCAGGCTCAATCCAGGGATCGATCCGCGGTCGACCTGGCGGTCGCGAACTTCCTACGGATCCCCATTTTGTATCCGGAACACGACCGACTAGCCGCCGCGGCACTGTTGTCAGCCGGGCGAATACTTGAACGCGAGGAACGTACCGCCGAAGCTCAGCGCGTTTATAGAGAACTAGTGGAACAATTCAAGGAGACTGAATCGGCCGCTGCCGCCCGGACAAGCAATGTGAGGAAGAAAGAAAAATGACGAAGCCGTTGTGGAAAGAGGCCGTCCAGCGGTGTTGGGTAGGCTATATCGCGCTGGCGATGAAAGCCCCCGCAGTTGGTCAAGATGGTGACGGCGGTGATCTCGACAAGTCACCCGGTGCGAATGGATTGATGGACATCGTATTTGCCGGAGGTTGGGTCGGGTTTGTGATCGTCGTCGTGTTGATCGCCCTTTCCATGACCGCTGTCTTCTTGGTGATCGAACAGATCATCCTGCTGCGAAAACATCATCTCGTTCCACTGGGGCTGGCCGCACAGGTCCGCGAGTTGGCCGGTCAACGACGGATTGCCGAAGCGGTTGAAACCTGCCGACAACAGCCCAGTCTGCTGGGCGATGTGGTGCTCAGCGGGCTTGGCGAAGCCGACGATGGCTGGTCCTCCGTTGAAAAGGCCATGGAGGATGCCTTGGCCGAACGATCGGCGGGTCTGACGCGGCGTGTGGAGTATTTGTCAGTGATTGGAAATCTGGCTCCCATGGTCGGCCTGCTTGGTACGGTCACCGGGATGATTTTCGCATTTCAACAGGTCGCCACAACTCAAGGGTCGGCGGGCGCGGCTGAACTGGCCGAGGGTATATACCAGGCGCTGGTAACCACCGTGGGAGGCTTGATTGTGGCCATTCCGTCGCTGGCCGCTTTCGCCATATGTCGCAACCGCATCGATCAGATGGTTGCCGAGGCGGCCTACGCGGCCCAACATGCCCTGGCTCCGCTGAAACGTCGTTCGCGTCCTCCCAGCCTGGTTTCTAAAGGCGAAAGGGAGGCATGATGCGATTGCCAGTCCGCGATCCGTCCGTCGGTTTGGGTTTCAATATGACACCCATGATCGACGTGGTCTTTCTGCTGATCATTTTCTTTCTGGTTTCCAGTCATCTGGCGCGGCGCGAAAATCAGTTGGAACTGCCGCTTCCACTGGCGGCCACCGGTCAGGAAATCAGCGACGACCAGACTCGGCGACTGACACTCAATGTCCTCGACGACGGTGAGTTGCTGCTGGCCGGACGTACGGTCCTGCCGCACCAGTTGGCCGAAGAACTGTTGCAGCGCGGTCGATCCGAGCCAGCCGACTTGGAGTTGCGCATTCGGGCCAGTCGGCATGTGGCCTACGGCGCGGTCAGTCCGATTCTGTTGGATGCCGCTCGGGCTGGAATCTGGAACGTTCATTTCGCCGTATTTGACGAAGAGTGATAGCCGTGCGAAGACACTCTGTATTCTTGGGCCCAGCTTCGCGTCGTTGGGATGCTAACATGACGCCGATGATCGACGTTGTCTTCTTGTTATTGATCTTTTTTGTGTGGACGGCCAGTTTTCAGATTGTGGAGCGCCAGCTGCCCAGTCACCTGGATCCACCCTCGGCGCCCGCTGGCACAACGTCCGAGGTCGATTTGGACCAGCAGGACTTCGATGCGGTCGTCGTGAAAATCGATTGGCAAGCGGATGCTCCGCAATGGCGTTTGAATGGCGCCCAGGTGTCGTCACTTGAGATGGTCCGCGACAGGCTGACGATCATTGCCGGTATCAGACAGGAAATCTCCGTGATCATCGATCCGACGGCCGCGGTACCGTTGGAGCATGTCATTCGGGCTTACGACACAGGCCGATCCATTGGTTTTTCGGATATTCGTTTTGCGACCACCGACTAAGAAATGCCGCGACTCAATTCGGCTGGCCGCCGTCACGGTGGTATGGCTGGTCACCGGTACGTCGCTGGGTCGAGCCGATTCGAAGGAGGACGAGCGGTTAGTCGAAGGACTACAACAGCGTCGGTTGTTTGATCTAGCGGAGTCTGTCTGTCGAAGTGAATTGGACGGTGCGACGAGTGTTGCTGACGAGGCGGCATGGACAGCTCGATTGATTCGGGTGTTGACCGTGAAGGCGGGTGATGCGCCTCGGCCCGAACAGCCTAAGGTCTGGCAGTCCGTCGAAGCCGTGGCCCAAACATTTCGAGACCGACACACGGGTCATTCATATGGCGTGTTGGTTGAATTCCAGTCGGCGCTGGCCAAATTTTCTCACGGCGTTTGGCAATCCGAAGCCTCGGAGATTAGTTCGGCTCCTACGCGACGGGAGCGGGCGACGAGATGGTTACGTGATGCCATCCGGGATCTACGAGACCTCGATGCGTTGTTGGTCGATCGGCTGCAGATGGCGAGTGTGGATCGAAAACGCGACGAGGAGCGGATGACGGATCGTGATCTCCGCACGCTCCGAGCTCATGTGCGATTGCAGTTGTCCACCGCGTATCTTAACCAGTCCAATCAGTTTCTATCGGGCAGCCCGGACCAGGTGCATGTCATCAGCCGGGCTTTGGATCAACTGGATAACGTCGCGCATGCCAACTTACCGCCGGCGTCCATTTGGAACGCCATGGTTCTAAGGGTTGTCTGTCTGCGGTACAAACGAGACTTCGCTGGCGCGATCCGAGAGATCGAACGTATCAGTCAGCTCGTCCCGCCGACTTCGATCGCTCAGCAGCTGGCCGCGGAAAGAGTTCATTCGGAATTGGACGGCAACCGAGTCGATCAGGCGATCAGCGCGGTGGAAATACACCGGGCGGAAAATCTACCGCCCCATGATGGTTTTGAGCTGGCGGCGCTGCGTACGTCCGTGGCCGGTTGGCGACAATCAATCGAGGCGGCGAAAGAACCCGCCGCAAGTCAATGGCGAGAGAAGACGATCTCTCTGTTGCGCTGCGGGGGGGAGCGATTCGGTCGGGGTTGGTCCCGACGCGCCGACCGATGGCTGTTGTCGGTCTCAGATCAACTCGTTGGCGAGCAAGGCATCGCCGTGGATGATCGAGCGGCGGCCGAGTTGTATCTGCGAGGCGAGACCGAGAGCGCGATCGAAATGTATGATCGCGCTGTGGCCAAGGCGAATGAGAGCGAGAATCCAGCGCGCGCATTCGATCTGGCGTTCAAGGCGGCCGCCATCGCCTACGAGGTGGGCGATTTGTCCGCCGCTTCTCAACGTTTCGTGGTGCTGGCGCGTCAAAATCCTCAGCATCCTCAGGCACCTCGAGCTCAAGAACTTGCCGCCTTGGCCACGGCAACGTTGGCGGCAGACGATCCGACGCGGCTTGCCGACTATCGTCAGCAGTTAGAGGAGATCGTAGAGCATTGGCCCCGTTCCAGCCCTGCACAAAATGCCCATTGGTGGCTAGCCAGGCTGTCGGAAAGCCAAGGGGAGTTTTCTGCCGCGACAGGACATTACAAAGCTTTGGCTCCAAGTGATTCGCGTCGGAATGCGGCTGTCGATGCGGCGGGCCGCTGCGATTTGAACGGGTTGCGGCGGATGCCGGCTGAGGCGCCAGACCGTGGACAACGGATTCGGGATGCCATCGCCTACTACGATGACGTGGCTGGGTCGGAAAACAGCGACGCCGCCCGGTTGGCCGCCGCCCGTCTAAGAACGAGCGTATTGGATTCGCAATGGCAGCAGGCTCATCAAGACCTGTTGACGGTTGCCGGCCGAGAAAGCGACGCGCCAGATGGACTTCGCGGCGACGCCATGGATTTGCTGGTGGTGACAACGGCGGCGCTGGGACAAGATCAGGCTGCCGAACGCCGGCTGGCCCAGCTGACCGACCGATCTCCCGAGGATTGGTTGACTCTGGCTTCCCGTTTGGCAAGAGTAGCGCGAGATGATGGCGACCAGCGGAACGTCGCGCGGCTGAGCCTGTTGGCGCTCGAGCGATCGGAAAGCCAATCGGATGAAACCGAGGACACGGGTGAAATCGACGAGGGTGAAATCGAGGACACGCAATCCACCGAGAGAATGCGACTGCGGGCCCGATTATTGCATCGTCTGGACAAGTCTCAGGATGCGGTCGAGATTTATGGCCAATTGCTCGAGCGACGGCCTGAGGATCTAAAGATGCGCCGCGAATTCGCCATGGTTTTGTCCAGCCTCGATGTCCACCAATGGGGCACGCTGGCATTGGACCAGTGGCGTCGAATACAGAAGTCGTCCGTCGGGCAATCCGAAATTTGGTTCCGGGCGCGATATGAGATCGCGGAGCTGACGCTTGGCCAGGGCGACCGACAGCGGGCGCGGGAGATCGTGGAGTTGACCAAAGCGCTCTATCCCGACCTGGGCGGCCCGGATTCAGCGAGCCGGTTTGAGGATTTGCTGCGGCGTCTTGGAGAGTGAGATGAAACGCTCCACTAGTTTGCCGCTTTCAGCTCCGCCAGATGTTGAGCCGTCCCGACCAAACGATCCCAGTTCTCGTGGATGTATTCCGGTGGGCCGCCGATCTGAGCCACGACATGGGCGACTTGCTCGGTGGGCACCATCTCGATGGCGTCCCAGGGACAGACCAGTAACTCGTAAGGATTGGATTTCTTTTGAGGAATGTGCACGCAGACTTCACATCCAACACAGCGCTCCAAGTCGATTTCGCACCAGCTCTGATTGCCTTTGACGCCCAACTTCATCGTGAGTAGCTCGATGCAGTCAACCGGACAAACTTCCAGGCAGCTCTCACAACCAGTGCAGTTGTCGGCGTTAATGACTGCCAGTTCCCTCGGCAGTTTCTTGCGTGGACCCTTCTTGGCCATCCGTCGCTGTCTCCAATTGCAAAATCGTGTGTATCCACGAAACACGAGACATTGTGATATTTTTCACAAAGCCCACCGATTATACGTCGCTATCGACCGTACTCCAAGTGGTTCTTCACGAAAAGTACGCATACTGTAAACCGTTTGGCGCCCCGTTGCGTTAACATCGCATTATTCGCGGGAACACGATTTTCGGCCCCCTGCCGGCGGAAAGCACTCATTGGGGGGGACCATTCAACTGGTCGGCCAATCTGATCTTCCGAGTTGGGAGTCCGTGTGCAAGTCGTTTTCGAGACTCGAGGGAAGCGAAGTATCAAATAATACGTCATTAGCTGCTTTGCCCCACTCGGACATCAAACGGTCAACCGCGGTAGCAACTCTGGACAACGGACGTGTCCTCCATGGCACCGGCACCGGCAATGTTACATCCACATCGGGAAACAGTGCCGACTCTTCTTCGGTGCTCGCGGTTGTTGAAAGCGCTAAGTTGTTGAAGGCGCTTGTCGCCGAGCTGGCAGCCGCTGGAATGACGAGTGGCGATTGGAGGTATGACAAGTCACCTGAGCCGTAGTCGAGAGCTCGCAGATCCAATGTAATACCGTGTTGGCTCCCGTCAAAGAGAAGCTGAGAATCGTAATCGTCCGTGGCTAGACGATAAACGAATACATCTTCGTCGGCGCCTGAAACTTCAGCAAGAGTGAATCGATTCGTGACCGAAATGATGATATCCCCATTGACGTCCACGGCCATCGCATCGACGTCCTCGCCGCCGAGCTGATGCTGGCTGCCATCAAAATAGAGTTCCCATGATCCTGCCGTATCCGCGCCAAGCGAAGTCGGTGTCAATGCAATCAAATCTTCGTCGCGCGCCGAAACTCCTGGGACGCTAGAAGAGCCTTTTGTGGATATCAATACCCGACCGTCATCCAGTCGATCCACCGCGTCAATTCTTTCTCCGTTGGTTTCGAGGCCTACATCGTCTCCGTCTAAGTAGATCTCGAACAGGCCGGTTGTTGATGCGCCCAGCTGAGTCGCATTGAACTTGACGATATCGTGAGAATCGATTCGAGTGGTCACCCCCGGAACGGTCGCCGAGGATGAAAGGGAAATGAGGATTTCGTTTCCATTGACGATGGAAAACGACGACAGGCTTTCCGAGCTTAGGCCCACGTCCGAACCGTCGAAAAACATTTCAAAGGTCGCGCCGTCGTAAACGAGAATGTCTTCGTTCTTCACACTTAAGCCGCCGGGTAGAATTGCGTTTCCGTCGAGGGAAAAATACAAAAGATTGTTGACGGAACCACTGGCCGTTACGGTTACGGTTGCGGCTTGGCTCACCGCTCCTTCGTTATCCTCGACGGTGTATGTGAACTGATCCAATCCGACAAAATCCGTGACTGGAGTGTAGAGAAACGTGCCGTCCCCGTTGTTATTCAAATTGCCATTGTCAGGACCAGCGACTGCCATGACAGTCGCCGCGACAATCGTGCCGTCATCATCGTGGTCCGGACCCATTCCATTATCCGCCAGCACATCGATCGTTACGGAGGCATTCTGCTCCACAGTCGCCGAATCATTCTCGGCTATTGGTACCAGATTTGGTGGATTCGTTGAAAAGACATGAATACCGTAGACATCGTTGTCTCCCACATCAAAGCGGCAACCGTCGAAGAACAACGACGTGGCAAACGGTCCCGCCGTCTCCTCTCCCAAAGTCGAAGGGCGAAATGAAAACACATCCTCGTCAGCACCGGAAATCCAGCCCACGTCGAACTTAAGTTTGTTCGTCATGTATATGTCGCCAGTCGGGTAGATGCTGACACCGCTGAGATCTTCGGTTCCCAGTTGAACATCGCTCCCATCGAAATAGAGGGACCAGGTTCCGGCTGTGTTCGTGCCCAGCGACGTCGGGTCAAAGACCAACAGATCCTCATCCTCGCCGCTCACTCCGGAAACACCTAATGAGGCGCTGGTGGTGAGAACCAATCGACCGTCGTTGAGTACGCTCAATCCGTCAATGTCCTCGCCGCTGCCGGTAAGTCCGACATCGCTGCCGTCAAAGTAGAGTGAAAAGGTGCCGGCCGTGACCTCGCCCAGTTCCGTGGCGGTGAATTTGACGATATCCGAGTCGTCGACGTCGCCACTATTACCCGGCACCGTGCCCGATCTGGAAAAGGAAAGCAGCCATTCGCTAGGGGACGTGGCGGCGAGGGCGTCAATTCGAAGCGCCGAGAGCCCTACGTCCGAACCGTCGAGCACCATGCTGTAGGTTGTGCCATCGAACGACACAATATCATCGTCTTCCACGTGGAGGGCGCCGTTGTTGACGAGTGCCGCTTCCTTGAACGACAAGTAAACGCTGTCTGGAGAATCTGGGATGCTCGTATCGATTTCGATCTCCAATGTCGACGGAGTCAACATGACGCCGTTCACATTCGCGGGCGGAGACGGGCCGCCGCCAAGGACAATCTCGTACGATCCGTCCGAAAATGAAGCGGTTGGCGTTAAGGTAATCACGTTCGTTGTCGGATCGTAACTGAACGTGTAGTCGCTGCCGGATGCCAAGACGGCCCCATCTCGTTGGACCGTCAAATCATCTGAAGAGACCGTCGAGTCGTCAATCTCCGCGAAAAAATCCATCAGTTCAATACGAAAATCGTTCTGCTGTGAGTTGATCCTCACCCGATCGAGAGCGGGATTTAAGTCCGAAACGGCGTTATCAGCGGGGGCAACTAACCTTCCGATGGGCTCGACTCCAACATTGAATCGTTCAGCAAAGTCAAACGAAAAGGAGAACTGGCTGTCCGGATCTGTTTCGAATTGATCCAACGTCGGTGAGTAGGTCACCGCTTCAATTCGATCCAAATCGGGTTGGAAGCGAAATAGTCGCATCCATCCGTCGCCACCATTGGGACGGTTCTGGTAGTTGGCGAGTACTTCATATACCTCGTAACCAGCGTCATTGATAGATATTTGATGGCGTTCTCCTGTAAAGTGTCCATTCATCACCATGAAGATTTGCGGATTGACACGTACGAAGTTGTCAAAGATGGATTCACCATCATTGCCGTCAAATGTCGTCGTTCCGACGAAATGACCGCCGTCCACTGGAACATACGCATGCGTCGTCACCAATGTCGGAATTCCAGGATGGCTGTCGACGACCTGTTGTACCCAGCTCAGGCTTGTGCCTCGAGGCTCCCATTCCAATGAAATATGAAGGAACTGGTAACCACCGGCGCTGAACAGCTGATACTGGTTCACACCTTCCGCCGACGCACCGCCGTACCAGCTGCGCCCCTCGTAGCGGGACGCACCAAAATAGGAGTCATACTGGGTGGCGCTGTTGTGACTATTGATCGAGTCGTAATCGTGATTACCGGGCGACGTTGAATAGGGGTACCAAGCCGTCCGGGTTGGCCCCCAGATCACCGTCAAGCGTGTCCATTGACGCATCGACAAGTGCCCACTCAAACGGGTCACCCGGATGCTCAACTAAGTCACCGACGTGAGTCACGAAAGCGATATTCTCTGTCTCCAGGTGGTCTACAATCCATTGAGTTTGGGCATCAAAAGTTTCCGGCACATCTTCTTCCAAATAGTGCTGAGTATCGGGGATCATGGCGATTGTAAAGTCGGTGGCCAGCAGGCACCGGCTTTCCAATCGCTCTAACACAAAAGGACGTCGTAAACGATGGTGTCAATCTCGGTGGTTCATCAATGGTTCGTGTGACGTTAAGATTTTAGTATGCTCCAAATAAAGCAAATTTGAGGGTGGTATTGCTGAAATCGAACGGATTCACTGTGGGTCCGCGGGAAGTCACCAGCGGGGCGTAACTTGCGGGGCGTCACCAGGAAGGAGGCTCACCCGCGTACCCCTCTAACAGGGGGGCGTCTTGACTGGACGCCACGGGGATCCTGGGAGACCCTTGGCTGCATCAAGCGAGAATTGGAGTGATGACCTTGCCAAAAACATCGGTCAGTCGAAAATCTCTGCCCGCTTGGCGATAGGTCAGACGTTCGTGGTCGATTCCCATCAGCGCCAGCAGCGTGGCATGGAAGTCGTGCAGGTGCACTTTGTCTCGTTCAGCGTAAAAACCATAGTCGTCGGTAGCTCCGTGGCTGGTTCCACCTTTCACGCCGCCGCCAGCCATCCACATCGTGAAGCCCCACGGGTTGTGGTCACGTCCGTCGGACCCCTGCGCAGTCGGCGTGCGACCAAATTCACCACTCCAGACAACCAACGTCCTGTCCAATAAACCACGAGCTTTCAAGTCACTTAACAGCCCGGCAATCGGTCTGTCCACTTCCGCGGACTTCTCCCGATGGCCGTTCAACAAGTCGCCGTGCTGGTCCCATTGCACTTTGTTGTCGCTATGGGTGACCTGGACAAACCGCACACCTCGCTCCGCAAACCGTCGCGCCATCAGACATTGCAATCCGAAGTCCTCGGTGACCGGATCGTCCAATCCGTACAACCGGCGCGTGGCGGCTGTTTCCGAGGCAATGTCCTGGCACTCCGGCATCGACGCTTGCATTCGGAAAGCCAGTTCAAACGAATTGATGCGGCTTTCCAATACACCGGCGCTGTCGCCATCGGCCAGATGACGTTGATTGAGCTGCTGGGCAAAATCCAACTGGAGCCGTTGTCGATCGGCCTCCCATTTGGGATTGCCGATATGTCCGACCTTGGCCTCTTTGGCAGAGACACTGGCATTCCCGATCGGCATGCCTTGATGATGAATCGGCAAAAACCCGGAACCCCAATTGTTGACGCCGCCATGGGCAAGCGTCGGGCAGATGGTGACAAAGGCGGGCAGGTCTGTATTCTCGGTGCCTAGTCCGTAGCTGACCCACGCCCCCATGCTAGGTCGCAGAAAAACATCACTCCCGGTGTGCAGCTTTAACGACGCGCCGCCATGGGCCGGATTGGATCCGTGCAGTGAATGCAGGAAGCAGATGTCATCGACATGACCGGCGACATGGGGAAACAGCTCGCTGACGTAGTGTCCGCACTCACCGTAGCGGCGGAACCGCCATGGTGAGGCCAGTAGATCGCCGGTTTCGGCGAACGTTACTTTAGGTTTGTCAAACGGCAGCGGCTTTCCGCCATCGCGTTGCAGCAGCGGTTTGTAGTCAAACGTATCGACTTGCGATGGCCCCCCCTTCATGAACAGAAAAATGACTCGATCCGCGCGGGCTGGGAAGTGAGGCGCGGGCGCGGCCAACGAACTTTCGGCGCGGCATTGGTCAGCCAACATCGACGCCAGGGCGACGAAGCCAAATCCCAATCCGCTCTGCTGTAGCATTTCCCGGCGTGTTGTCATCGCAAATATATGAATTCGCTGGCCATTACCATGGCCTGACACAGCGCTTGCCAGGCCTGTTGTTCATCATCCTGTCCATTTCCGCCTTCGTCGCTTCGAGAAAATCGTTCCACGAATCCTAGCGCGCCGGCGCATTCTTCCTCGGTTGCCCGGCGTTGAAAGAGCCTTTGGTAGAGCCAGTCCACACGCTGCAGTGGCTCCAGTTCGGCCTCCTGCAGAACGTTGTTTGCCATCCGTTCGGTGGCGCGCAGTACCAGCGGGCTGTTCATCAGGTACAACGCCTGCGGCGGAATGACACTGCGAGTACGACTTCCAGTCACCGCGGCTGGATCCGGAAAGTCGAACAGCTCGAACAGGTCGTACACATGGTTGCGAATAACGGGTAGGTAAATGCCTCGCCGGTCGCTTTGATATGTCGTCGCATCTTGCGAGGTGTGATCGAATACGAGTTGGTAATTCTCAAAGGTCCAGACATACCCATTCAGGCTTTCATCCAGCAGGCCACTGATCGCCAACAACCCGTCACGGAGAGGCTCTGCTTCCAATCGACGCAGCGGTGCCCGCGAGCAGAGCCGATTGTCTTCGTCCTTGACAAGCGCCGCCGCGGATGGCTGACTGTGCATCTGGTACGTGGCTGAATTGAGTATCAGACGGTTGAGCTTCTTGACGGACCACCCGTTATCCATCAACCACCACGCCAGCCAATCCAGCAATTCGGGATGCGACGGACGTTCACCGAGCTGTCCGAAATTGTCGGTCGTGGCGACCAATCCACGTCCGAAATGCCAGCCCCAGATTCGATTGACCAGGACCCGTGCCGTGAGCGGATTATCCGGGCGGGTGATCCAACGTGCCAACTCCAGTCGGCCACTGGATTGACCATCAAACTGGATGGTCTTGCCGCGCGTGAGTGCCACCGGCAGGCCGCGCGGTTGCAGTGGACCTGGAGTGTTGTGGTCACCCCGCAGAAAAACTGGCAAGTCCGTGACACTTCCGTCCATGACACCCATCGCGGCTGGCGTATCCGGCGCCATGGAGCTGAGCCGTTCGAGCGTCTCGCGCAATGTCTTCAACTCCGCGAGCGTTTCGGCTGGATAATGCTCCTCCGGCTTGTCTGGCAATTCCGTCAAGTTTTTCTGAAACATCAAGTCCTGATTTGCGTTGTCTTGAAATGCTTTGATGACCTGGTTTTGCGCCTTGATCAGTTGGTCGTGCGCCTGTTGTCGCTGCTGGAGTTCCTCCGTCATGAGAGTATTTTCGTGCCACTTGGCGATCGTCTTGAGCGAGTCCATGGTCTGAGTGCTCTTGAAGATACCTGCCAGCGCATAGTAGTCTTCGGTCGCGATGGGATCGAATTTGTGATCGTGGCACCGCGCGCAACCCAAGGTCATTCCTAAGAAGGCTCGACCGATCGTGTCGATCTGCTCATCAATGATATCCATTTCCATTTTGACTTTGTCGGGCTCGGCCAATACCTTAGGGCCCATGGCAAGGAATCCGGTCGCGGTGAGATGATCGTGTCGCTGTCGGTCGTCGATAGCTGGCAAGAGATCCCCGGCAAGTTGCTGGACGATGAATTCGTCGAACGGTCGGTCGGCATTGAAGGCCCGCACGACGTAGTCACGATATCGCCATGCATTGGCGTGGGCCGCGTTTTCGTCGAGGCCATTGGAGTCTGCATAGCGCACGACGTCCAGCCAATGGCGTGCCCAACGAATGCCGTAGTGGGGTGAGGCGAGCAACCGATCGATGGTGACCGATGGATCGATGTCCGGTGAATCGAACGAGGGTGGCAAGCCGACCAGGTTAAAGTGCAACCGGCGGTGAAGGACATGAGCCGGGGCCGGGGAGGCTGGCTCCAACCCCGCATCTTCTATTCGTGAGAGGATGAATCGGTCAATGGGGTTGTGGGGCCAGTTGGTGTTGGTGATCGTCGGCACCGGTGGCCGTCGAATCGGTTGGAGAGACCAATGGTCAGTGGCTGGATCGGTCACCGATATCTCCGTGGCATGCGCGAAGGGGATCGCGGTGACCACGATGCTGATTTGAAGGCAAACAAATTTGGCAAGTGAGCGATTCATAAGTGACGACGACGTTTATGAGCTAACTGTGGGATTAGGACCTTGGGTATTTCAATCCGCATCGGGACGGGCCAATTCCTCATCCACTCATGCTGCCAACTCATTTAGCAAGAATCCGCCACAGCCTGAGTTGGCATTCAGGGAATCGCGGCATTGGAAAACACTCTACTGGTCAAGACATATATTGATGTACACCACCGTGACGCATTAATCGGCGCTTGCGGCCAGTCCGTCTGGTAACTGCACGTGCAGCCTCACCGGCCATGACGTTTGATTTCCGACTTCGTTACAGCGCAGATGGAAAAGCCGAGCCTGCGGGCGTGCGATCGGCGAAGCGGTAATAAAAAAGATTCGCTCGTCCTGCCCTTCAACAATCAACAAGCCGTTAAGCCCGATATTGTCCACGAAGACTCCATGAGGCGCGTTGCGACACGCATCGCCGCCGCCAAATCCCACTCGCCCGTCGAAGTCAAATCGCTCGACCTTAACACGCGCTGAGATAGTCTCTCCTGGGGCAATGACCAATTCCAACGGCTGATCCCATGTCGGTTCCGCCGCCTCGGTGTCCGCCGAAAGGACCCTAACCAACACGTTAGGCTTTTCCGCTAACTCCAGCGCACCCAAACCGTCGACCTTTTTGGTAACTTCGTCGCCCGCCACCATGGCCGTTGCTGTCACGACCAGATTTGCGTTTTCTTCGGTTGGTGACGGAGCGTCCGGAAGTGCGTAAATTGAACCGCGGGCCATGTTTTGTCCCCGTTCGATCACAATCGGTGTGGTAGCGTGAAAACCAGGGGGAACGTTCCCTATGTCAATATGGATGTCATCGTCGAACCCATCCAGCCGCTTCGCGGTGACGGTTAATTCTTGACCGCTACCAGCTGGTATGGCGACATTGTCGATGCCAATGCTTACCTCGAAACCAGGCTGTCGGGGACGCACGTGCAGATCGTACTTGTAAGCCTCACCGGAAAAACCACGCGAGTCGCTCACACGGACCAGGTAATCACCGTCCTTTGGTGCCGAAAAGGACAGGAGGGAATCGGTTCCCAGCCGACGCTGACTTTCATCGTCATTCTCGAAGTAGATAGGAAACTCCGGCAATCCGTTCGGAATCAGGCTGGTACCCGGTGCATGCGGCTGAACGATGTAACACGGTTCGTGGAGTGGATGGGCGATGGGGGTCGTATCGAAATAGCTGAATCGATTTCCGTTGCCTGGATAGACCTGGAACCCTGAATCCGGTCCGCGCGGGTAATGCCACAGTTTGACGACTTCGCCGTTGGCATGGAGATACTCGTTGAGCTCCATCTCCTCCCAGTTATGCACCCGATAATCGTCACTGGTATCCGAATTCTTACCGCGAAACGTGAAATAGGAGTCGCGCACGGCCCGCAACAGAACCCGCATGACAGGTTTGCCATCCGCGTCTAATACTTCGATTTTGGAATCCAACGGCGATTCCTGCCGCGCCGCGTTGATCTCGAGCATCCACGGTTGGCCCGCCATCGCCGAAAACCGGTAAACATCGGCATCGTGCGTTTGGCCCTCGCAACTGGTTTGTATTACACCGCTGATTTTGGTCGGGACTTGGATTGTGTTGGCTTGTTCAGGCAGATCATTTGGTTCCGTCTCCTGCACTTCGCCCGTTTCGCCAACAATCGGCACCGTTGCGATACCTGTTGGACTTGCTTCACCAACGGAAATCGGATCGTGATGGATCGTGGGATAGAATTCCAACGTACCATCCAGTCGTCCCACGGCGAATTGATCCCCTATCGGTGATACCGCCAACGCCGCGGCTTCGTCCGACTGTGTTTCGTACAGGTGGACTTGCGTGTAAGTTTTGGTTTCCCAGACCTTCACCGTACGGTCCTCCGAGGCGGAAACCAACGAACGACCGTCGCGCGTGAACGCCATCCCGATCACGGCCCCCTCGTGCGCAAAGCGGGAGTAGACCAACGGGTTAATGATCTGTTTTTCCTTGGAGAGAAAACGCCAGACATGCAGACGTTTATCAGCCCCTCCTGACAATACATAGCGTCCGTCCGGGCTGAACGTCACGACGTACTGTTCGGCCTGTGGTTGATGGAGCGTGTCCAGTCGCTGTCCGGTTTGCACTTTCCATAACTTGGCGGTCTCATCCCCGCTAGCCGTAGCCAACACATTGCCGTCTGGGCTGAAAGCAATATCGTAGATCGCGTCATTGTGTCCTTCGAGCACGCGGAGAACTTCGCCCGTCTCTGCATTCCAAAGCATCACCCGGCGATCGTAGCTACAGGTGGCCAGGATCGTCTCGTCGGGGCTCAACTCCGCGTCATAGAGTGTATCGCGGTGCGCGGCGATTTCCCGTACTAAGGTTCCCGTGCTCGCTTCCCAAATTGTGGCCGCTCCTTTAAGTCCGGCCACACCAGACGCCACCACCACTCGCGCTCCGTCGGCTGAGAAGTGGACCGCGTTCACTTTGCCTGGCAACGGGCCTAACGTCCGCACAACGCCACCAACGCCGCGGATCTCGACTTCGCCGAAGCGGCCCACGGCCAGCAAAAGTCCATCGAGCGACATCGCCGCGGCCGTGATCGGCTTGGCGCCCGAAGCCGGGGCGAGTTGAGGGGTTAG
>Ga0310121_10000498_pt1 | contig 43098 bp, 42 predicted proteins | sample CB27_Tmax_986_MG_FD_203504 | JGI IMG/M metagenome (GOLD analysis project Ga0310121, IMG submission 203504) | Marine microbial communities from Western Arctic Ocean, Canada - CB27_Tmax_986 | ecosystem: Environmental > Aquatic > Marine > Oceanic | place: Canada: Western Arctic Ocean | collected... | reverse complement strand
ATTTATTCATTAGAAATGCATCTAATACCCCAGCTGAAAAAACTGATTTAAATCCACCACCCTCAATTACTAATGCTATTTTTTCTTTTTTGTGCATGTTTTAATTATAAAGAATAAAAGTAAGACTATTAGATATAATTTCACTTATAAAATTGTAATTTAACATATCTATGAAATTAAATAAGCTAAGCTGCAAATTGTTCTTCTTCTGTTGAACCTTTCATTGCTACAGTAGAAGACTGACCTTGCATAACCGTATTCTGTACTTTATCAAAATAAGTAGTGCCTACAAATCGTTGGTGTTTTACTGCTTTAAACCCATCTTTTTGTAATGCAAATTCCTTTTCTTGTAATTCAGAATAGCCAGCCATTCCTCTCTCTTTGTAGGCTTTTGAGAGTTCAAACATAGAAGTGTTGAGAGCATGGAACCCAGCAAGGGTAATGAATTGGAATTTATATCCCATTTTTGCTAATTCTTCTCTAAATGTTTCCATCTGTTGAACCGATAGTTTGGCAGCCCAATTAAAGGATGGCGAACAGTTGTAGGCTAACATTTTCCCTGGATACTCCTTATGAATTGCGGTAGCAAATTTTCTGGCTTGTTCCAAGTCAGGATTAGATGTCTCCACTCTATTTACATGATTACAGTAAGTGTTTAAACTAAAATTTGCACCACTTTTTGCACCGCTAATCAATCTACTAAAACAAACTTAAAAAAATTGATCCTTCAATAAGAGGACTGTTTAAATAAAATATAAATAAAGAAGAGCCTTCATAATAGTGGGTCTTTTGTATTAAAAATGGGAGGAGAAAGATTAGATTTTTTATTATCCAACATTTCTTCCTAGAGATTTTGAAATTTGTGTTTTAATTTGCGTGAGTTGGCTCAATAGCTGTATCCCCTGAGCATTAATGGTTCCTTCTTTTATTTCTTGTTGCAAATCAGTAATTTGTTTGTCAACATGCCCTTTTTTTAGTGATAAAATAGCCTTCTCAGTAGTTTTTCTCATTTTTTCATCTTCTCTGCCCGTATATATTTTGTGTCTGTCCACCCAATTATTACTTATGCTATGTTTGTTACTAATTAAATCAATTGCTATTTTACTTACCTCATGTTTCGGATGGTTGATAAAATACTGTAAATCAATAATTCCTTTTTCTTCAATTACATGAATAATTTCGCTATACATTTCAGAAAATTCAGGATGTGTAAATGTAATGTTATCTGCCTCAAGCTCACTAATAATTAAAGCAGCAACATTCTCATTTTCACCTTCCAAAGTAAAGGAGTCATTCCCATAATTTATTAAGATGCGCAAAACCTCTTCTTCTAGTTTTAATAGTTTGGTTGTTGTGTTTAATTTTTCTTGTTTCTTCTTTTGTGGCTGTGAAGTAGCCTCACTTCTTACTGTTGATGGTTCAAATGTATTTATGCTAGCTCTTGCTTTAGCAACCTCACTTAAGAGTACCTCTTCAGCAATATCAAGTTTTTTGCTATACGTTTTACAATATTGCGAGCGATTTAAACTATCAGGAATACAGGAAATAGATTTTATAATATCCCGCTTAATAGTTGTAATTTTTGTTGGGTCATTAGCCTCATTTAACTGAGAAACATTGATTTTATAATCAATAAAATCACGAGCTTCAGTAGTTAGGAATTTTTTGAACTTATCAGTAGATAATTTTTTAGAAAAAGAATCAGGATCATCTCCTTCAGGGAAAGCAACAATCTTCACGCTCATTCCCTCCTTTAAAATCATATTTATTGATTTGTAAGTAGCTTTTATTCCGGCATTGTCACCATCAAAAAGCAAAACTACATTTTGAGCCAAGCGATTTATTAGTTTAATTTGTTCCAAAGTAAGGGCGGTTCCTGATGCAGAAACTACATTTTCAATTCCATTTTGATGCATTGAAATTACATCTGTATAGCCCTCAACAATATAACACATCTCCTCCCTTCCAATGGTGTTTTTAGCAAAGTTGAGCCCGTACAATACTTTACTTTTATGATAGATTAATGTTTCGGGAGAGTTTAAATATTTTGCTTTTGCTTTTGGATTAAAAGCTCTTCCTCCAAAACCAAGAGTGCGCCCAGAATAGGATTGTATCGGAAACATGGTTCGCTCGCTAAAACGATCAACAATTTGTCCAGAACTTTCATTTATTAAAGATAATCCAGAAGCAACAAGCACTTGTTTATCATAAGCCTTTTTAAGTGCAGCTTTGCTAAAAGCATCTTTAGCTTTTGGGCTGTAGCCAAGTTCAAACTTTTTTATGGTTGCTTCCGAAAAGCCTCTTTCTTTAAAATAGCTTAACCCAACGGATTCCCCTTCTTTAGAGTTCCAAAGCATATCCTGAAAATAATCATTAGCAAAATTAGACACGATAAACAAGCTATCCTTTTCATTAGCTCGTTCCACTTGTTCTGAGGTCATTTCTTCCTCCTGAATTTCTATGTTATATTTTTTGGCGACAAACTTTAAAGCTTCAGGATAATTGAAATGTTCAATTTCCATAATAAAATTAATACTATTACCCCCCTTTCCACAACCAAAACATTTGTAGATTCCTTTGGTAGGAGATACAGTAAAGGAGGGTGTCTTCTCATTATGAAATGGGCAATTCCCAATGTAATTAACACCTCTTTTTTTAAGGGCTACAAAATCGCCAACAACCTCTTCAATTCTAGCGGCTTCAAATATCTGATCTATGGTATCCTTGGGTATCATTTTTTTCTATTTACAACAAAGTCCAACAATAATATTAATGCGTTTTTGGCTTCATTATCCTCAAACTTATTTAAAAGTTCAATAGCAGAATTATGGTAATTATGCATTGCTTTTTCAGCATATTCTAGCCCTCCATTTTCCTTTACAAGCGCAATGACTTCAGCAACTTTTTTATCATCCGTATGATTAGTTTTTATGATATTAATGATATAGCTCTTCTCTTTTTTAGTTACTATATTTAAGGTGTAGATTAAGGGAAGCGTCATTTTTTGCTCTCTAATATCAATTCCTGTAGGCTTCCCAATGATTGGGCTTCGAGTATAGTCAAAAAGATCATCTTTTATTTGAAAAGCAATTCCTGTTTTTTCGCCAAATAAGCGCATTTGTTCTACCACTGCCTTGCTTTGCCTAATAGAGTTGGCTCCACTAGCACAACAAGCAGCAATTAAGGTTGCAGTTTTTTTGCGAATGATGTCAAAATAAACTTCTTCAGTAATGTCTAGTTTGCGTGCTTTTTCAATTTGTAAAAGTTCGCCTTCACTCATGTCTTGTACTGCTGTACTCATTATTTTTAAGAGAGCAAACTCTTCATGTTTTACTGCTAATAGCAAGCCTTTGCTCAGCAAAAAGTCGCCTACTAAGACGGCAATTTTATTTTTCCAAAGCGCATTAATTGAAAAAAATCCTCTTCTGAAATTTGCCTCATCAATTACATCATCATGAACTAAGGTTGCTGTATGTAAGAGCTCAATCATTGAGGCGGCACGATAGGTGCTCTCTTCAAATTTACCAAATAGTTTTGCTGATAGAAAAACGAACATGGGGCGCATTTGCTTTCCTTTTCGCTTTATTATATAATGCATAATTCTATCTAGTAAGGAAACATTACTTTTTAAGGAATCTTTGAACTTTTGTTCAAATAAATCCATTTCCTTTTTAATAGGCGCTTTTATATTTTTAAGTACAGACAAAATAGATGTAAACTAAGAAATGCGAATATACAATTTTTGTGGCCTGGAAAATGGGGTGAAATACTTTGTTAAAAAGTTATTTTAGTTTGTTTACCAATTGTCCACAAGCAGCATTAATATCTTTTCCTTTGCTTTTACGAAGGTTGGCTATAATATTCTTTTTCTCTAGATAAGTAATAAAACGTTCGGTTACTTTATTGCTTGATTTTTCGTAAGGCAAATCATCAACCGTATTGTATTCAATAAGATTAATTTTGCAAGGGCTTGCTTTGGCAAATTGAGCTAATTTTTGAGCATCTTCAATGCTATCGTTTAAATCCTTAAATAAAATATATTCATAAGTTACTCTGCTGCCTGTTTTATCATAAAAATAGCGAATAGACTCTCTAAGTTCTTCTAAGTTAATTTTTTGATTAATTGGCATTAGAATATCTCTTTTATTATCATTTGCAGAATGCAATGAAATAGCCAAATTAAAACGAACTCCATCATCCCCAAGTTTTTTAATCATTTTAGATATTCCAGCAGTTGAAACAGTAATTCGTTTTGGCGACATTCCTAATCCTTTTCCAGTAGTTATAAGATTAATACTTTCTAATAAGGCCTTGTAGTTCAATAGCGGCTCTCCCATTCCCATAAATACTATATTAGATAAGGGGTTCCCAAAGTTAGAAATAGCTTCTTCATTAAGAATAAATACTTGATCGTATATTTCAGAAGCAGTTAGGTTGCGCTCTAATTTCATTGTTCCTGTTGCGCAGAATTCACAAGCCAAACTACATCCTACTTGTGTAGAAACACAAGCGGTTAATCGCTTTTTTGAAGGAATTAAAACGCCTTCTACTAACAATTTATCATGAAGCTGTAAACTGTATTTTATAGTGCCATCTACACTTCTTTCTCCCTTGTGTAGTTTTACAGGATTTATGCTGAAATATTCTGTAAATAAATCACGCATTGGTTTTGATAATGAAGTCATTTCATCAAAAGAAGTTACTCTTTTTTTCCACAACCATTCTGTAATTTGTTTGGTGCGGAATTTTGGTAATTTATGTTTGTTACAGAATTTTTGTAAATCCTCAACACTAATATCCCTGATGTCTGTTTTTTTTTTCATTTCGTTTGCAAAGATATATTACTTTTGTACTATGCGATTTTTAACGGCTGATTATTTATTCCCCTTACACAAAGCTCCAATTAAAGAAGGGGTATTGCAAATTTCTGACAATGGAGAAGTAATTGCTCTTTTTGAAAATAGAAATGAAATTCCTCAGCATAAATTAGAAGTATTTGATGGAATAATTTGTCCTGGATTTGTGAATGCACATTGTCATTTGGAGCTCAGTCATCTTTTAGGAATTGCCAAAAAAGGAAAAGGATTTTTAGATTTTTTAGCAACAGTTCAGCAAAGAAATAACTTTACAAAAGAGGAAATTCAAATTGCAATTGAGAATGCAGAACAGCAAATGATTGCCAATGGAATTGTTGGTGTAGGAGATATTTGTAATACTACCGACACTCTTTTGCAAAAGCGAAAAGGAAATTTGCAATACTATAATTTTATTGAGATTTTTGGTGTGTATGAAAATAAGATTGAAGCTATTTTGAATGATTCAATTGATTTAAGAAATCAGTTTAGAGATGCAAAAATACGAGCAACTATTGTCCCTCACGCTCCTTATTCGGTTCCGCCTAAAATGATGAGAAAAATTGCAGGTTTAATAGATGAAAAGGATGAAGTACTCACTATTCACATGCAGGAAACGTTAGCGGAAAATGAATTGTTTGAGAAGAAAGAAGGCGTATTTTTAAATTGGTTGAATAGTATAAATGCAAGCTCTAAAATTTGGGAAAAAAGAAATAAATCAATTGATATTATTGTTGAATTAGAAAATAAAAACTTATTGTTGGTGCACAATACTTTTTCTAAAAAGGAAGATTTATCCGACAACTACTATTGTACTTGCCCTAAGACAAATTTATACATTGAAAATGTTTTGCCGGACTATTCTATTTTTGATACGGATAAACTTTGTGTGGGAACGGATAGTTTGGCTTCTAATAATTCTCTTTCTATTTTGGAGGAATTACAAATTATAAGAGAAAAATCGGATTTTGATTTAAATACGCTACTTAAAATTGCTTCAAAAAATGGCGCAGATGCTTTAGGATTTGAAAAACTAGGAACTTTTGAAAAAGGTAAAACTCCTGGGGCGAATTTGCTTAAAGACTTAGATGAAATTAAAATTATTGTATAAATTCTGAAATTCTCAAATCCTCATCTGTTGTAATTTTAATATTTTTATTTTCTCCTAAAATGGTAGTGATTTTACCTCCAGCACTTTCAAAAACGGAAGCATCATCAGTAAAATGTTCGGAGAATTCTTGAGTATACGCTTTCTTAATATCGGAACTGAAAAAACATTGTGGGGTTTGGACTTTATATAATTTATTTCTATCTATATATATAGAATTTTCTCCATCTACTTTTCGGATAGAATCCTTTACAGGAATAATAGGAATAGTTCCCGCCCCTTCTTTAGCTTGGGAAATTATGCGATTAATTAATGATGTAGAAACTAATGGGCGCACCCCATCATGAATAGCAACAATGCTATTGTTATTTATTTTTTCCAATCCATTTTTTACGGAGTAAAAGCGAGTTCTACCTCCTTCAACCAAAGTGTGTTTTAGTGTAAAATTATAGGTGCTGCAAAGCGAATGCCAATAATCAAATTGTGTACTTGGTAAAACTAAAATAATTTCTTCAAAGTGAGAAAATTGGTTTAATGTATGCATTAAAATAGGAGTTCCTTTTAATAGTAAAAACTGTTTAGGAATGGCAGCATTCATGCGTTCCCCTATTCCGCCAGCAACTATTAAGGCAATTTTTTGCATCTTATAATATTAGCATTGCATCTCCATAAGTATGGAAATTATATTTTTTCTTTATGGCTTCTTTGTAGGATTTTTTTAATAAATCTAATCCTGAAAAAGCAGCTGCTTGCATCATTAATGATGATTTTGGCAGATGGAAATTAGTTAGCATACAATTCGCAATACGGAAAGTATGTGGTGGAAACAAAAAGATATTTGTCCAGCCTTCATAAGGAATTACTTCATTTTTGGTTGACACCGAACTTTCCAAGGTACGCATAACAGTAGTTCCTACGGAACAGATTCTTTTTCCTGCATTCTTCCCATTATTAATTTTAGCAGCATCTTCTTCCAAAATAATAATTTCTTCTGATTCCATTTTGTGCTTGGAAAGGTCTTCTACCATAATTTGATTAAAAGTACCCAAGCCAACATGTAAAGTGGTTTCGGCAAATTCAATACCTTTAAGTTCCAATTGCTTCATTAGTATTTTACTAAAGTGCAAGCCCGCAGTAGGAGCTGATACAGCCCCTTCATGCTTTGCGTAGATAGTTTGGAATCTTTCAGTATCCTCTTGTGTTGGCTTTCTGTCAATATGCTTTGGCAAAGGAGTTGATCCTAAGGCGGTTAAGGTTTCTTTGAATTCTTCATGTGTTCCATCAAATAGAAAACGTAATGTCCTGCCTCTTGAAGTTGTATTGTCAATTACTTCCGCAATTAATTCATCATTTTCGCCAAAGAATAATTTATTTCCAATTCTAATTTTTCTTGCAGGATCAACTAGCACATCCCAAAGTCTATTTTCTTGGCTTAATTCTCTAAGTAAAAATACTTCAATTATTGCTCCAGTTTTCTCTTTATTAGCATAAAGCCTTGCCGGAAAAACCTTTGTATTATTTACTGCTATTACATCTCCTTCCTCAAAATAATGACATAGATCAGAAACATTCTTATGTTCTATTTCCCCTGTTGACCTGTGTATTACCATAAGTTTTGCATCTTCACGATTTTCACTTGGTTTTTTAGCAATTCTAGCTTCTGGCAGGTCAAAGGCGAACATTGACAATTTATATTTCATATGCTTAGTGGGTTTAGTTTTTACCTTTAGGAAATTCCTGAAGGGAGTAATTTTAAGGCTGCAAATATAAAGTATCGGCAAGCGGAAGTCAAGTGATTTAGTTATTTATTTGTTTTTCAAAGGAAATAATATCAAGAGCATCCTGTAATTTATAGTCGCCAATAGCAGTACGGCATAATTTTGAAAGATGGCCCCCGCTATCTAATGCGGCTCCAAAATCATGAGCTATGGATCGGATATAAGTACCTTTACCACAGATTATTTCAAAACTAATTTTTGGCATTTCAATTGCAGTAATTTCAAAAGAATGGACACTTACTTTTCTCGGTTCAATTTCAATATTTTCACCTCTTCTGGCCTTTTTATAAAGGCGTTCCCCACTTCTTTTTAGAGCAGAAAAAATGGGTGGTTTTTGATCTATTTCACCTGTAAAAAGAAGGGCCGTGTCTTGTATTAGCCTTTTAGTGATATGAGAGATTTCGTATCGAGTATCTACCTCAGTTTCCAAATCATAACTTGGGGTAGCACCTCCTAAAGTAATCTCACCAGTATAGATCTTGGCTTGTCCTTGAATCTCAGAAATTCGTTTAGTAAATTTACCGGTACAAACAATAAGGAGCCCTGTTGCCAAGGGGTCTAAAGTACCAGCATGCCCTACTTTTATTTTTCCCAAGTTGTATTTTGTTCTGATGAGGGCCTTCACTTTTTTCACTAAATCAAAGGATGTCCACCCTAGAGGCTTGTCAATTAACAAAATCTGTCCTGATAAAAACTCTTCTGCTGTTTCAGGAAAATTTGACATATTAAATAAGTGTTGACACAATTACAATACCTCCTATTGCAAAGCAGTAGTATGCAAAATATTTCAACTGACTGTTTTTTACCAACTTTATCATCCATTTACAAGCTGCCAAACCAGTAATAAAAGCAAAAATAAAACCAATGAGTAAGGGTAAAAATGTAGAGCTTTCATACCGAATATCTCCTGATAATACATCTTTTGCCATTTTTCCAACTATTAAAGGTACCACCATTAAAAAAGAGAACCGTGCTGCTTTTTCTTTGTCAATTCCTAACAGTACAGCTGTTGAAATTGTTGCTCCTGAACGAGAGATCCCCGGCAATATGGCTATAGCCTGTGAAATACCAATAAGGATAGAATTTTTAATACCTACTTGTTTTTCTGAATATTTTGCTTTATCAGCCAAGAATAATAATAAGCCAGTAATTAAAAGCATTCCTCCCACCAGTGTTAATGCTCCCCCAAAGAACGCTTCTATTTCATCATTAAAAAACAACCCAACCAAAGCAGCTGGAATCATGGATAAAACAATTTTTAAAGAAAACTGAAAAGACTCATTATTTTTGAATTGTAGTAATCCTTTAAAGATTTCTACTAGATCTTTTCGAAAAATGATAATAGTAGATAGAGCAGTTGCAAAATGAAGGACGACCGTCATGAGTAGACTTTCTCCACCTACTTTTCCTTCACCTAAAATCCATTTTGCAATTTCCAAATGCCCACTACTACTAACAGGTAAAAATTCAGTCAGTCCTTGAACTATTCCAAGGATAATAGCATTAATAATATCCATGTACTAAGCTTCTTTCTCCTTGTACATTACAGCAAAGATTTCAATAATAAAACCTACTGCAAGTAAAATAGGGGATATAGTAAGACGAGTAGTGCTGAAGATTTCATCAGAAAATTGTGCTGGATCTTCTGATCCTCCTCCAATCATCAGAATAAGTCCGCTTACCATAAATGCTAAGCCAACAAATAATAAAATGTAATTCTTTTTTGAAAATACAAAATCCATAGGTAATGTTTTAGTTGTAAAGTTCGCTTTCGTTTTTGTTTATAAATTTTCTTACTGCAAAAAATGTAGATAGACAACTGAGTAAAAATCCTGAAATAAATATCAGAATAAAGATAAGGCTAATTATTTTAAGGTCAGTAATGTTTAGCATACTTGCCGTTTCACTTTGTATAAGTTGAATGGAGCCGATGAGCATAAAAATAGCAAAAATAGAGCTATATACCCCTTGATATATCCCTTTTATCAAGAAGGGTTTTTGAATAAAACTATTAGTTGCACCAACTAGTCGCATGGTGCGAATTAAAAATCGTTTGGAATATACCGAAAGCCTAATTGTATTATTGATAAGCGCAAAGGCAATAACAAATAACAAAAGGCAAAATGAAAGCATAAAAAAAGTAAGTCGGCTAACATTACTATTGAGTTTATCTATTAAATTTTCCTGATAAAAAACATCATGAACAACCGTATTTTCACTCAATTCTGCTTTGATAACTGTTAGGCTGTCGGTATTTGCATAAGTGGCATTTAGTTTTACATCAATGGAGGCTAATAGAGGGCTGTATCCTAAAAAAGAAACAAAATCTTCTCCTAAATCCTTTTGCAAATCAATTGTTGCTTGTTCCTTTGAAACAAAAGAGCTGCTTTTTGAAAAATCAGAAGCATCCAAAACTTTCTGAAATTTCATTATTTCCATTTCATTTACTCCTTCCTTTAGCATGATGGTAAAGCCAATATTTTCCTTGACATAATTGGATAATCTTTGTGCGTTTATCAGAACTAACCCTAGCAACCCAACCACAAACAAAACAAGTGATAAGCTAATAACAACTGAAGCTGAAGAAGAGATTAGTCTTCTATTTAATGATTTGTTGCTGCCTGTTTTCATATAGGCCGCTAAAATATAAAAATACAAATTACTAATGGATGTTATTTATTAACTTTGCATACTGAATAATAATAGGGATGGAGTACAATTTTAATGAGGTAGAAAAGAAGTGGCAAACTTATTGGCGTGAAAATGAAACATACAAGGTTTCAGAAGATGCAAATAAGGAAAAATATTATGTGTTGGATATGTTCCCTTACCCTTCAGGAGCGGGGCTACATGTAGGGCATCCACTAGGGTATATTGCTTCCGACATTTTTGCTAGATATAAAAAATTAAAAGGATTTAATGTATTGCATCCAATGGGATATGACTCTTTTGGCCTACCTACAGAACAATATGCGATACAAACAGGAATACATCCTGCCATTGCTACAAAGGAAAACACGGCCAGGTATAGAAAGCAATTAGATCAAATTGGGTTTTCATTTGATTGGAGTAGAGAAATACAAACCTCAGACCCTTATTATTACAAATGGACGCAATGGATTTTTAAGCAGCTTTTTGACTCTTGTTACTGTAAAACGGAAGATAAAGCCATGCCAATTTCTGATTTAATTTCTGGCTTTGAGAAAAAAGGAAATAAAGAATCGCATGTTGTTTGTGATGAAAATACTCCTAAATTTTCTGCAGAGGATTGGAATGGGTTTTCAGAAGCAGAAAAAGAAAAAATATTTTTGAATTATCGTTTAGCTTTTTTGTCGGATACTTGGGTAAATTGGTGTGAAGGGTTGGGGACTGTCTTGGCTAATGATGAGGTAAAATATGGATTTTCGGAAAGAGGAGGGTTTCCTGTAGAACAAAAGTTGATGAAGCAATGGTCCTTAAGAATCACCGCTTATGCTGATCGTTTAATTTCTGGTTTAGACATGGTAGATTGGTCGGAGTCCATTAAGGAGATTCAAAAGAATTGGATTGGAAAATCTAAAGGCGCTTCTGTAAGTTTTAAGGTAGAAAATTCAGATGATAAAATTGAAGTGTTCACCACTCGTCCTGACACTATTTTTGGTGTTAATTTTATGGTGTTAGCGCCAGAACATGAGTTGGTGCATCAAATTACAACTGTTGATCAAAAAGAGGAGGTTGACGCTTATGTGAATACCACAAAATTAAAATCAGAACGTGATAGACAAGCAGATAAAAGTGTGAGTGGAGTATTTACGGGCACGCATGCGATTCACCCTTTTACTGGAGAAAAAGTAGAAGTTTGGATTGGAGATTATATATTAGCATCTTATGGAACAGGAGCCGTAATGGCGGTGCCTTGTGGAGACCAAAGAGATTGGGATTTCGCTACTCATTTCGACTTGGAAATTATCAATATTTTTGAAGGAGTTGATGTGAGTGAGATGGCCAATGAAGATAAAAATGTAAACATTGCAAATTCAGATTTTTTAAGTGAACTTTCTACTGAAAAGGCAATGCATTTAGCGATTCAAAAAATCGAAGAAGGAGGCTTTGGGAAGGGGAAAATAAATTATCGTTTGCGAGATGCAATTTTCAGCAGACAAAGATATTGGGGAGAACCATTCCCAGTGTATTATAAAGGAGAAACGGCTTATATTTTGGGGGATGACAAGGATGTAACTCTTCCGCTTGTAGATAAATATTTACCAACTTCAACTGGCGAACCGCCATTGGCAAGAGCTAAAAAAGAAGATTGGAATGTGTTTGAGGGCGATAGAATGGAGACTAATATTATGCCAGGTTGGGCTGGGAGTTCTTGGTATTTTTTGCGTTATATGGATCCAAATAATAAGGAGGAATTCTGTGCAAAAGAAAAGTCGGATTATTGGGGACAAGTAGATTTATACATTGGTGGGGCTGAACATGCGGTTGGTCACTTATTGTACTCTCGTTTCTGGATTAAATTTTTGTACGATAGAGGTTTTATTTCATTTGACGAGCCGTTTAAAAAGATGATCAATCAAGGCATGATTTTAGGAAGATCAAGTTTTGTGTACAGAATAAAAGATACGAATACTTTTGTAAGTTTTGATAAAAGAAAAGAACATAAAACAACTAAGCTTCATGTAGATATTAACTTTGTTGATAATGATGTTTTAGATATTGAAACATTTAAAAATTGGAGAAAAGAGTTTGCAGATGCTGAGTTTATTTTGAATGATGAAGGAAAGTATTTGTGTGGGCATGAGGTAGAGAAAATGTCAAAATCAAAATACAATGTGCAAACTCCTGATAATTTGGTAAAGGATTTTGGGGCAGATACTTTACGTTTGTACGAAATGTTTTTAGGCCCTTTGGAGCAGTTCAAACCTTGGGATGTAAAAGGAATAAATGGGGTGCATAATTTTCTCCGTAAATTCTGGAGATTGGGGCATGATGGAGAAAATAATTTTTTAGTGTCTGATGAAAACCCAACAAAAGAGAATTATAAAACTTTGCACAAAACCATTAAAAAAGTAGAAGAGGAAATTGAGCGTTATTCTTTTAATACAGTAGTGAGTGCTTTTATGATTTGTGTAAATGAACTAATGGAACAAAAATGCAATAGCAGAGAAATTATTGCGGATTTTACCATTTTATTATCGTCTTATGCACCACATATTGCTGAGGAAATTTGGCAAAAATTGGGCAATAAAAATTCAGTAACAACTGCTAATTTCCCAGTATTTAACCCAACTTATTTGGTAGAAAATGAAGTAAATTATCCGGTTTCCTTTAATGGAAAGATGCGATTTAAAATTACTTTACCTGCTGAAATGGGAAAGGCTGAGGTTGAAGCTGAGGTGATGAAATATGAAAAAACAGCCCATTATTTGGAAGGAAAACTGCCCAAAAAAGTAATTGTCGTACCAAAAAGAATAGTTAACATAGTCTATTAGATATTAGTATTTAGACATGAGGTTTTAGGCAAATAATATTCTGCCTGTTGTCTAAATAACTGATCTCTTTTGCCTTTCTTTTTCTATCTTTGAAAAGTGAAATCACTCATTCGCTTTTTGGTGTTTAGCAATATTTTGGTTGCTTTTTGTGTGCTTGCCCTTGCTTTGAGTACAGAAATTTTATTGGGTGTTCAGGCGAACTATAAAATAAGTCAGTTTGTGTTTTTTGCTACTTTGTTGGCCTATAATTTTCAGAGAGTAGTCAGGATAAAAAAAGGGAAGGCTCATATACGCAAAGACTGGTTGAATCGTCATAAAATTGCTATTTATAGTCTTATGTTGTTGGGCGGATTGATAAGCGCATACCTATTTTTTGAATTTCAAGCACCTACTCAAATTGCTATAGTTGTTTCTGGAGTGCTTTCTATTGGGTATCCTTTTGGGCTTAGAAAAATGCCGGGCAGTAAAATATTCATAATTGCCTTGGTATGGGCAATAAGCACTATGCTGTTAGTATTGCTTGAAAATCAAATCCAGCTTTCTCAAAATATTACTTTGCATTTGCTTGCTCGTTTTTTATTGATTTTTGCCATTACCATTCCTTTTGATATTCGGGATTTAAACTTTGACAATAAAGAATTAAGAACAATTCCGCTAGTTTTTGGGGCTGTAAAAGCAAGAATTATTGCAATATCAGCCTTGTTTATTTGCGCAATAATTGCTGTTGTTCAATATATAAATGAGGATATAAATTTCGCTTATTTACTAGCATTAATTTTACTGTATTTTGCATCTTCAATTTTCATTGCAAAATCAGATGTTAGTAGGCGGGAAATGTATTTTTCTTTTTGGGTAGAATCGTTAAGTATTTTAGGCTATATTTTTTTAATAATTTCGGCTTTGATTTTTTAAATCAGATTGCTTACTTTTACTCCACTATAAATCACAAGGAATGTCAAAAGAAACAACATCAGTACACTATATAAATTACTTACAGCTCGATAAGGTTTTAGACGCCCAACATCTAATAAGTGATAAAAAAGGAAAAGCCGCACATGAGGAAATGCTTTTTATAATTATCCACCAAACCTATGAGTTGTGGTTCAAGCAAATTTTGCATGAAATACAATCGGTAATGGATTTATTTGAAGCCGATAAAATTGATGAATCTTCTGTTGGTGTAGTTGTAAGGAGAATGGACAGGGTAAATAAAATCATGACAACATTAGTGGGGCAGTTGGATATTTTGGAAACTATGACTTCTTTGGATTTCTTGGATTTCCGCCACCACCTCTCTCCAGCTTCTGGTTTTCAATCCCACCAATTCCGAAAATTGGAAGTAATGTTAGGGCTTAAAATAAAGCAAAGACATCAGTTTGGAGGGTGTCCATACCACAGCCAATTTGAAGGAGATAAAAAAGAGGAAATCCTAAATCTGGAAGAAAGCGATTCTCTTCTTACGCTAGTAGAAAAATGGTTGGAACGCATTCCATTTTTGGATATGGAAGAATTTGATTTTTCCAAAAAATATGAACAGGCAGTAAATGAAATGTTGGAAAAAGAAATTGCAGGAATTAAATCAGCAAACTTAACTGAAGAAGACAGAGCTCTTAGAATACGAATGATTGATGAAAATAGAAAGTATTTTGAAAGGGTTTTAGATGAAAAAACACACAACAAAGCAATGCAGGAGGGAGAAACCGCTCTTTCTTACAAAGCGACTATGTCGGCACTACTTATTAATTTGTACAGAGATGAGCCAATTTTACATTTGCCATATCAGCTGCTTAGGAGCTTGGTAGAAATGGATCATAAAATTGCTACTTGGCGTTTTAGGCATGTACAAATGGTAGAAAAAATGCTGGGACAAAAAATTGGCACAGGAGGAAGTTCTGGGCAAGGATATTTAAAACAGACAGTAGATAAGCACAAACTATTTACTGATTTGGCAAATATTTCTACACTGATGATTGCCCGTTCCTATTTACCGGAATTACCACAAAACATAAAACAAACGTTAGGCTTTAATTATAAAAAATAAAATTATAAAAAAACTACTACTTATATTATTTATTCTTTCTTCTTTTAATTCAAAAGGAACAATTCATCAAATAGGAGTATGGGGGGGGTATTATCAGTTCGTTCCAGCTAGCATTACAATTCAATTAGGAGATACTTTGCAGTGGGAGCCTTATTTTGGACTACTCCCAACAATGCTTCATACCATAACATCTGATAATATTCCTTCTGGAGCAGCTCCTTTTGATCAAGTATGGCAATTGCCCGCAGACACTTTTTTTCAATATATTCCTCAGGTTACAGGCTTGTATCAATATGTTTGCACTCCTCATATTTCATTTGGAATGATTGGAGAGTTTACTGTTATTAATGGAGCTACTGTACAACAAACTTATGTGCCTGATGATGATTTTGAGCAGGCACTTATTAATTTAGGTTATGATGTTATTTTAGATGATTCTGTACTTACTGCTAATATTAATACTATTACTCATTTAAATCTTCAGGGACAAGGCATGTCTGATTTAACAGGAATAGAAGCTTTTACTGCTTTAACCAATTTGATATGTTATAATAATCAACTCACAAGCCTTGATGTAAGTCAAAATACTGCTTTAACTGATTTGCACTGTGGTTGGAATCAACTCACAAGCCTTGATGTAAGTGCTAATACTGCTTTAACTTGGTTGTATTGTTCTGCTAATCAACTCACCAGCCTTGATGTAAGTAATAATACTGCTTTAACTTATTTGGATTGTTCTGCTAATCAACTCACCAGCCTTGATGTAAGTAATAATACTGCTTTAATTTATTTGTATTGTTCTGCTAATCAACTCACCAGCCTTGATGTAAGTAATAATACTGCTTTAATTTATTTGTATTGTTATAACAATCAACTCACCAGCCTTGATGTAAGTGCTAATACTGCTTTAATTTATTTGTATTGTTATAACAATCAACTCACCAGCCTTGATCTAAAAAATGGGAATAATACGAATTTTATCGCCTTTAATTCTACAAGCAATCCTAATCTATATTGTATAGATGTTGATGACCCTGTATATTCAACTGCTAATTGGACAGTAGCTAACAGTAATATAGATTCTACAATGTCTTTTAGTACTAATTGTAATCCTATATATGGATGTACTGATACTTGTGCATATAATTATGATATATTGGCAGATACAGATGATGAGAGTTGTATTTATAGCACAGCATCATATGATACAATTGTTTCTAATATTAGTATAAGTTGGAATGCCGTAATTTTTACAACATCTGGAGATTATTCAGTTACATTGACTAATCCATTGGGCTGTGATAGCATTGCTAATCTTAATTTAACTATTACCAATACTACAGGCATTATTGATTTAAATAATAAAAACAAATTAGTTAAGATTACTGATATGCTAGGACAAGAAACACCATACAGAAAAAACACACCTCTCTTTTACATCTATGATGATGGAACGATAGAGAAAAGAATAATTATAGAATAACTAAAAAGACAAAATGAAAAAACTTCTACTTATATTGTTTTGTTTGCCAATTCTTCTCTATTCACAGGAAACGAAATATAGTAAAGCAAGAATCTATTATAATAATCAAGAAGAGTATAATGAATTAATCAAACATGAAGTAACACTTGATCATGTTAAACACAAGAAAAATGTGTTTATAGAAGGAGATTTCTCATCTTATGATATTAATATTGCTAAAGGTTTAGGGTGTAAAATTGAAATATTAATTGATGATATTCAACAGTATTATATTAAAAGAAATCAATCAGCAGTTCAAGGCGTCAAGGTGCAAAACAATTTATGTTCAAATAATTCAAATTCTAGTTATACAAACCCCATAAATTATAATCATGGTTCAATGGGAGGATTCTTAACCTATAATCAGGTTATGTCAGAGATTGATAGCATGGCATTATTATATCCAAATTTAATTACTTTAAGGTCTCCAATTAGCACATTTACTACATTTGAGGGGAGGAATTTATATTGGGTAAAGATATCGGATAACCCTAATATTGATGAGAATGAACCTGAAATATTATATGATGCAGTACATCATGCAAGAGAACCTATGTCTGTTCATCAACTAATTTATTATATGTGGTACCTGTTAGAAAATTACACTTCAAACGCTGAAGTTCAAACAATAATAAATAATACTGAATTATATTTTGTTCCTTTTGTAAATCCTGATGGATTTATATATAATGAAACAACTTATCCTAATGGAGGCGGCATGTGGAGGAAGAATAGAAGAGATCATTTTAATGGTGATTATGGTGTAGATAATAACAGAAACTATGATTATATAGATGGAGCCAATGGAAGTGTTTGGGGGACTAATGGCATATCATTTAATACTAATAGTCAAGTTTATTGTGGTTTAAGTGCTTTTTCTGAGCCTGAAAATCAAGCAATGAAATGGTTTGTAGAACAACATGAATTTAAAATAGCTCTAAATAATCATTCCTATAGTGATCTTTTACTTTATCCATTTGGATTTGATGTTAATCAGTACACGCCAGATCATAATACTTATTTTGCAATTTCTGATTTGATGACTTCTAGTAATAATATGGACAGTCAATTAGCATGGGAATTATATGCAGCTGCTGGTAATTCAGATGATTTTATGTATGGGGATACTATAAATCATAATAAGATATTTTCTTTTACTCCAGAAATTGGATCGGGTATGCAAGGATTTTGGCCAGTCTCTGCAGATATTGATCCTCTTTGTAAAAGTATGATGTCTTTAAATCTAACTGCTGCACATCTGGCTGGTAATTATGCAGAGAGCACCGATAAACACACCTTCTCTATTAGTAATATAAACGGCTTCATATTATACGACATAACTCGGTATGGCTTGCAAATTCCCGCTAATTTTACAGTTTCTCTACTTCCGATTTCAAATAATATTCAAAGTATGGGCTCTCCAAATACACACAATAATATGAGTTTATTGCAAACAGATTTAGATTCGATAAGTTATGTTCTTGCGAATAATATTTTTCAAGGAGATTTAATTGAATATGTTATTTCTGTTAATAATGGAATGTATTCTTTTAATGATACTATAACAAAAGTGTATGGATTCCCTCAACTTCTTTTAAGTGATAATTGTAATAATACAACAGGTTGGAACACTCAAGTTCCTTGGGGAGTTACCAATACTACATTTCATTCAAGTCCAAGTGCAATTACTGATTCTCCACTTGGTAATTATAATGATATGATTGATCATTCTATTACACTTTCTAATCCAATCTCATTAAATAATGCAGTTGCAGCATATGTTTCTTTTTGGGGGAAATGGGCAATAGATGATAATTGGGATTATGTTCAATTTGAGATATCAATAGATAATGGCAACACATGGATTCCTCAATGCGGAGATTATACAGAAGAGGGTACTATCGATCAGGATTTAGGACAACCTGTGTATGATGGCTTACAAGATAATTGGGTTAAGGAAACAATCAATCTAAGCGATTTTTTAAATCAAGACATCTTAGCTCGTTTTCAAATTGTTTCTGACGGATGGAATACTGCTGATGGTTTTTATTTTGATGATTTTGAGATTCGCGCAATTTATAATATGGGCTGTACAGATCCATTAGCTTGTAATTATAATTCTTCAGCAACAGTAAATGATAGTAGTTGTAATTATAATACAGTTGTATACGACACTATTAGTGCTAATAATAGTTATAATTGGCAGGGCATGACTTTAACAACATCAGGAGATTATACAGACACATTAATTAACTCGGTAGGGTGTGATAGTATTATAACTCTAAACTTAACCATTAACAACGCTACAGGCATCTTAAATTTTAATACTACCAAGACAATTATTAAAATTACTGATGTTTTAGGTCAAGAAATACCTTATAAAAAGAACACTCCTTTACTTTACATCTATGATGATGGAACGGTAGAGAAAAAAATAATTATAGAATAAATGAAATTATCACTCAAAAATAAAAATGCAATTGTATGCGGAAGTACCCAGGGAATTGGAGAAGCATCCGCTATTGAATTGGCGAAATTAGGCGCAAACATCACCCTAATTGCCCGAAATGAAAGTAAACTTTTAGATGTGCTGAACGAATTGGATAAAAGCCAAGGGCAAACCCACTCTTTTATCTGTATCGACTTTTCAGATTCAAAAAAACTAAAACAGGAAATGACACTTCTAAAAGGAACTTATCATATCTTGATAAACAATACAGGAGGTCCTGCTGCTGGCCCAATCACAGATGCAAATACCAATGCTTTTGAGGATGCTTTCAGAATGCATTTAATCAACAATCAAATACTAGTTCAGAAAGTTGTAGAGGGTATGAAAAAAGAAGGTTTTGGAAGAATTGTAAATATTATTTCTACTTCAGTTAAAGCGCCAATTCCTGGTTTGGGAGTTTCCAATACCATTAGGGCGGCTGTTGCTAATTGGGCTAAAACATTGTCTATCGAATTAGGAACTTACGGAATTACAGTAAATAATGTATTGCCAGGTTTCACCAATACAAACAGATTAAAAAGTCTGATAGCTAAAAAAGCTGAAGTTCAAGGAAAATCAGAAGCAGAAATAGCAATCGCTATGAAATCAGGGGTTCCTGCAGGAAGATTTGGAGAAGCCAATGAAGTTGCAAATGCAGTTGCATTTTTATGTACTCCTGCTGCATCTTATATTAATGGAATTAATGTTCCTGTAGATGGAGGAAGAACCAAGAGTTTGTAAATGGAAAAGATTTTAAATTATATAAATGGGGAGTTAGTAGAACCAACAAATGGTAATTATTTGGACAACTATAATCCCTCCAATGGTAAGGTGTATTCCTTAATTCCGGATTCTGAAAAAGCAGATATTGACAATGCAGTAGCATCTGCAAAAGAAGCTTTTAAATCATGGAGTAAAACCCCAAAACAAGAGCGTTCGGATATTCTGATGAAACTTGCCGACAACATTGAAAAGCATTCAGAGGAACTCATAAAAGCAGAAAGTAAGGATAATGGGAAACCTGAAATTTTAGCCGCTCATGTGGATATCCCAAGAGCTTCTTCTAATATCCGATTTTTTGCAGGAGCTATTCTTCATGATAGTTCCGAAATGCATGAAATGGACGGAATGGCTATCAACTATACTTTGCGCCAACCCTTAGGAGTTGCAGCTTGTATTTCTCCTTGGAATTTACCTCTTTATTTACTCACTTGGAAAATTGCTCCAGCACTTGCTGCTGGAAATACAGTAGTTGCAAAACCTTCTGAAATTACACCAATGACCGCCTATCTATTTAGTAAAATATGTATTGAAGCTGGACTCCCTAAAGGAGTTTTGAATATCGTTCATGGACTGGGAAGTAAAACAGGAGATCCGCTTACCACTCATCCTGATGTGCCTATTGTTTCTTTTACAGGAGGTACAGTTACCGGAAAGCATATTGCTACAGTTACGGCTCCAATGTTCAAAAAACTTTCTTTGGAATTGGGAGGCAAAAACCCAAACATCATTTTTGCAGATGCTGATTTTGATAAGGCGGTAAGCACAGCTTCTCGTGCAGCATTTACCAATCAAGGACAAATTTGTTTGTGTGGTTCTCGAATTTTTGTTCAAGAAGAGATCTATGATAAATTTAGAGATGCTTTAGTTACTAAAACAGCAAAACTAAAAGTAGGTGATCCGAAAGACCCAAGTTCCAATTTAGGAGCGGTAGTTTCCAAAGATCATATGGAAAAAATATTATCCAAAATTGAAGAAGCAAAACAATTAGGAGGAAAAATATTAATTGGTGGAAAAAGAGAAATACTAGAAGGAAAATTGAAAAATGGATACTACCTTCAGCCTACTATTATTGAAGGATTGCCTTTTGATTGCGATATAAACCAAGAAGAAATTTTTGGAGCAGTTGTAACTATCATTCCTTTCAAAACAGAAGAGGAAGTTGTGGAAATGGCTAATTCTACAAAGTACGGATTATCGGCCTCTATCTTTACGGAAAACATTAGCAAAGGACATAGAGTTGCTGCAAATATTGATTCAGGTGTAGTGTGGATTAATACTTGGCTGCTTAGAGATTTAAGAATTCCTTTTGGCGGGATGAAACAATCAGGCGTTGGAAGAGAAGGAGGCTTTAAGTCCCTTCAATTTTTTACTGAACCTAAAAACATATGCGTTAAGATTTAAAGATGACAACACAATTGAAAGTAAATATAAGAAAAGTAGAGGCTAAAAAAGTCAGGCCTTTAAGGCATTCTGAGTTAAGAAAAGGCCAAGATTTTTCTACTACTTCCTATATAGAGGATTATGAAGTAGGCACTTTTCATATGGCTTGTATTGTAGATGAAAAGATTGTAACATGCGCTTCATATTATCCTGAAAAATCAATAAAGATAAAATCAAAAAGGGCATATAGATTAAGAGGAATGTCAACTGATTCTAATTTCCAAAGAAAAGGGTATGCTTCAGATTTGATGCAAGAATCATTTAAAGAGCTTAAAAAAAGAGACTGTGATATGGTGTGGTGTAATGCCCGCTTAGGAGCAGTAGATTTTTATAAATCTGTAGGATTTAAGATTACAGGAGAAATATTTGATATAGCAGAAATAGGGCCTCATTATTATATGTATAAAGAAATTTCTTAAAAAAATGAACGGGAAAAAATTTAATTCAGATAGAGCGCCTCAGGCAGTAGGACTGTATCCTCATGCCAGAAAAGTTGGGGATTTATTATTCTTATCTGGAGTGGGCCCAAGAAAAGCAGGACAAACAGATATCCCTGGTGTAACGTTAAATGAAAATGGAAAAATTGAAAGTTACAATATTGAAGCGCAATGTCATTCCGTTTTTACAAACATCAAATATATTTTGGAAGATTCGGGTTCATCATGGGAAAACATAGTAGATGTTCAGGTGTTCCTTACCAATATGAAAGATGATTTTAAAACCTACAATAAAATTTATGCTGAATATTTTAAAGATAATCAGCCATGCAGAACAACAATTGAAATAAAAAGTTTACCAACTCCAATAGCCATAGAACTAAAAATAATAGCAAACATTTAAAACTAAAATTATGAGCGTAAGAAGACCCTTTAATTTCCAGAAATGGATAGACGAAAACAGAGAATTACTAAAACCACCTGTGGGAAATAAGTGTATTTATCCCGAAGCAGAAGATTTTATAATCATGGTGGTTGGTGGCCCTAACATCAGAAAAGATTATCATTATAACGAAACAGAAGAATTTTATTATCAAATAAAAGGAGATATTGTAGTGGGGATTCAGGAAGAAGGAAGGGCGGTGGAGATTCCTGTTAAAGAAGGAGAAATCTTTCTATTACCTCCAAAAGTTCCGCATTCTCCAAAAAGATCAGATGGTTCAATTGGCTTAGTAATTGAAGCAAAACGAAAAGCGGGAGAAATGGATGGTTTGCAATGGTATTGTGATAACTGTAATCATCAATTACATAGCGTTACCTTTAAATTAAATAATGTAGAAAAAGATTTTCAACCCAGATTTAAAGAGTTTTATAGGTCAGAAGAGTTAAGAACCTGTGATAATTGTGGGACTAAAATGGAGGTAGACTCACGATTTATTTAAAATGAAGAAACTCTTTACCATAGATATTCATACACACATCCTGCCAAAGGATATTCCAAATTTTAACAAAAAATTTGGCTATGGTGAGTTTATTCAATTGGAGCACCACAAACCTTGTTGCGCCAAAATGATGATGAACGATAAGTTTTTCAGAGAAGTAGAATCCAATTGCTGGGAGGCAGATGTCAGAATAAAAGAATGCGATCATCAAAATGTTGATGTACAAGTTTTATCTACTATTCCGGTTATGTTTTCCTATTGGACAAGCCCGAAAGATGGATTGGAAATATCAAAATTTATTAATGATGATTTGATAAAAGTGGCAGATAAACATCCAACACGCTTTGTAGGGCTAGCCAACGTCCCAATGCAGGACACTAAATTGGCCATAAAAGAATTAGAAAGAGCAAAAAAACTGGGGTTTAAGGGGATTCAAATAGGTTCTCATATAAATGATTTAAACTTGGATGACCCTTCATTTTTTCCAATATATGCAGCATGTGAGGAGTTGGGTATGGCCATTTTTGTTCACCCTTGGTGGTGGATGGCCAAAGAGAAAATGGATAAATATTGGTTGCCATGGCTGGTTGGGATGCCTATGGAAACTTCTCTTGCAATTTGTTCCATGATTTTTAGTGGAGTATTTCAGAAATTCCCAAAACTAAGAGTTGCTTTTGCTCATGGTGGAGGTTCTTTCCCGGCAACTATTGGGAGAATTGAACATGGGTTTAATGTGCGCCCAGATTTAGTAGCAGTTGACAACAATATAAATCCTAAAGATTATTTAGGAGAATTCTGGCTAGATTCTTTAGTGCATGACGATAAAATGCTAGAATATATTGTGGAATTAGTTGGAGAAGACAAGGTAGCTCTTGGAACAGATTATCCTTTCCCTTTAGGCGAATTGGAACCTGGGAAACTGATACATGGGATGCCTTATCCAAATAATGTAAAAGAGAAATTGCTCTCTAAAAATGCGCTTGATTGGCTAAATATGAAAAAAGAAGATTTCATATAATGAAAGCAGAAGTTGAAATCGGAAACAAAAAATATAATGTTGATTTCTCAAAAGGAATTGATATTTCTATTCCTCTAAAGTTTAATGGAGATCAACCAAACACTTATGGTGTAGATAAAGCAACGGCAAAGCCATATCAAGATGGGAATTTTATTGGAGACACCAGAAAAGGAGGCCCTTGCAACTTTGAAGCTTATAGTTTTACTCCTCATTGTAATGGAACACATACAGAGTGCATTGGCCATATTACAGATGAGAGAATTGATATTTTATCCTCTTTAAATGAGGAAATTATTGCTTCTACTCTTATTTCTGTTATTCCAAAAATAACGGATGAGAATTATATTCCTAGCTTAAACACTGAGGATTTAATGATTACAAAAGAAAATTTAGAATTACAATTAAAAGATGTAAATCCAGCATTTTTGAAGGGGGTTATTATACGTACACTACCTAATTCTGAGAGTAAAAAAAGTACAGATTACATGAAATGTGCTCCGTCATTTTTTAGTATTGAAGCAATGGAGTACATTGTAAGTTTGGGAGTAGAACATTTATTAGTAGACACACCTTCAGTGGATAGATTATTAGATGAGGGTAACCTTTCAGCTCACAATATATTTTGGGAAACAAAAGGAAAAGAATTTAATCCTAATGCCAAAAACAAAACCATTACAGAAATGATTTTTGCTTCTGAAAATATTAAAGATGGAAGCTATTTATTAAATCTGCAAATCCCTGCATTTGTTTCGGATGCAGCCCCAAGCAGACCTATTTTATATAAAATTAATGAATTATAAAAATACGGAAGATTTTGCATCAGAATTAGATGCAAAAGATGAGTTACAACAGTACAGAAAAGAATTTTATATTCCTTTGCAAAAAAATGGAGAGGAGCATATTTACATGTGTGGAAATTCCTTAGGATTACAGCCAAAACGAACAAAAGATTTTTTAAATCAGGAATTAGAAGATTGGGCTACTTTTGGGGTAGAGGGGCATTTGAATGCCAAAAACCCTTGGCTGCCGTATCATGAGTTTTTGACGGAAAGTTATGCCAAAATTGTAGGGGCAAAACCATCAGAGGTGGCAGCAATGAATACACTTACAGTTAACCTTCATCTGATGATGGTTTCATTTTACAGACCAACTTCCAAAAGACATAAAATCATTATTGAAGGGGACGCATTTCCATCTGACATTTATGCTGTAGAATCACAAATAAAATACCATGGATATTCAGTTGAAAGTTCATTAATAAAACTTATTCCTAGAGATGGAGAATCAGCAATACGAACAGAAGATATTGAAACAATAATTGAAAGAGAAGGAGATAAAATTGCACTTATTATGTTGGGAGGCGTGAACTATTATACTGGTCAGGTTTTCGATTTTGAAAGGATAACTAAGTTAGCACATACTAAAGGAATTATGGTTGGTTTTGATTTAGCTCATGCGGCAGGAAATATAAAATTAGAACTTCATAAATGGGATGTTGATTTTGCGGTTTGGTGTTCGTATAAATACTTGAACTCTGGCCCTGGCTCGGTAGCAGCAGCATTCGTGCATGAAAGACATCATGATGCAAATCTACCAAGATTTGCAGGTTGGTGGGGGCACAATAAAGAGAATCGTTTTGAAATGCCAGATGAATTCAATGCAATAAAATCGGCAGAGGGTTGGCAATTAAGCAATCCTCCAATTTTATCCTTAGCAGCAATCCGTGCTTCTCTTTCTATTTTTGATGAGGTGGGGATGGATAAGTTGGTTGCGAAATCCAAAGAATTGACTAGTTATTTATTGTTTTTGCTAAATGCTATTGATACGGATAGAATAGAAATTATCACACCAAATGAAAGAGGATGTCAGATTTCAATCAGAGTAAAAAATGGAAATAAGCAGATCTTTGATTTTATAACTGAAAAAGGGGTTGTTGCAGATTGGCGTGAGCCAGATGTAATACGAGTTGCTCCAGTTCCTTTGTATAATAGTTATATGGATGTGTTTAATTTTTATAAGATTCTAGAGTGGGCATTATAATGCAAAAAGAAATTACAATAGTTGGTGCCGGATTAGTAGGTTCACTTTGCGCCCTTTACATGACTAAAAGAGGCCATAAAGTTTCTATTTTTGAAAGGAGAAAAGATTTACGCTCAGAGATTATTACAGCAGGAAAATCGATCAATTTAGCTCTTTCGGAAAGAGGATGGACCGCTTTTAAGAAAGTAGGGATTGATACTGAAGTAAAAAATATTGCTATCCCAATGTATAAACGCATTATGCATGATGAAAAAGGCAATTTATCTGATCAAGCATATGGGAATGAAGGGCAAGCTATTTATTCTGTTTCTAGGGCACAGTTAAATGTACTTATGATGGAAATGGCGGAGAAAAATGGAGCAAAACTTTATTTTGATGAAAGATGTGTAGATGCTAATTTGGAACAGGCAATTGCTACTTTTGAAAACACAAAAACCGCTGCAGAACAAGAGATTTCAGCAGATTTACTTATCGGGGCAGATGGTTCGTTATCAGCTGTTCGGGAACAAATGGTTAAAAAACACCAACATGAATATTTCTATAATGAAATTGAACACGACTATAAGGAATTGCTAATTCCTGCAGGAGAAAACGGAACTCATTTATTGGATAAAAACGCTTTGCATATTTGGCCAAGAGGAGAATTCATGCTCATAGCACTTGCTAATTTAGATGGAAGCTTTACCTGTACTTTATTTGCTCCAAAAAAAGGGAAAAACTCTTTTGAAGGATTAAATTCTCAGCAAGAAGTAGAAAAATATTTCAAAACCATTTTCCCTGACTTCATAGCCCTTGTCCCTAATTTATATGAGCAGTGGAATACCAACCCAACATCTGCTTTGGGGATTGTGCGCACTTATCCTTGGCATATTAACGATACTGCTTTGCTAATTGGTGATGCCGCACATGCAACCGTTCCTTTTTACGGACAAGGGATGAATGCTGGTTTTGAGGATTGTAGAATTTTGGATGAATTATTAGAGGGGTTTGGTGATGATTTGAAGGGGTGTTTTGAAGAATATTCCAAACAAAGAAAGCCCAATGCAGATGGATTGCAGGATTTATCCATGCAGAATTTTGTAGTGATGAGAGATGGCACTACTGATCCTAAATTCTTATTGCAAAAAAAGATTGAAAAGAAGTTTGCTAATCTATATCCTGAAAAATGGATTCCACTTTATACTATGGTTAGTTTTACCAATATCTCTTACGCTGATGCTTGGAAGATTGGTATGAAACAAGAAAAAATGATGCAAAGCATTATGAGCGCTCCTAATATTGAAGAAATATGGGAAAGTGACGAAATAATGCAAAAAATGTGCATTTTAGTGTAAAAAACTGCATTATTGTGCGTTTTAGTGTAAAATTCTATATTTTTTAATGTTAGACTCCTCCTTTTTTAAGAAAAAGACGCTTTTTAGGGCTTCTGAAATACGCATAAATTCAATAAAATGCATAAAAAGTACATAAAAATTCAATATATTGCACAAAAATGAACAAAATAGCATTCTATTTTTAAAATGCAAGAAATTTCATGTGGTTTAATTTTTTAACTCTATTATAATGAAGTCTAGGATCTAATCCTGCTACGCCTTTTATTCTTTAATATCTCTTATTCTTAACTGCAAACTTTTCTTCCCATTCCACTCATTTTCGTCAATGGAATAACAAACATCAAAAGATTGATTCTCTTTAATATTTTCAAAAAGATTTCCCATGCCAAACCCAATTCCGGCAATAGAATTATTTGTCCGTTTTACATTTATCCGTAAATGATTTTTATCCTCCCCCACCCTTTTACCATAACCATTATCTACTACATTTTTGCTAATAAAAATAGGAGACAGGTTTTTAGGGCCAAAGGGAGCAAATTGTTTAATTGTTCTATACAATTTATCATCTATTGCATCAATATCGATTGCCTTATCAATATTAATTTTGGGAATTAACTGGTCTTCTGTAATTGTTTCGCATACTGATTTTTCAAATTCTTCAATAAATTGAATTAAATTTTCTTTCTTAATGCTTAATCCTGCTGCATATTTATGCCCTCCGAATTTCTCGCATAAATAGGAACATTTTTCAATTGCAGCATACAAATCAAAATCATGAACAGAGCGAGCAGAACCTGTGAGCATGCCATCCTTTTCAGTCAAAACAATAGTTGGTTTATAATGAGTTTCAATTAACCTTGAAGCAACAATACCTACCACTCCTTTATGCCAATTTTCACTATGCACTACTGTTGATTTTTTAGTCACATCTATCATTGCAAGCGCTTCAGCTGTTATGCTTTTATCTAAGCCTCTTCTTGTAATATTATTTTCCTCAATTTTATCTGCAAATAATTTAGCTTTCGCATAATCTTGCTCCACCAAAATTTCAACTGCTTTTTTTGCATGCTCAATCCTTCCAGCAGCATTTATCCTTGGCGCAACACCAAATACTACATCCGAAATTGTTACCTCTTTCGTTTTTTGCGCAACCTCCATTAATACTTTAAGCCCTGCTCTTGGGGATTGATTGATCAATTGCAACCCATAAAATGAAAACACTCTGTTTTCGCCAGTCATTGGGACAATATCCGCCCCAATACTTACGGTTAATAAATCCAGATATTCTATAATTTCTGAAAAGTCAATATTGTTTTTTTGACTCAAAGCTTGAATTAATTTGAAGCCTACCCCACATCCAGAAAGCTCTTTATAAGGATAGCTGCAATCTTTTTGTTTTGGATTAAGAATAGCAATTGCTTGTGGTGCTTTTTCTGCTGGATTATGATGATCGCAAATGATAAAATCTACTCCTTTTTCATTAGCATAATCAACTTGACCAACTGCACGAATACCGCAATCTAGCGCAACTATTAATTTAAAATTATTTGCTTTCGCATAATCTATCCCCTTTAATGAAATCCCATACCCTTCATCATAACGGCAAGGAATATAATACTCAATTTCAATCCCTTGTTTTTTTAGAAATAAGTACATAATAGCTACTGAAGTTGTTCCATCAACATCATAATCCCCATACACCAAAACCTTTTCTTTTTTAACAATAGCCAATTCAATTCTATCTACTGCTTTTTGCATATCCTTCATTAAAAATGGATCATGTAAATGTGATATTTCCGGTCGGAAAAATAATTTTGCTTCCTCAAAAGTTGTAATCCCTCTTAATACCAAAAGATGTGCAACAATTTCACTTACATTTAATGTTTTGGCTAATTCAGTAACTACTGCGTTATCTGGGCTTAATATGTTCCAATTTTTCTGCATTACTTCCTCATTATTTTGGTTTGAGTAAGAATAGAATATTTATGGATTAAGGTAAAAATCTCTTCTATCATTTGCTCGTCTAATGCCAATAATTTTGCATTTTCTTTTCTGGTATTTAAAATTTCAAACCACCTTTCTATCTGAAAAATAGTTAATTTATTTTCATGTTTAAAATTAGCTATTTGCTCAACTATCTCTTTTCTGTTATTGAGTAAATTAATAATATTTTTATCAAAAGTATCAATCTGATTTCTAAAATTGAGTAACTGCTCTTTGAATTGCTCATCTCTTAATTTAGTATCTCTCAATACTAAATTTTGCATAATGTTTTTTAATGATTTGGGCGTAATTTGTTGTTCTGCATCACTTAATGCTAAAGGTGGATTATTGTGTGTTTCTATCATCAATCCATCCAAATTAATATCCATAGCGGTTTGTGCAATATCCTCAATTAAGATCGCTTTTCCCGCAATATGGCTAGCGTCACAAATAATTGGTAAATCCCTAGCTTCTTTTCTTAATTTTATTGGTAATTCCCATTTAGGATCATTTCTAAAAACTGATTTTTCATAACTATAAAAGCCTCTATGAATTGCAGCTAATTGTTTTATCCCCACTTTCTGTAAGCGTTCAAAAGCACCAATCCATAATCCTAATTCAGGATGTATAGGGTTTTTAACAAAAATAGGAATATCTACTCCTTTTAAAGCCTCCGAAATTTCCTGTACATAAAAAGGGTTTACAGTTGTTCTGGCGCCAATCCAAAGCATATCTATTCCTGATTTCAAACACAATTCAACATGTTTAGCGGTAGCCACTTCAGTAGCAATTTTCAGTGTGCTTTCTTGCTTTACTACCTTTAGCCATTCTAATGCTTTTGCTCCTATTCCTTCAAATGAATTTGGATTTGTTCTGGGCTTCCAAATACCTGCCCTAAACACATCGGCAATCCCTTCAACTGATTTTGCAATGGCTAAAAGCTGTTCTTGTGATTCAGCACTGCAAGGTCCCGCAATCAAATATGGTTTTGTATGAATGAATTTTGTAATCTGCATTATTTCCCTGCAACAATAATTACAAATTCTCCTTTCGGTTTTTTCTCATCAAAATATTGTAAAACTTCAAGCATAGTGCCTCTTTTTGTTTCTTCAAACATTTTTGATATTTCCCTAGAAATAGACACTAGTCTTTCCTTTCCAAAATATTCACAGAATTGAGTTAATGTTTTTACAATTCTATGGGGAGATTCATAAAAAATCATTGTTTTTTCCTCTTCTGCAAGCAATTTTAATCTCGTCTGTCTTCCTTTTTTTACGGGAAGAAAACCTTCAAAAATAAATTTTTCAGCTGGCAATCCTGAGTTAACCAAAGCAGGCACAAAAGCAGTTGCCCCTGGCAAACAGTCTACCTCAATTCCTTCTTTTATACATTCTCGAATTAGTAAAAATCCAGGGTCAGAAATAGCAGGCGTTCCTGCATCACTTACTAATGCAATACTTTCTCCTTTTTTTAATCTTGCTATCCATTTATCTAGTTCCTTGTGTTCATTATGCATGTGAAAAGCCGCCAAATGAGTAGCTATTTCATAATGAGAAAATAATTTTTTGGTAGTTCTGGTGTCTTCTGCTAATACGATATCCGCCTGCTTGAGTAAGCGTAATGCTCTAAGTGTTATATCCTCCAAATTTCCTATTGGGGTTGGTATTAAATATAATTTTGACATCTTACAAATTTACAGGAATAATGGATAAAATTCTAATTTTGGACTGATTCTAATTGTTGGGGCTGGAAAGTGGACATAATTAAGCCAATGCTTTACTTTTTCCCCTGTTGGGCTATTCCATTTTTTTAACATCTTTGAAATATCATAATCTAGGGCAAGATACCATTCATTATTTCCGCCTGTTTTAGTGTTGTGTTTATTCAAATATTGAGTATCATCAAGCCCAAAACCTATGGCAACATTCAGCCAATCAGGCCAACAACAAGTTTCTGTAAAATGATTTACATCAAATGTTATCCAATAAGTTTGATTCGGATAATCATCTTGCCAAGCATATTTATTTGTTTCTTTTCCTCTTTGTTTATCTACTTCCCAATAGATATTGGAACGTTTGTAATAGGAAAATTTAAAATTTACCGCTTTCAAATCATCATTATAGTATTGTGCAGCTGGCCAAAATGCCCCTGTAGAACCCAAAGCTAAATCCCATTTACTAAAGCCCCAGTAAGGAGCATAAGCATCCTTCATTTCTATTGCTAATTGAAGCCCAGAACCAAAAAAAGCACCATGCCAAAGTGATTTTTTTTCATTCATTCCCGCCCATTGCATTGAGCTTGAAAAGAAATCTGCAGCCGCTAGACCTCCCATAAAATGCCCCGCTTTATCTACATTCAAAGCATATTTCAAATCTGCACCATCATCAAAATGAAAAGGGATTTGTTTATCAGCCCACCATGATTTTTCAATATATAAATAGGAGCCTGTTAAAGTAAGCCCTAATGCGCTACTAACAATAAGCATTTTTCCTTTATTGACCTTATTTGTCTCTTGCTGAGGGAAAAGTGAAAGCGAAAATAGTACTAAGAATAGGAGAAGAAACAAACTTTTGAAATTCATAATAAATGGAATTGCTTTTTATACTTTTGTTAGCAAACTTAATAAAACAAATTACGCTAAATGTCTTTAGAATCACAAATAAATCATCTTACACAAAAAGGGAGTATAGAGGTGATTTGTGGATCAATGTTTTCTGGGAAAACTGAGGAATTATTAAGGCGACTAAAAAGAGCGCAATTTGCGAAATTAGACATAGCCGTTTTTAAACCAAAAATTGACAAGAGATACGATACTCAAAAAGTAGTTTCACATGATGAAAATACTATAACCGCTATTCCTGTAGAGTGTGCTAAAAACATCTTACAGTTAGTTAATAAAGTTCAGGTTGTAGCTATTGATGAAGCTCAATTTTTTGATGTCGATTTGATAGCTGTTTGCAATGAACTAGCTAATGCTGGAGTTAGAGTAATTATTGCCGGATTAGATATGGATTTCCTAGGGAAACCCTTTGGAGTAATTCCTCAGATATTAGCCATTGCCGAACACATTACCAAGGTTCATGCTATCTGTGTTGATTGTAGTGCAATTGCCAATCATTCCTACAGAAAAACTACCGATACAACTTTAGTGAAATTGGGCGAAAAAGAAGAATACAAAGCCTTGTGCAGAAATTGTTTTTCAAGCAAAATGAAATAAGCTTATGGAAATTATTCATGAAACCATACTAGAAGTTAATATTAATCGCTTAAAAAGTAACTTTAACTACCTTAAAGGCAAATTAAAAGCAAAAACTAAAATTATTGCAGTAATGAAAGCTTATGCTTATGGGCATGGAGATATAATCCTTGCGAAAAAGCTGGAAGAAATTGGAGTACACGCTCTTTGGGTAGCAGATTTTGAAGAAGGAAGTCGTTTACGAGAAAGTGGCATTCACATCCCAATAATAATTGCTAACCCTGGCACAAAAAGCACAAAAAAAATTATTGACAATAAATTAGATGTTGTGATTTACAACTTTAAATTATTACAATTATATGGTGGGCTAAATAAAGAAATTTGCATCCATATTAAGTTCAATACGGGTATGAATCGCTATGGATTTAATCCTGATGAAAGAGAACTTCTAGCTAAAGCTTTATTGAAATATCCAAAGCTAAAACTTCAAAGTATTTGTTCGCATTTAGCGGCTACTGAAAATCCTAAAAAAGATGAATTTACCAATAAACAATTTCTTGTTTTTGACGTAATATGTACAGCCTTTTTTCGGGAGCTAGGATATGAAGTTGATCGGCATATTCTAAATACAAATGGAGTATTGCGTTTTGAAAAAAATGAATGTGAAATGGTCCGATTAGGAATTGGGCTTTATGGAGTTGCAGATGATAATCATTTACAGCAAATAGGCACACTAAAAAGTGTTGTTACTCAAGTTAGAAAAATTACACAAGGTAATCAAATTGGTTATAATGCTTCCTTTGTTGCTTCAACAGATATGCAAATTGGGATTATTCCTTTTGGCTATGCTGATGGGCTCAACAGAAAGTTAAGCGCGAAAAATGGAGTGGTAATTATCAATAATACGCCTTGCCCTATCATTGGGAAAATAAGTATGGATTCTTGTATAGTTGACTTAAGCCATATAGCTGCCAAAGCGGGAGATGAAGTAATTATTTTTGGGAAAGAGAATACTGTTTTATCAATTGCTAAAAAGTTAGATACAATTCCTTATGAAATTTTTGCAACCCTAAATAGAAGAATCAAGAGGGTTTATGCTGATTATTAGGTTTTAATATAATTAGAAGCGTATAAAAAAATGAAATGAAAGCTACTCCTGCTTGTCTTTCAAACATAGATTCTGTTAAAAAGCAAGAGCCAACAATAAATAAGAACACAACTTCTAAGTATTTTTTCTTTATTAAAAATTGAACGCCTGGGATCACTAATAGTATTAATAATAGTATTACTCCGAATAAACCAATTGCTGCAAAGCTTTGTAAATATTGATTATGATAATTAAAAGCACGTTGAATAAATCTATTGTAACGATAGTTTTTGGCTTCTAATTTCTTATTAGCAGATATAATAATCTGTTCAGCTAAAGAAATTCTATTCTTTTTAGATGTCTCATAAATAGTTGCCATTAGTTTTTTGTTCCCCTTAAATGCAACACTTGTGCTGTCAATTATTCTATTAAGAAAAGGTTTTTCTAGAATTTGAGCAGAAAATTTTTCAATTAACTTAGCCTTAGCATCTCCAGATCCTACTCCAAATAACCAATTTTCTTTTATTACTTTCAATCCTTCAGCCCAAATAAATTGCCTGGGGTCTGAATTATTGTTATCACCTCCAATATCATTAACATATTTAACTGTTTTTGTATACCGATAGTTTAAGGGGGATGATTGAGCTATTAATAAATATGCAAAAGAAAATATTGCGACCGTATAAATAATGCCTAAATATAATTTCTTTGTTTTATAATATTTTACTATAAAATAGAAAGGAATTAATACGACCATTATTAATATTTGCATTCTTGAAGATAGTAATAAAATCAATATCATCTGAAAGAAAACATAGCAATACATAGCCCAATTATTAACAAACTTATCTTTCAGGTTTAAATAAATTATAAGTACTATTGAAAAGCACGTAAACATTGCTTGGTATGCAGAATGCATATTAATAGAAAGGTGCCAATAAACGAATTTCCTTATGTCAGCGGTTTCTAAATAATTTAAACACGCATTTCCTAAAGCATAAAAATTTACAAATAAACTCGATATACAAAAAACTAATAATATTTTATTGATTTGATGTTTATTAAGGGGTTGTGAAGAGGCTAGAATTAACGGAAATAACAAGATGGGGATTTTTAGCAATAAATCGGTTAAGGCAATAGATATATTGTCTGACCAAAAAAAACTAATTGCATAAAACACATAAAAAAATATTAATAGTAGAGCAAATTTATTTTGTTTTAATTTCTGAAACTTATTTGAAAAGTCCAAAGAAAGTAGCCATTGTAATAATAACGCAATTATTGCATATTTATAAATATCTGATTGCAGCCCTATCCCAAAAGAACAAATTATTAATAAGAAAAAAAAAATCTTTTCAGAATTAATTATTTCCTTCATTATTCATTACCTAAAATCCGATTATATTCTTCTTTATTTTGCAATACTTCAATTGCTTTTTCTAATTCAGGATCAAAATTTAATGCTGCTTCAATTCTTCCTGTTTGATAGAAATATCTACTTCTAATTTCTCCTGTGAGTATTTCTTTTATTTCTTGCTTATTTATAAATAAATCGTCATCTTTATTTGCCGCTAATTGAGCAGCTAAGGCGTCATACTCATTACTTAAAGATGCGAAATAATGCTCATCAGTGGCTTTTTCTTTTACCTTATCAAGCGCTTCTTCTGTTTTTGTTTTGTAGGCGTATTCTTTGTCTGAAAGGTAGCTTACAAAATGCTCATAATCACTTTCTGAAAAAATAAAGCCTTCTTCAATACTATCATGTCCAAATCTGAAGTCAGTTGCATAATCAAAAAATACCCTTTCTTTAAAAAGCGAAATTACAATATTGCTAACCATTCTTGTTTCTGTTATAATATCGGGGTTAATTCCACCACCATCAAATACTTCTCTGCCATTTTTTGTTTGAAAAGCAGTCATTAAGGAATCCGCTATTTTTCCCACACTTCCATCCTTATTTCTATTAGAATAGTCTAATGCCTGGATACATCTTCCGCTAGGAACGTAGTATTTTGCAACAGTAAGTTTAAGCTGAGAATTATAAGATAATTTTCGGGTTTGTTGCACTAAGCCTTTTCCATAAGATCTTTGTCCAATTACAACTCCCCTATCCAAATCTTGAATTGCTCCTGACACAATCTCAGAAGCTGAAGCTGAAGATGAATTAATTAAAACTACTAAAGGCACCTCAGTGTCCAATGGCTTATTAGCTGCTATATATGATTTTTCCCATGATTTTATTTTTCCTTTTGTACTAACCACTTCTTCTCCTTTTTCAACAAACAGATTTACAATATCAACTGATTCGTTCAAAAGCCCTCCAGGATTACTTCTTAAGTCTAGAATTAATCCTTTTAATTCCGCTTCATCTTTTAATCCTTGAATTGCTTCTTTAATATCCTTAGTGCAATTTCTGGTAAAACTTCTAAGTTTTACATAGCCAATCCCCTTCTGAATATATGCTGAATAAGGTACGCTTTTCACAGACACTTTTTCTCTGTCAAAAGTAACTTCAAATGGCTTTCCTAAATGAGGACGCTCAATAAGTACGGTAACAGAAGTATTTGGCTGTCCTTTTAGTACTTTGCTTACCTCTTCAGTGGTTTTCCCTTTGGCTGACTTTCCATTAATTTCTAAAATTTTATCCCCCGCCATCAATCCTGCCTTTTGTGCTGGATATCCCTCATAAGGTTCACTTATAAAAACATACTCTTTTCGTTTTGTAATCATAGCCCCAATCCCACCATACTGTCCTGTTGTCATAAAACGGAAATCTTCAATTTCTGATTCCGGAATATACGTTGTGTAAGGATCTAGTGATTTTAGCATTTTATCAATCCCTTCTTTCATCAATTTCCCAGGATCAGTTTCATCTACATAAAAAGCATTTAGTTCTTTGTATAGAGTAGTGAAAATATCTAGATTTTTTGAAATTTCAAAATAATCATCAGTAAACCCAACTGATACTATTGAGGTAATTGCTAGTGCAATTCCTAAAATAATAATTTTAACTTTTTTCTTCATAGTTTCTTTTTTATGGTACTGGATTATGTCCCTCTCCTCCCCATGGATGGCAAGTCAATATTCTTTTTAAGATTAATCCTCCTCCTTTCCAGGGGCCATATTTTGTTATCGCTTCTAGCCCATACGCAGAACATGTAGGTATATATCTACATCTTGGTGGCAATAAAGGAGATGTCGCTTTCTGATAAATAATAATAATTGCTCGGAAAATAAAAGAAAAAATAACACTCATATTTCTTCACTTAAACGGTTTAAAATTAATTTTATTTTTTCTTCTATCGCTTTATGCGGTAATATCTCTTGTTCCTGATAAATAATGGCAATTGCTAGCTGTTGTTTTTTACTTTTAATCTTTACGTACAAACCTGATTTATAAATACGAAAACTCTCTCTTATTCTTCTTTTTAAGATATTTCTGTTAGCGGCATTCTTAATGTATTTTTTTGGAACTACTATTACGGTTTTCACTATAGTGTCATTATCAAACTCTTCAGTATTCCACACTAATCTAAAAGGAGATACTTTAATAAAACACCCATTTGTGAATAAATTATCAATAGTGGGTTTTCCGCATAATCGTTCATTTTTTGAGAAAGTTTGCATTCGATAAAAGTATTTATCTTTTTCTTTTATTTGCTTCTTTAATATATTGATCTAATGCCATTGACATAGAAGGGGCTTTTTTATTTGGGGCAACAATATCCACTCTCAAACCATTTTCTTTAACAAGCTGTAGTGTTGTAGGGCCAAAAACCGCTAATCTAGTTTCCCCCTGCTCAAAGCTTGGAAAGTTTTCCAACAAAGACTTAATGCCTGTAGGACTAAAAAACACTAATACATCATATTTTACATCAGATAAATCAGATAAATCAGAACACGCAACTTTATACATTTGAGCTTTCGTATAATCTAAGCTACTTTCTTCTAAAGATTTATGCATTTGTTGCTTAAGTACATCCGAACATGGAAATAAAAACTTAGACTCTTTATGTTTTTGCATTACTGGGATTAAACTAGCAAGGGTTTGTTCACCAGTAAATACCTTGCGCTTACGATAGTTGATGAAATTTTGCAAATAATGAGTAATCGCTTCAGAAACACAAAAATACTTTGTAAAATCAGGGATTCTTAACCTCAACTTTTCCATCATTCCAAAATAATGATCCATTGCATTTTTTGATGTAAAAATTACTGCATCATGGTTAAGGATTGAGATTCTTTGCTTTCTGAACTCTTTTGCAGAAATTTCGTCAACATGCATAAAGGGTCTATAATCAATCTTTAACTTATGCTTCTGCGCAATTGTTGCGTATGGCGATTTCCCTTCTGGCTTTGGTTGTGAAATTAGTATTGACTTTACCCTCTTCTTTGTTTCTGTCATTCCTTTTCCTTTTTATTAGTAAAATACCCCCTTCCCTAGTAATAGAAGTGGTGAAATTTCTAGTGTACAAAGATACAAAAAAATATAACCCTGAGAAAAACCAAATGATTTTGTTCCAATCTTCCACAACCAAAATAATTTCAACAATAGTAGTAGTATGCAAACTATACTGATGACAACAAATAACGTTGTTGTGATTTCAAAAGTGCAAAAATAAAGCATTACTACTAAAGGGAAAAGAAGAGCCCCTAAGGCTCTATCAAATAGAAAAGAAAAAAACACCCCTAATTTAGCAACCTCTTGTGCCATAAATATCTTTCCAAAAAAAAGCATAATCCCAATTTTTAAAATAAAAAAGAGCATGACGCTCCCAATTAAAAAGACAACTTCCAGCAAAGATGTCTGGGGAATAACTTTTAATAAGATTAGCGAGAAATTAATCGTCATAAGTAAAAATGTAATAAAGTTTACTCGTTCAGTAAACGCATTTTCTTCTCTTAAATACTGATTAGCATAGCGTTGGGCGAATACTCCCATAAAAAGTAATTTAGCATGCTTCCAATAAGAGGCTCTTAATACTGCTATCAGTAAAAAAGAGATGATGAGTAATATAAATATGATATCCTGATTAAAAAAAGGTTTTGTTAATGCAATCATTAGAGTTGTTATTCCGAATGCAAATATAACTTTTAAGAACTCTTTTTTTAGCTTTAAAATACATACTTTTGCCAAAAAATTAACAAGAATTATGTCACAAGATTTATACCAGGCTCCTGATTATTTTCTGATGGATGAACTCCTTACAGAAGAGCATAAATTAATTAGAGATGCTGCCAGAGAGTGGGTAAAAAGAGAAGTGTCTCCTATTATTGAGGATGCTTGCCAAAAAGCAGAATTCCCAAAACAAATTATAAAAGGATTAGGTAAAATTGGAGGTTTTGGGCCATACATTCCTGCAGAATATGGTGGCGCAGGATTAGACCAAATTTCTTATGGACTAATAATGCAAGAGATAGAAAGAGGAGATAGTGGAATTCGTTCTACAGCTTCTGTTCAATCATCACTTGTAATGTATCCTATTTGGAAATACGGAAGTGAAGAACAAAAAATGAAGTTTTTACCAAAACTGGCGACTGGAGAATTTATTGGTTGTTTCGGACTTACAGAGCCTGACCATGGCTCTAACCCAGGAGGAATGACAACAAATATAAAAGATATGGGGGGTCATTATCTTTTAAATGGCGCTAAAATGTGGATTTCAAATTCTCCATTTGCTGATATTGCTGTTGTTTGGGCAAAAAATGAAGAAGGGAGAATAAAAGGATTAATTGTGGAAAGAGGGATGGAAGGATTCTCTACTCCTGAAACCCATGGGAAGTGGAGCTTGAGAGCTTCTGCAACTGGAGAATTGGTGTTTGATAATGTAAAAATCCCTAAGGAAAATATTTTACCCAATAAAGATGGGTTGAGTGCTCCGCTTGGCTGTTTGGATTCTGCCAGATACGGAATTGCCTGGGGAACCATTGGAACTGCTATGGATTGTTACGACACGGCTTTAAGATACGCAAAACAGAGAATTCAATTTGGGAAACCAATTGCTTCTTTTCAATTACAACAAAAAAAGTTGGCTGAAATGATTACTGAAATCACTAAAGCTCAGTTTTTAACTTGGCGTTTAGGAGTATTGAGAAATGAAGGCAGAGCAACTACTGCGCAAATTTCAATGTGTAAGCGTAATAATGTAGATATGGCACTTAATATTGCCAGAGAAGCAAGGCAGGTATTGGGCGCAATGGGGATTACTGGAGAATATTCTATCATGAGGCATATGATGAATTTAGAATCAGTAATTACTTATGAGGGGACGCATGATATCCATTTATTAATTACAGGAATGGATATTACGGGTGAAAGTGCTTTTAAATAGTAAAAAATGAAAACACTTTTTAGAATAATAGCATTTTCAGAAGGAGTTTCTTACATTTTATTAATGACTGTTGGTTTATATTTTAAATACCAACTAGGAGATCCTAGCTATGTAAAATTATTAGGAATGCCCCACGGATTACTCTTTATTTCCTACCTGATTTTAGCATTTTTAATTAAAGATGATGAAAAATGGAAAAATAAAGATTTTGGAATTATAATACTTGCGTCAATTCTTCCTTGTGGAACATTTTATGTTGATAGAAAATATTTGAAGAACTAGAATCGCCTCATTATTGCAGCAAAAATAAACACCTTATTTTAAGATATTAGCTCTCCGTTTTCATCATATGTTGTACTTACACCATATTCATTATCTCCACTATCTCCATCAGTGCACATTAATACTAGTAGCCATATACCTCCGATTATTGGAATTAAAGAAATTAATAAAAACCATCCGCTTTTTCCAACATCATGCAACCTTTTACAATGCTATAAAATAGCATTATAATTTAAAATATAGTTTAAAGACTAGATTTACATCAAGCTAGATAAGGCTCCAAGCATAGATCCTAAAAAAACAAACCATAAAACTGTCATTACTACAGCCCAGATTAATGTGGCTTGTGCCCATGTTTTTTTAGATGGCTGATCATCACCACCAAAGGCCCATACAAATAACATAATAATTCCAACTAAAGGAATGCACATTAATAAATAAGTTACAATCCAGTCTCCTACTGACATTTGCTTTTCCATAATTTAATTTTTTTGTTTGCCTACTCTTTCGGGTTTCGGCTATCCCATCTATCTTCCAACATTACAAAAAATAATTAACACCTCACAAATATTTTAAAATTATTTCCGTAGTATTTTAGCCGCTTCTAACAATTCTTTAAACCAAGCTTCTCCATATTTACGAATTAACGGTTCTTTCAAAAAAGCATAAGCCGGGACTTCTAATTTACTACCACACTTACAGGCAGGCTCACAGATTTTAATTTCCTCATAATTTACCGCATCAAAATCACGGTACTGTTTTATCCGTATCGGGAATAAATGGCAAGAAATTGGTTTTTTAAAATCTGTTTTATTGTCCAAATACGCTTTTTCAATAGTGCATTTTGTGATTCCATTTTCAAAAGTTACAAAAGCACATTCACAGTTATTTACTAGCGGAGTAGTCAAATCACCATCTGAATCATATACAGCAACTCCCTGATTTTCAATCTCAGTAATTCCCTCTTTTCTCATATAAGGCTTTACTTTCTCGTAAATCTCATCTAGTATTTTCTCCTCTTCTTTTAATAGTGGCGCACCAGAATCTCCCTCTACACAACAAGCACCTTTACATGCATTTAAATCACAAACAAAATGCTTTTCAAAAACATCCAAAGAAATTATTTTATCCTCTACTTGAATCATAAAGCAAAACTACAATAAATTACTACTTTTGTAGCATGGCAAATTATGAAGATGTCTTTAAAAAAGTAGTGGCCCATTGCAAAGAGTATGGTTATGTTTTTCAATCATCTGAAATTTATGATGGTTTAGCAGCGACTTACGATTATGGGCCTAATGGAGTAGAGCTTAAAAATAATATTAAAAACTATTGGTGGAAATCAATGGTAAATATGCATGAAAATATTGTAGGATTAGACTCTGCAATTTTTATGCACCCTACCACTTGGAAGGCTTCTGGGCATGTAGATGCTTTTAACGAACCTTTAATTGATAATAAAGATTCAAAAAAAAGATACAGAGCAGATGTTCTGATTGAGGATCATATTGCCAAAATTGAATCAAAAATTGAGAAGGATTGCGAAAAAGCAGCCAAGCGTTTTGGAGATGCTTTTAACAGAGAAGAATTTGTTTCTACAAATGACAGAATTTTGGAAAGACAAAAACAAATTGATGCCATTAGCCAAAAAATGAACGCTTCTCTTTCTTCAGGAGATTTGGCAGGAGTTAAAACACTTATTGAAGGGCTGGATATAAAATGCCCCGCTTCAGGAACAAATAATTGGACAGATGTGCGGCAATTTAACCTAATGTTTAAAACGCAAATGGGAGCTACTGCTGATGGAGCTTCTGATTTGTATTTGCGACCTGAAACAGCACAAGGAATTTTTGTAAACTTTCTGAACGTGCAAAAAACTTCTCGTATGAAAATTCCTTTTGGAATTGCTCAAATCGGTAAAGCTTTCCGTAATGAAATTGTTGCTCGTCAGTTTATCTTTCGTATGAGAGAATTCGAACAAATGGAAATGCAATTTTTTGTTCGTCCAGGTGAAGAAATGAAATGGTACGATTACTGGAAAGATTTCCGTATGAAATGGCACAATTCACTAGGAATAGGAGAAGAAAATTATCGTTTTCATGACCATGAAAATTTAGCTCATTACGCAAATGCTGCAACAGATATTGAATTTAAATTCCCATTCGGATTTAAAGAGTTAGAAGGAATCCATTCCAGAACAGATTTTGATTTGAAAGCACATCAAGAACATTCTGGGAAAAAATTACAATATTTTGATCCAGAATTAGGAGAAAGCTATGTCCCGTATGTAGTGGAAACTTCTATAGGATTAGATAGAATGTTCCTTACCGTTTTAAGTCATTCTTTCAGAGAAGAGGAATTAGAAAATGGAGAAAGTAGAGTGGTATTAAAAATCCCTGCTTTACTAGCTCCTTTAAAAGCTGCTGTCCTGCCACTAACTAAAAAAGATGGGATGCCAGAAAAAGCAAGAGAAATCATGAAGTCACTTCAACTAGACTTCAATTGCCAATATGAAGAAAAAGATTCTATTGGAAAAAGATACAGAAGACAAGATGCAATTGGAACACCTTTCTGTATTACTGTTGATCATCAAACTTTAGAAGACAATACAGTTACTTTACGAGACAGAGACACAATGAAACAAGAAAGAGTTTCAGTTGAGAAATTGCATTCAATTATTGCGGAGAAAGTAACTATTGCTAAATATTTAGCTTAGCTTACTCCTTCAGTAGTGACTGAAATTTTATCAAAAGTGGATACACTTATAATGAGCCTTTTGATGCGGGGTTTTTTTAATAATATTGGTTATTCAATGGTTATCTACATTGTTAGCTGTTTTTATTTCATTCTTTTCAGCTGCGTAAAATCTTTCAATTGATTTCCGTCATACCTCCATAGAAGTCCATATCTTCCCCCAAACCATATATTACCATCTTTATCTTCGGTAATAAATTTGAT
>Ga0310121_10000495_pt1 | contig 43167 bp, 34 predicted proteins | sample CB27_Tmax_986_MG_FD_203504 | JGI IMG/M metagenome (GOLD analysis project Ga0310121, IMG submission 203504) | Marine microbial communities from Western Arctic Ocean, Canada - CB27_Tmax_986 | ecosystem: Environmental > Aquatic > Marine > Oceanic | place: Canada: Western Arctic Ocean | collected... | reverse complement strand
GGGCCCCGAATGGCTTTTCCCCCGCTGAAAGTAACGAGATCCGGCCCCAGACCGGCAATTGCTTCGAGATTTTTTCGGGGGGGCAACTCACCGGCCGCGTCCACCAGGACGGGAAGTTTTCGACGGTTGGCCATGGCGATGACCGACTCCAAATCCGGTTGGGACGTTTCCGAATAGACGTACGCGATCCCCGCGGTCTCGTCAGTGATGGCGGCCTCGTACTCCCAGGTTTCAGTGCGGCGAGCTCCCGCGTTGGAGACAATTTCGTTGAATCCGACCTCCACAAGTTTGGCGCCGGTGGCCCGGATGGCGTGGTCGTATCCGCTGCGTTGCTCCCTGGCGATGATGATTTCGTGGGGAAAGCCGGCACAGTGAGGCAACCGTTCCATGCGTCCCAGATCATGCCCGGCGAGAATCGCGGCGGTTCCGAGCGTCAAGGCGCCGGCCGAGCCCGACGTGACCAGGCCTGCCTCGGTCCCCGTGGTGGCGGCGATTTGTCGAGAGGCGGCGGCTTGCAGTTGGTCGAGCGGAACCCAGCTGTGGGCAGCTTCGCAGAAAGCGTCCAGGACAGTGCCTGGCATGGGGGCTCCCCCCAGACGAGTGACAGCGCCACAAGCATTGATGATTGGCTCGACACCAAGATTGCGATAAATGTTCATGGCCAGCGGGCCTTTCCTTTGTTTTTTATCTCATGGTTGGTGAAGCCAACGGGGGCCGGTACGACTGTCGTTGCGGGATTGATTTCTATCGTTGGCGGTATTTTGTGCCACCCGCTTGCTGCTGAGGAATTTGTGGGATTCAAGTCCGCTTCTTCTCGGTGAAGACACCTCGCTCCGATCCGCAGGCCCCATCAAGGGGGTCAAGGAAAGGTTCAAAAGGGTGAAACTCCACCAGGCTTGATGATAGTCCATTGGCTCTGGAATCACGAGTCTGTTGTCATGGTCCGGATTTGTGTTTCCGTTGGAGACTGGCCACGGGAACGCCAGGAGTCAGCGCGGTTTCAGGCTGGAGTGCCGTACGGGCGTCTGCCGGTGACCGGGACCAAGTGACACGTGTCGATCAAGGAAAAAGCTGGTCGCGTCCGTTAGAAACGCAACTCCGCCGGGTTTAATTCATGAAAAGCCCTTGACCGTTGCGAAGATCTAACCATTGCAGCTTCTGGTAAAGTTTTGACGTTTGATCTGGCGGCGCCGCGGGCTGCTCGCCACCAGCAGTTTCCAGTCTGACATTTTCCAAGTCAACTTGCTGTCACTCGACCGAAGGTTGTGATAGGTACTTTTCAATTTGTCCCACTCAGGCTTTCAGAGAGATGATGGTGGTCATGGATTCTGCAACAACTACCGCATTTCATTCGTCTCACGGTGACACGCTGGTGCCTCCGGAGACGAATCTGGTGGATCGGTTGCGTTTCTGGAGCCGGGTGCAGCCCCAGGCCACGGCGTTTTGCCTGGACGACGGAGAGCGTGAATTAGAGCGACTCAGTTACCAGGAGCTGGACCTGAGGGCTCAGGCCATCGCAGTTCAATTGCAGCGCCACCAGCCTGCCGGCCAGGCTGTTCTGCTAGCGTTTCCGCCGGGCTTGGAATTTGTGGCAGCACTGTACGGGTGCTTTTATGCGAACGTGGTGGCGGTACCTGTTTATCCACCCCGTCCGGGGCGTATCGATCTGCGGTTGGAATCGATTGCACAAGACTGCGCTGCGGAATGTGTCCTGACGGTCAGTTCGTTAGCCAACGACTGGGAAAATCGTTGCCAGTCGTTGGATCGTCTGAGAGGAGTTCGGCCCCTCGCGACGGAACGCTGGCGGGAGAGATGCTCCCTGCCGGAACTCCCGGGTCCGCGGGCAGATGACCAGACGGCGATCATTCAATACACGTCGGGTTCAACGGGAGACCCGAGAGGTGTCATGTTGTCTCATCGGAACCTGATGCACAACAGCTGGCTCATTGCGAGAACATTTGACGTTGGTGCTACAGGCGTAGGGCTCAGTTGGTGTCCCACCTACCACGACATGGGGCTGGTGGGAGGTGTTTTAAAGCCTGCTTACATCGGCCGGCCCAGTATTCTCATGCCACCGTTGGCATTTCTACAGAAGCCGATTCGTTGGTTGCGGGCCATCGACCGGCATGGAGTGACGGTCAGTGGTGGTCCCAACTTTGCCTACGATTTGTGTGTGGAGAAAATCGAGCCTGAACAATGCGCAGGGCTTGACTTGAGCCGCTGGGAGATTGCTTACAACGGGGCCGAACCGATCCGGGCTGAAACACTCGAGTCGTTTGCCAGGAAATTTGCACCGTATGGTTTTCAATCAGAGAATTTCCTGTCCTGCTACGGGTTGGCTGAATCAACATTACTGGTGACCGGTGGCAATAAGTCGGAATTCCCCCGGGTCGGTTACTTTGACCGGAGAGAACTGTCGGCACAGAGAGCAAAACGGTCGGACGCTCGTCAGCCAGGTACCATCAAAGTTACGGGAAGCGGAATCGCCCGCACGGGTGTCCAGGTCCAGATCGTTGAGCCGACGGAACGAATTCCTCTACCTGATGGCCAGGTTGGCGAAATCTGGGTCCGGAGTACAAGTGTGGGTCAGGGGTACTGGAGGAAACCGGAAGAGACGGAAATAACATTCCGAGCCAGGATTCCCAGCGATGCGAGTACCACCTATTTGAGGACGGGAGACTTGGGATTTCTGTTGGACGGAGAGCTTTACGTCACGGGCCGCATGAAGGAATTGATTATTCTCCGCGGCATGAATCGTTACCCGCACGACCTTGAAAGAACCGTCACTTCAGAGGTCTGTGGGACACTCGTTGGAGGTGTGGTGGCCTTTGGTTGTGAGTTTGACGGACTCGAGCAACTGGTGCTTGTGTGTGAACTGGCACGGACGCACGTCGATCAAACTCAGGCGGTGATCCAGGAAATCAGAAAACAGATCATGCGGTGTCACGAACTGGTTCCCGAAGAGATTTTACTGGTCCGGCGCGGTTCAATTCCCAAGACGTCAAGCGGGAAGTTGCAGCGATTGAAATGCAGGCAGGCCTATCTCGACGAGAATTTGCCAATCACTTCCCGCTGGAAACGGAACCCGACCAGGCGGGTCGGGCAGGTTCATCAGGCGGGCCACGGCGCTGTGGAGGCGGTCAACAAATGTCGGGTCGACCGGGATGATCTGGAATTCAGGGGCATGGATCCTGTTGTTTTGCAGGCCTTGTGCCGGGTTTTGGTTGACCTGGCTCGTGACCCCGTCGACGTGTTGGATTGGAACACGAAATTTGAAGACTTGGGTCTCGACTCGTTGGAACGAGTTGGCGTGTTAGCCGGGTTGGAGCGTGAACTGAGGGTCAAGCTGCCTGCTCAACATTTCGCCGGTTTGGAAACGGTGGGGGAGATCCTTCTCGCGGTGCAGGGAATGCGGGGTGATCTGTCCCTGCCGCACGGTTTGTGGTCCGGCAGTGAGACGACGGAGGGTCCGGTTTCGGGTTGGGAATCGTTCGCCGAAGTTGTGCAGTTGAAATCCTCCTTTCGCCAATTGAAAGAAGATGACTTGCCGAACCCTTACTTTTGTGTTTCCGAGGGAATTGCCAGCAGTCGGCGGGTGGTCGATGGTCGGGAGGTGATCGATTTCTCAAACTACAATTATCTGGCCATGTCGGGGGATCCGGCAGTCAATGCTGCTGCTAAGGCTGCCATTGATCAGTATGGCACAAGCGCGTCTGCCAGTCGGATTGTAGCAGGCGAACTACCAGTTCACCGGCAACTCGAAGACAAACTCGCAGATTTCCTGGGAACCGAGGCATCTCTTGTATTTGTCAGCGGCCATGCTACCAACGAAACCACGATCGGGCATCTGTTCGACCAACGGGATTTGATTCTTCACGACGAGTTGGCTCACAACAGTGTTTTACAGGGCGCTCAGCTGTCAGGTGCTCAACGTCGTTGTTTTGCGCACAATGACTGGCAGGCTGCCGAGCGGGTTTTGCGGAACACACGCAATGACTTTCGACGCGTGCTCGTGGTGATCGAAGGTGTGTACAGCATGGACGGCGATGTTCCCGACCTGCCGCGTTTCGTCGAATTAAAAGAACATCATCAGGCGCTGCTCATGGTGGACGAGGCACACTCCCTGGGAACGATGGGTGCGACAGGCAGGGGCCTGGCGGAGCATTTTGGAATTGCGCCCAAGTCGGTTGATCTCTGGATGGGAACGTTGAGCAAGGCCCTGGGGAGCTGTGGAGGATACATTGCAGGTAGTCGGGAACTGGTCGAGTATTTGAAATACACAGCACCCGGTTTTGTCTTCAGCGTGGGAATGGCACCTCCCGCGGCAGCGGCGGCCCTGGCTGCGCTGGAAGTGCTGGAGTCTCAGCCCGAACGGGTGCGACGGTGTCAGGCGAACGCCAGCTTTTTTCTCCGGAGGGCTCAGGAACGAGATTTTGATACCGGCAGTAGTGAAAAAACTCCGGTTATACCCATTATCCTTGGCAACTCCCGACGCTGCCTGTTGATTGCACACCAGATGTTCCGGCGTGGCGTGAACGTCCGTCCGATCCTTTTTCCTGCCGTGGCGGAATCTGCGGCTCGCTTGCGATTTTTTGTGACGGCCAGTCATGATGTCCAGCAGCTGGAGAAAACGATCGAGGTGCTATCAGAAGTATTGCCGCGTGGGGAGCAGGTGGAGGACCGATCTTGAGATTTTGCTCTTGCAACTGTGGGGCAGGCCTTTAAAATAAAATCTGCGGCGTGGTAAATCAAATTGTCTCATTTTCTAAGAGGACGACAACTTGCTTACTGAACAGTCTGTGGCACGGGGATTTAGGAAGTTGTTTGAAACGGCTGGTTTTGGAGAAGGAGAATTCAAGAAGGCCGAGGAATTGCTCGATCAGTTACGGCCCGAAAGCCCGCTCAAGTACCGATTGGGCTGCGAATTGGATGAACTTCGAGAGCTCGTAGCAGCGGGTCGCTAGTTGACCTGGGCTCGAAGAGTTTTCTGAAAGTCGCCTGGCAAAGTTTCAGGCAGGCTCCCGCGCGGTGTTTTTGGAGCTGGCGGGTTTTTGGAGCTGCCGGCCCAGGAATGGGTTGCCGGACGGGGCGGCATGGAGAAGGGTTCGCTCAGCGGTTGAGCGTCACACCGATCGTTGCTCCGATCATAAACACGTGTTCGTTATTTTCTTCGTCAAAGCCGCGAGCAATGCCACGTCCGAGTTGTTTGACGTCGATGCCGGCACGAATGGCGAAGTCGCGTGTTACCTCGTAGGCAGCCTGAACTCGTAGCTCTCCCCCTGGGACAAGCTCGTTCAGGTCGAATTCGTCGTGGCTCGTTGATCGTTCGGTAATTTCTATTCCGCCGTCGTCCTGAGTATCTTCCTCTTCTTCGTCGATTACCATCAGGTCGACGCGTCCATCGCGAGTGAAAAACTGCCAGTTGTGCATCACAAAGGCGCGTACCTCGGTGGAGATGATCCAGCGCCGATTGCGATAATGTGCTCGAAATCCAAGTTGGGGTCCAAACATTTCGTTGATGACCATCGAACTAACAAACCCGTAGCGGTCCTCGGTGACTTCGAGCATCGAATCCCCTTCACCAGCTTGGGAGGGGTCAGGAAGTAGGTACACGCTGCGGTCAAATATCTCTGCCTTCGAGTAATCTTTGAAATTGGCGTATTTGAGACCGAGAAAAGGTTCCAGGATCAGGCGGTCGTTGATAGGTCGCAGGCGGAATGACCGGTTGACCTCGACTGCCCAGTAATCGCAGTCGTTGATCGAAACTTCTAGAGGGCCAACTTCAAAACCTGAAGCGTCCATAAATTGAGGTGGTTGTTCTTCTTCGTCGAGCAGTTCGGATTGCTCATTTTCATCACCTTCGTCTTCATAGAGGAGGGTGGCTGGCGGATGGGCTGTAATAAAAGCGTTGGGGCTTCCCGTGTCGATGAATGACACGAACCAGCCGTGACCGGCCTCGTTCATGTGACCAATATCGACTTGATTGGCGTAGGCGAAGTCCCGGGTGTCCCCCAGTTGGCTGATGTAGATATCCTCCATTGGCATATTTTCGATGATCGGTGTGGCGGGTGGTGGAACAAATCGAACTCCCGTTACGACGGCTATTTCGGCATTGGTTCCACCAGTGGCTGGGCGGCTCACGCCCATGTAGACGCGGTCGACCGCAGCATGCCACCCGGTTCGGACTCGGGGTTGCTTACCGTAAGAATACTCATGCGCGTCAAAAGGCTTGAACAACTGGAAGTCGGGGTTGAATTCTAAAGGATCAATAAAAGCGCTGGTACGCTGGTGCGAGGGAGTGGAATTCTGATAGATTTGCTGCTGTCCCAAGACAGTCTGGGTGAAACATGCTGCCAGGATGGTAGCAACAACAACATGTTGGCGAGCGGAGGCGTGGAGCATGGTTCTACAAGTCCAGGTTCGTCAATTGATTTTGATCAGTGCGACCTACTTAACGAAAACGCAGCAATCAGCCCCGGCCGAACATTTCGGGGCGATTTCAACAGTAACTCGCTTCCGCAGTCCGTGAAGTTGTCGCTTGGCGGCACCTGGTGGATGCGCGCTTGGCGTGGGACGGAAGCTCCTACTTGTTGAAAGATATCGGAAGGACCGGTCGTGCAAGTTGAATAAGATCTGGCAACCTTTACGATTTCGCAGCCTCTAACGCTTGCTGTGGCGTGCCTGCAGTTCGTGTTGTCAGGGGGATCTTTCGGCGGAAGCCTTGTTGGCATGGGTGGGTCCGCTCCTGACAGGTTGGACTGACAGTCGGGGCGTGGAGCAGCGAGTGCATTCGGAGCCAAGCGACTTGGGCAGCAATTGGGATGCTAGCCTGGTGGCGTGTGGGGATGCCGGGCTAGTTGGACGGTGACGTGGGTGGACGAATTGAAAGACCAGCCGTAACCAGCAAAGAAAAAAACAAAATCTTTTTGGCGCCCATTTTGGGCGACTTCGGGCCAGGGTTTTAAAAAAAATTGGGGATCAAGCGAAACCAGAAATGGTCCTTGGAGTCGGGAAATTTTCCGGAAGGACAGAGGCAACCCGGCCGTTGGGGCGGGCAAACGTTGTTGCCAGGAGTCCGGCTGATTGCACTTGCAGCGGGGCAGCGAAGTCATCACATTGCCGGTTGCGGATGCAGGTCACGGATTCGCTGTGGAGGAGGGTGGTGTCTCACGACTCCCGGTTCGGGGGCGCTGAATCACGTTGCTGCGGGGGGAATTCTTAGAAATGGACTGTCTTTCAATTAGCGAGATGACCACGTTCCGCTGGTCTTTTGAAGAGGACGTGAGTTATTTGAAGAGGGCGAACATTCCTGCGTTGGGCGTCTGGCGCCATAAGTTGGCAGATTATGGCGAAGAGAAGGGTGTCGATCTACTGAGCGAAATGGGGATCAAGGTTTCCAGTCTTTTCTGGGCTGGCGGGTTCACTGGAAGTGATGGGCGTAGTTATGCGGACTGCCTGGAAGACGCGGAGGACGCCATTCGACTGGCAGCGGTCATGCAGGCTGAGTGCCTGGTGATCTACACCGGGGCACGCGCTGGCCACACGAGTAATCATGTGCGGCGCCTGATTCGCAGTGCACTCATCGAATTGGTTCCTTGGGCTGAAGACCTGCAAGTCTCGTTGGCCGTGGAACCGATGCACTCCGGGTGTGCTGCGGAATGGACCGTGCTGACGGATTTGGATGCCAGCTTGGAATTGATTCAGGAAGTCGGATCGGACCATTTGAAATTAGTATTCGACACCTATCATCTGGGGCATGATCCGGCGATCCTCGACCGGTTGCCCGAAGTGGCGCCCCACGTGGCTGTGGTTCATCTGGGGGATGCGAAATCTCCACCCCGGGGAGAACAGAATCGCTGTCGGCTGGGTGAAGGCGTTTTGCCGCTCAAAGATCTTTGCCTGGGCCTGAAATCCAATGGTTACCAAGGATGGTTTGAGGTGGAATTGTTTGGCGAGGAGCTCGAATCAGAAGATTATTCTGAGCTGATCGGGCACGCGCAAACAGAGTTCGAGCAGATTTTCGAAACGACGGTTCTCTGAGCGTTTGCCGAATCCTTCCCGTCTCCGGAACGGAGGACGTGCAAAGCGTGGGAGCGGCCCGAAGTCAGTTGGGAAGTTCATTATTCGATCGGACCGCTTGCGCGAAGCGGGTACCGGGTTGTTGTTTCACGCGGTCGCTTTACTGCGGAATCAGTTCGAGGCAAACGAGGCGATCTTTACCCCGAACGTAGAGCAGGCCGTGTGACAGGATGGGAGCGGCCCAAGCCGGATATTCCAAGAGGGGGTTCGACGGAGCCTCGGGATCCTTCATCTGGACCGTTGCCACCGCTTCAAATTGTTCCGGGGTGGCACGCAGCAGCAAGAGGTCACCGGCTTCGGTCAAACAAATGAAATGCCCGTCGGCGTAGAGTAAGGAACTGCGGGTCAAACGCGGCACGCTCCATTGCACGGCGCCCGTTTTCCAGTCGATGCAGCGAAGTTCGGCGTTGTTCGAGTGACGGCCACTGCTGCCATACAGGTAGCCTTCGTGGTGGACGGCGGTGTTCCAGTGAGTCGCCATGGACCGGTTGGCGCGCCTCTTTTGATCGCTCCAAACGACTTCGGCTTGTCCTGGTTTTATTTTCAGCAGCGATGCTCCGGGACCGTACGTTTCGGAGATGAGTACTTCATCTCCGACGACCACGGGAGTGCTGGCGTTGACGCTGTCACGAACGGCGGCGCGCCATGGGTAATAGAAGTCGACAACTCCCGAGGACGGGTCCAGTCCCACGAGCCCTCCGCGGGAAAAAACGAAACACCATCGGCGGCCGTTGATGGTGGCCAGTTGAGGGCTGGCGTAGCTAGCCAATTCGTCGGTTACCGAATAGACCACCGCGCCTGTGTATTTGTTGAAGGCCACGATACCCGAGCGGTCTCCTCCGACTCGGTCCAAGTTGGATCGACCGAATTGCTGATCTTCCGGAGGGCTTCCTCCGATGTTCACAATCAAAAGATTTTCTTCGATGACTGGCGTGCTGCCGACGCCGAAGAAATTCTGGATCACTCCGAATTCCTGTTCCGTGTCGATTTTCCAGAGGGTTTGTCCATCAACGGCAAGCAGGCAATGGAGCATTCCGGAGGGGCCGAACAGGTAGACTCGGTCCCCGTCCACCACCGGCGAGCAGCGGGGTCCGTTGTTGTACCCCAGCATGTCTTGATAGTCGGTGGAATATTGAAATTTCCATAGTTCCTCCCCTGTCTCGCTTTGCAGGCATGTCAATCTTGCCATGTTTCCATGCCGGTCGAATTGAAAAAAACGCCCTCGGCTGACCGTTCCGATGCCGTAGCTGATTCCCAGTTTGCGGTGCCAGACGATTGGCAACCCTTCGGCTGGCCAGCGAGTGAGGATTCCTGTTTCTGCAGAGCGGCTATCACGTGTAGGGCCTAGAAAACAAGGCCAGTCGTCACCTTTCGGTCTGCTGCCCAGGTCAACGGGTAGTGCATGCTGCTGAGCGATTGTGGCCGTGACGGGCAAATCAGCATGCAGTGGAATTGTTGCGAAAACGAAAACATAATAGAGGTTCAACCAGCCGTATCGCATCGAGAGTCGTCCTGGAATGAATTGAAAGAGCAGCGTGGCCAGAATGGTTCCACCAGTGGTAGCAGAAGAATCGGAGCGAAAGAGCGCTCTGATCTTGCGGTGGTCCAGTCTCCCGCGTTCCATTTTTATCTGTTTCCACCCATGTTACCCGAGGTTTTTTTGATCACCAACCCATGAGTCCTGTTGTTTTGAAGTGTGGTGGCCTCGGGTCCCAGTTCTGTTGGCTGGCCCCCCGGCGTCAATTTCTCGAAAAAAATGTATCTTCTAGCCTAATAAAACGACGATCGTCCCGAACCACTAGAAGTGTGCTTGAGTCTGGAAAGGTCCTTCCCATGGCCGCAGTCAGTCATCTCGTTGTGAACCGTCAAATTCGTGTGCCATTGGAAGAGTTTGAGTTCCGGCACGACCGCAGCAGCGGCCCGGGTGGGCAAAATGTCAACAAAGTGAACTCCAAAGTGACCCTGCGCTGGTCGGTCGTCAACTCTACCAGCCTGCCAGAGGAAGTACGGGCACGGTTGTTTGAGGAATTTAGTGGACGCATCACCAAAAATGGTGAAATCGTAGTGGCCAGCCAGCGCTACCGTGACCAGCCTCGTAATCAGGAAGATTGTCTGGAAAAGGTGCGAAAGATGCTGGAGCAGGTGGCGACCGCACCCAAGCGGAGAAAACCGACCAAGCCAACCCGGGGTTCGCACGAACGACGTTTGAAGGACAAACGGGTTCGGTCTGACACGAAGCGGGGAAGAAAAAAAAATTCGTTGGACGATGGATAAGGAACCAGGAGGACCCGACCATGTTGCGATTACCTGTTTTTGGAAGGCCGGAATGGTTTCGACCCAAATCCGTTGGCTGGGGTCTCACCCCGGTGAAGTGGCAGGGCTGGATTTTTGCGGCCAGTTGGTCCGTCGTGACCTTGTTTCCTTTCATTTATCTGATGAGCCATTCACTGCTTCCCGAAGCTTACACTTGGGTTGCATTGTCTTTGGCGGCCCTCATCAGGGAGGTTGCTCAAATTCTGAACCAGATAGCCGGTCAGCGGCAGAGGGACGTCGATTCAATCCGGGCGCATGTACCTGCTGAGGGTGGGCAAGTTGCTACGCGGCATTTTGACCTGCAACTGCGCCATGAACAGGACGACGGCACCCAGGTCGAACGAGACCTGATCCAGGAGGCATTCAACGTTTTGCGTAATTTGGGCCATTCTAAGACGGAGGCCCGGAGATTACTGGATGGTGTGCTCGGTACGAAAAAGCAATTCAGGGATGTTAAAGCGCTAATTCAAGGTGTTTACCAGTTCGGTCATGGCAGCCAAGCGTGACAAGTGAAGGTCGCGCTGGCCCGGTAGCTGGGACTGCGTCTTGTTTGAACCGCGATGCGACGTTCACGGCCGGGTGAAAGCCGTGATGACTTTGGTGATCCCTTCCGCGATTCGGTCCATGGTCGCGGGAGGCTCTAGTAAAACGGGGTGATGGAGGAGGATGTTTGCCCGGCCGGCCCACGCACTGTGATTCAACTCGGAGGCTCTTCTGCACCTTCGAGTGCTACGTCTGTCGAAGCCGCGAAATCCGGCGTCGATGGCCAACCCTTCCGCCCGGAAGGCTGTCAATAAGTCGTCGCGGTGTTCCGTCAGGTGGTCGGATGTGAGTAGCCACGCCAGCTTGTAGTAGCTTGTTTGATCGTGTTCTGAGCAGGTATCAACAGGTTGGATGCCGGGAGTTCCTGTTAGCAGACGAAGCAAACGCCGTGCATTCTCACGTCGTGTTTTGTTGCGCTGTTCGAGCAGTTCTAATTGTGGAATCAGGACGGCGGCTTGCAACTCGCTCAGCGGGAACGCTTGATTTCCCCGGTCGGAATAAACTCGCATCCGTTGATGAATTTCCGCCTGTTGTGTGATCACCGCGCCACCTCGTCCCGCCGTTAAGAGTTTGCTTCCCCCGAAGCTGAGTACCGACACGTCGCCCCAGGTTCCGGCAGTCTGACGGCTGATCTGCGCGCCGGGTGACTGGCAGGCATCTTCCAGGACAGTGAGTCCGTGCTGCCGGGCGAATCGAACTAACAGCGGCATGTTCGCCGTGCCACTGTGCAGATGCGACGCGAGCACCACGCGTGTTTCTTTGCGGATCGATGCCTCGAGCAATTTTTCATCCAAACACAGAGTCTCCGGTCGAATATCTACCAGCACGGGCCGGGCGCCAACCGCTTCGATGGCACGAAAGTTACCTGGAAAGTCGTAGCCGGCCAGCACGACCTCATCTCCTGGTCGAACTTGCAGTCCTCGCAGGGCCAACTCGACGGCGATGGTACCAGAGGAACAGAGTGTCACAAATTCTGTTCCGTGCATTTGCCCGAGAGTGCTGGCCAACTCCGCGCAATGGGGGCCGTGATATTTGCCCCAACTTCCATCCTGGTAGGTTTGCAATAGCGCAGCCTGCACTCCTGGTTCAAGGGCTGGCCAGGTGGGCGGACCTTCTGGAAAGACGGGGGGGCCGCCGTGGATGGCGAGTTGGTTCATGAGGAACCCCTGATACGGTTCGAGCGTGGAAGTAACTAATATGATAATATGATGTGCGGTGCCGTTGTGTCCAACCACGCTTGGCAGGAAAGGCTCACTGAAAACCAACAATGTCTCAGATTCAATTTTTCATGCTGGGAGGATTTTTGGGAGCGGGAAAGACAACGGCCCTGGCTCGAATGGCTCGTCAATTGATGAGCCAGGGTAAGAAAGTCGCCCTGGTGACCAATGATCAGGCCCACGACCTGGTGGACACACAATTCCTGCGGACCCAAGGTTTTCGCGTCGGAGAAGTGCCCGGGGCATGCTTTTGCTGCAAGTTCACCGATCTTGTCGATGTCATCGAGACGCTGGATCGAGCAACCACCCCCGATGTCATTCTTGCTGAGCCGGTGGGTAGTTGCACCGATTTGGAATCGACGGTGATCGCCCCCCTACAGAAATTTCACGGCTTGCGCATTTCGGTAGGTCCGCTGGCCATCTTGCTCAAACCAGGACATGGACGCAAGATTTTGAGTGCCAGCGGCGGTGGTTTTTCAGAGAAAGCTGCCTACATCTTCTTGAAGCAAATCGAAGAAGCTCAGCTGGTGGCGATCAACAAAGTCGATGCGTTGTCGTCAGTTGAACTGGAGGAGCTACGCGGCTTGCTGGAAGAGCGTTTTCCAAATAAACAAGTTTTCCCGATGAGTGCCAAGACGGGTGAAGGGTTCGAAGAATTCATGACAGCACTGCATTCGACTCCCTACATTCCCAAGCAATTCATGGACGTGGACTACGATCTTTATGCCGAGGGAGAGGCCGAATTGGCCTGGCTCAACGGAACGCTTCGTTTAGCAAGCAAAGACTCTTCTTTTGAACTGGATCAATGTGTATTGGAACTCGTTTCAGGTCTTCGCCAGGAACTGTTACGACAACAGGCCGAACCGGCGCACCTGAAAATATCAGGGGAAATATCACAACAATTGTCGGTAGCCAATCTGGTGGATTCGGAGTCCGCACCAGAACTGTCAGTTTCCTCCGGGGCCGCCGTTTCGGACGCACGAATTACCATCAACGCTCGTGTGGTCGTTGATCCGGTGCTGTTGGAAGAGTTGGTGCTTCAAGTCACTGCGGAGCTAGCCAGTCGGCATGGGTTGAACCTGGAAGTCGACACCATGGAGTGTTTTCGCCCGTCCCGTCCCGTTCCGACTCATCGTTTTCGTTAAGAGTGCCGAAATGGTGCCGCCTGCAATGTGCTGTCATGTTGAATCTTGACGGGGTTCGACCAACTTCTCTATGCTCTGCACCTCGTTTCACGTGGTGGTTTGCCCTGAAGCCATCCTTGTTAGTCATGTGGACAGTCATTCAGCAGGAAATGTGTGGCCATGGTGGGTCGAAGATTTTGCAGTGCTTTCGTTCTGTCGGTCAGCGTGATCAGCTGGACGATTTCAGTTGCCGGGTGTGCCAGTTCCAGTTTTGTGATGCTGCGAGACATTCCGGCCAATCCGCTGTCGGTGCCGCTTGACCTGTTTTCTTTAAATGGTCCCGAGCCGACCGAACGCACGTTTCAGTTGTTGCGGCGCTACGATTTAAAAAAACAGTTTCGGGAAACACCGCAGGAAGCAACCGACTGCCTGCAAAGGTTGGCCCAGGCGGACCCGTCGGCCGAAAAAATGTATGCCCTGGCTGAACTGGCTTATATCAATGGTCGAAGGGCAGCACTGGCAGGGGACATGTCGACGGCCTTGGACCGCTATGGAGAGTCGGCAACGAGCGCCTACACCTATCTCCTGGACACTCGTTTTGACTGGGAGCGGAATCCATACGATCCGCAGTTCCGCAGAGCGTGTGACGTCTACAACGGTGCGCTTGAGCAGGTTTTGCGTATTCTGAAAAACCTTGGCGAACTACGGCCTGGCAGTACCTGTGTCGTCGAGACAAAACAACAGGCCTTCGATGTCTCCGTCGTCATGCGAGGAGCATGGCATGAGGAGGATTTTGGTGATTTTGAATTTGTTTCTGACTACCGGGTGGAAGGTTTGAAAAATCACTATCGGACCTACGGACTCGGAGTTCCACTGATTGCGATTCGTAAGAATCACCCGGACCAGGAGCCGTATGAAAAATATTATCCGTCGGGGCTTGTCTTTCCGGTGACCGCTCTATTACGAGTGATGCCCCAGGAGGATCAGGCAGCCGTCGCTGGCGGCAGGCGTCGATGTGTTCTGGAACTGCATGATCCGCTGGTTTCTTCCAACATCCGGGTGGCAGGCCGGTTGGTTCCGCTGGAAACAGATTTGAGCACACCCCTGGGATACTTTCTGGAGCAGCCCATTTTCAAGGGAAAAGAGTTGGCGACGCGGGGTTTGCTGCACCCCGGTCCGGCGCAGGAAATCCGCGGGCTTTACATGTTGGAGCCATACGACCCGCAGAAAATTCCCGTGGTGATGGTGCACGGACTGTGGTCAAGTCCATTGACGTGGATGGAAATGTTCAACGATCTGCGCGGCTTGCCCGAAGTTCGCAATCACTATCAATTCTGGTTCTATCTCTACCCGACCGGCCAGCCGTTTTGGATCAGCGCGACGCAATTTCGAGAAGATCTCATGGAAAGCCGGTCCACTCTGGACCCGCAGCGCCAGAATTCTGTACTCGATAAGATGGTGCTGGTGGGTCACAGCATGGGTGGTTTGGTTTCAAAAATGCAGGCCATCGACAGTCAGGAGGATTTCTGGAACATTGTGAGTCAACAGCCTTTTGATGACCTGGCCGCCAGCCTTGAGGTGCGAGAGTCATTGGAAAAAACTTTTTTCTTTCAGGCGAATCCGTCGATCCAACGCGTGATCACCATTGCCACGCCCCATCGGGGCAGCAATTTTTCGAACGTGAGGACACAGTTGCTCAGTCGTTGGCTGATCGATATGCCTCGTAAATTGGTTGGTGCGCGAGATCAGGTGTTGAAAGACAATCCTGATCTGATTGTTGATCGGCGCCTTTTCCTGATCGACACGAGTATCGAATCGCTTGCTCCTGAGTCGCCCGTTTTACCCGTGATGCTCAATGCGGCGCTGGCTCCCTGGGTGAAACACCACAACATTGTGGGACTGGTTTCACACGAGGTCGGAGAACCAAGTGTCAAGGAGCGTCTTGTGTCCAGGGTTTCTGAAAGGATCGTGGGGGATGAAGTTGGTGAAGGTGATGGTATTGTCGAATTCGCCAATGCCCACCTGGAGAACGTGAGTTCCGAAATTGTGGTCGATGCCGACCATACCGGAGTTCACCGGCACCCGCGCAGCATTCTCGAAGTGCGGCGCATTCTGATGGAGCACCTGAAGGAAGTGGGCCATTCGAACAAGCCGGTTGTTCCGGCCAGCCAGGTTCCAACCGGGCCGGAACCCGACTTTTCCACGTCGGGCATCCGCCCATTACCTCCGCTCTGATGGCGGGTATCGCGGGCGCCTTCGCTGGGAGACTTTAACGAGGCACACGTACCGTCTGACCTTGGGTCTTCAACAAGGTGACCGTCACGCGATTGCCGGATCACGGACGCCTGTTACCGATGAGGCAGGACGCGAAGTCCTGGTGGGTTGACCGGGGTCGGAGTCAGGCACAACTTCCGACGGGAAGTAGCAAAAAACGAGAGTGGCTATGGCTGACCCTGAGAGCGTTTTGAAAGTTTGTCGCGCAACTCGGCTGCCAATTCGTATTGCTCTTTGGAAATCGCGTCCACCAGTTGTTCTTCCAGGGTGAGTCCCACTTCAAATTGTGCTCGCAGGGATTCACGGAGATCAACAAGTCGTGCGACCAGTTCATCTTCTTCAAAGTGCTCTTCGGCATCATACTTTTCAAAGAACTCACGAAAGTTTTCCAGTCCTTCGTTGATGTGTTCGATCGCTCCGGGGCCACCATGTTCTTCTAAGGCTGCCAGTGCTTGAGCCTGTGTGCGATGAAAGAGCACGAAAGGGCGATGCTGTTCGTGCGACATGGTCCACTGTTCGTCTTCGCAGTGGTCACGACAGAAGTCCATCAACGCCAGCGTGTGATCGGCATCCTGCACCGCACGGTCGAATTCCCGTAAAGTCAGCCAGCAGATCCGCCGGTGATAAAACTGCACGAACTCACGGTCAATTTCATTGAAATCATCCTCATCCAATTCCATGTCGGATATCGCCCCGTTTGATTTGTCGAGCAGGAATTCGAGGTAGGTATCGGAGCCCTCCGGACGTGTTCCGTCAGGTCGTCCGAGTACTTCCAGTTGCAGAATTCCCATATCGATTCGCATTTGGATCACATCTCGACTGTCCCTTCCTTTGACCATCCGCACGCTCAGGTGTTCGGGGTCGAAAGGCCATTTTTGCAGTAGGTTGTCGATGTTTCTTTTGGCAGCCATATCCAAATCGTTTTGCTGAAGTCTAACCAAGTTTTGAGTCTGCCGGTCCAGGATCTGAAGTTATGTAACTTTCTTGCAACCCGGCCCTCCCCGCAAAAGTCGAGGAAAAAACATTGGCTGATTCTGGCTTCAATTATAGCAGACGAAGGAGGGGGGGTTCTAGCGTGCCAGTGTCGGTAACCAGGGTCTCAGTACCGGATCCTTACCACCGTGATAAAAAAATTACCGGAGGTAAAGGTTCCGGGGAGTTCAGTGGACTGTCCGGAAAATGCTACTCGTTAGGATAAAAAAAAATTCCTTGTAAAGAGATTGTGAAATGGCGAATTCGCCATGTAATCTCTTAAGATCTTACAAAGTGACTGGTTATGTCGATTCTTTACCGGACCTTCTTTGTCAGACGACGTGAAACCGGTGACGGCCGGAGCCCGTAAGTCCACCGATCGAGCGAACATCGAGAATTTGAAGTTCAATCACGAGGATGAATTTCACCGTCCGAGAGCGTTCACTGCAAGTGCCGAAGTGCCTTTCGTCAGGATGCATTAGCGTGGTGACCGAGGTAAATCTGTATAGTTGCTATCGTCCTTTGTCGTGAAGTCTGGCAAGAGAAGGCTTGATGTTGGTTCCTTCGGCTCGAGGCGCGAGTTGGTCAATGGTTCTAACTCTCCACGCAGAATACACACTTCGCTGGGAGCTTCGATACCAAGCGTCACTCGGTTGCCTGAGATTCTGTTAACCACGACTCGAACGTCACTGCCGATGGCGATTTCTTGTCCGATTTTTCTGCTAAGTACTAACATGTGGATTCCTCCTTGAGAGATCGCGGGACGCCGTCGCCCAAGGGTGAGCGACTTGGATTTCGGTAAACGTTCCCTGCAACCATTAGTTTCTACGACGGTGTTGAAGAGTTGTTCTTCAGATACAGATTTAAGCAATTGGTGTGCCCCGGTCGTTGGTTTTTTGCGGGGTGCAACGCTCCCTGGCCTTAAATCCCCTGTTTTGGGCCAGTTTCGACTTCCCGGGGCCGTCCGGGATCAGCAGCGAGACGTCCGGGGGAGAATTTTTCAGTCTCGAAACGGGATTCAGCAAACAAAGTGAGACGTTCTCAAGGAAGGCAGTGAGTTCCCTGCGACCCCTTTGTGGATGGGTGGAATATTTGGGGGGTCTTGATAATTTGGGAATTGTCAGTAAAAAAGCCCCATGAGTTCATTTACCGTCAGGATGGTTGAAGAAGTTTGTGTTGTGCCATTTCGAACCGAGAATGGCAGGCCCGAATTCTGTTTGGTGTCTGTGAGTGACGATAGTCGTTGGGATTTTCCTCGGGCCCCCGTACTGCCCGATGAATTGAGGCACGTCACCGCGCTGCGGACCGCTTTGGAAATCGCGGGAGTGGAATGTGAACTGGAATTGCCGGAGCCACTGGACCAGTTTTCCGCCTCGAAGGTTGAGTCGGCAAAGACGATTACCGCTTTTCTGGTTCGCGTAGAAACAGAAAACGGTGAACATTCGGTAGGGACTGGTTATCGGAGGCGCTGGTGTTTTGCTGAAGAGGCGAGAGTCAGGATCCGACGCAAACCGATACGAAGATTCATCGACCTGGCCCTGCGGCGGTTGTAAGTTTAAGAAAAGGGTGGACTAACACACCGCTCCGTTCACTGAGGCCGGTCTCCTGGACTTGGGTTTCATTCTTATCCGGCGAAGGACGATTCGACGGTGGTCGCGACGCGTTCCAGGTCTTCGGGAGTCATGGCCGATCCACTGGGTAATGAAAGGCCGGTTGAAAATAACTCGTCCGCCACTGCTCCGCCTCGGACGCGACAACCATGAAAAGCCGGTTGTTGGTGCAGAGGTTTCCAGACTCGACGCGACTCAATGTTTTCCTTCTCCAGGCGCAGTCGCAGTGCTTCGCAGTTGATGCCAAACAGTTGCTCATCAATCTGGATAGTGGACAACCAGCAATTGGGTGTGACGAAGTGTGGTTCCGGCATGAAAGTGATTCCCGGTAAACAGCCCAGTCGCTGACGATAGAAGTTCAGGATATTTGTTTTCGCCTCTACTCGCTGGTCAAGAACTTCCAGTTGGGCAAGGCCGACTGCGGCCAGAACGTTGCTCAGCCGGTAATTGAATCCGATCTGTGAGTGCTCGTAATGGGGAACAGGATCACGGGCCTGTGTGGCAAGAGACCTTGCATTTTCGATCAACACCGTGTCGTTCGAACAGAGTGCCCCCCCTCCACTGGTGGTGATGATTTTGTTTCCATTGAAGGAAAGGATGCTGCACCATCCTGAGGAACCGATGGATTTGTCCCGGTGCCGTCCCCCTAATGCCCCGGCGGCATCTTCAATGATGGGGACTTCAAAGCCGGTCACGACCGCTTTCAACCGATCAAAATCAGCGCTCTGGCCGAGAGCGTCAACGACAATGATGGCCCGAGGCAATTTGCCTCGTCGGGCGCAGTCGACCAGTTCTTCCTCAAGAAGATCGGGATCCATGCTCCAGCTTTCCCGTTCCGAGTCGATGAAAACGGGTGTTGCGCCCTCGTAGACAATCGGGTTGGCAGATGCGCAGAAAGTGAATGTTGAACACAGGACTTCGTCGTGAGGTTTTAATTTCAGGTGCCGCAGAGCCAAATGAATCGCACTGGTGCCGGACGAGACTGCCAGGGCGTGATCGACGCCCAAACGTCGGGTGATCACTTGCTCGAATTCCGTGAGGTGCGGGCCGACAGGGGCCACCCAATTCGAATCGAAGACGTCCGACACGTATTCCCCTTCACGGCCAGAGAGGTGCGGAGGTGACAAATAAATTCGTTTTGGAGCCATCAAGCTGTACCTTATCAATTCTCGAGAATGATCGAAGTCTGGAGGATTCCTAGAGCCCGGGCAGCAGGCCTCCACAGAGCCACCGGGTTTTGGACTCATTCTTGCTCGCAGGGCCACTCGTCAGTCAAGCGGATTTGGCCCTGTTTATCAATTTGCCAGATTTCTCCTGAGTGAACGTCGAAACCGGTTAGCCAGCCACTGCCGAAACAAAAGGTGTCGATACAGATTACGTGCCCCAGGTCGAGGACTTCACCGGTGATTTGGGGCGTATGTCCCAGGATAGTAATTTTACCCGACTTGTGAGGCGCCGGGTCGATGCCCAGGTGCTGCCAAAAAAGCATTTGATCGGGTTGATGCTCCAGGGGCAAATGGGAAGCGAAATTTGCATGGACGAATAGATGCGTGTCCGTTTCATGATAACGCAGGGCTTGTTGAAGAAAATCGAGGTGAGACTGTGGAATGTCGGTTGCGTCGCCCCCATAACTGGCGAGGGTTTCTTCCCCGCCACAGCGCATCCAAAATTCCAGGCTGGCGTTTTGGGAAGTCAAGAGGGCATCCAGCATCATCACTTCATGGTTTCCCGCCAGGGAAAAAAGCTGACAGCTTTTTTTCAACTCCAACAACTGTTCGAGGACATCCCGCGTATTTGGGCCGCGATCCACATAATCTCCGAGGATGATGATCTGATCCTCAGCTTGGGGTTCAACGACTTCCATGAGACCGCGAAGTGCTTCCGCGCAGCCATGGATGTCACCAACGGCAATCACTCGGTGCGACATGCTATGGTGAGCCCAACTGGCAAATGGGATGAGGCCGTGTTAGTTTGTTTCATTGAAATGGCGATGGATCGCCTTCTAGATATTCTAACAGCTGGAGCTATGAGCGAGTTGAATTGATGGAAACGTACGATATTGATATCGGCGCTTGTCGTGGGCGTCAACGGCGATTGATCGAGGTGATGCAGAATGTTGGACTCGAAGTCGTTATCGTGACGCAGGTGGAACATGTCCAGTGGCTCGCCGGACCACGTTACGACTGGCTGTTTCAGCCAATTGCCGCATTGACTTGCGAAGGTGCTCTGTATCTCGTCTGTCCGCAAAAACCGCCGGAAACAGCTGCTGCCGACGAGTTGATACCCTACCAGGCGAAGTGGCATTCGACACTCCGCAACGATCAGCGGCACGAATCGTCCCGGGTTTTGATCCAACACTTGAAAAATATCACACGAGGACGCCGCTTGGGTGTGGAGTTTTCAAGTTTCGGTCAGCATCTGCTCGGGCTGGGTGCATCCGAATATTTGGACGTGGAACCCCATCTGTATCAACTCCGAAGACGAAAGGATGCTGACGAACTGGCTCGTCTCCGCAAAGCCATCTCGGGCACTGCTGCCATGTACGATGCGGCGAGGGAGATGATTCAGCCAGGCGTCAACGAACTGGACGTATTCCAGCAGTTGCAGGGCGCAGCGGTTGCGGAATTTGGCGAAATGTTAACCGGCACCGGGAACGACTATCAATGCGGGAGCCGGGGCGGACCGCCCCGGAGTCGGCTTGCTCGTGCCGATGAACTCTACATTCTTGACCTGGGTCCCGCGTTTCGCGGTTATTTTGCTGACAATGCTCGAACTTTTTCCGTGAGTGGCGAGCCAAGTCAGGAGCAGTCCAAGGCGTGGACCCGTTGCTGTGAAGTCTTCGCCATCGTCGAGGATCGCGTCAAGCCGGGAGTCAGCGCCCGGGCGCTGTTTGATGAAGTTCAGCAATTTCTCGACCAAGCTCCTCTTGGTGTTTTCAATCATCACTTGGGGCATGGTATCGGGCTGTTTCCGCACGAGGCGCCTCACTTGAACCCCCACTGGGATGATTATTTTGAACTGGGGGATGTTTTTACGGTGGAGCCCGGCCTCTATGCGCCGGAACTTCATGTTGGCATGCGAGTCGAGAATGACTACCTGGTCGTGGAGCGCGGTGTCGAACTGCTCAGCCAGATACCTCTGGAGTTGTGTTAAGAACTGGTGGTACGGGCCAAGGAGTCCACGAGTTCTCTCGCAGGCATCGTCTCTGGAAAACCCGGCTGCTGCCGGCCACCCTTTGAACAGAAGCTGGAAACATCCAGCCTTGGCGATTCCAGTGCTAGTTGAGCGAAGGGTCCGAGGGGACTTGTTTGATATTGAGCTGCTGCAGGACAGCCTCCTCGCCGACAGCCTGGGCGACTCTTTTCCACAGGTCAGATTCGCTATCCGCGAAGATGTGTTTACGGGAAGCACGATGGGTAAACCACGCGCCTTCTTCCAGCTCCGACTCCAGTTGTGTGGGTGCCCAGCCCGAATAACCGCTAAAGAATTGGTGGGGCCGTATGACATGCTGCAGGACCCCCAGGAGATTTTCTCGGGATGCAGCAAAATGGACGCCCGGGAGCACGGTGTGTTCGGCATACTTTGACAGTGTATGGAGTGCCATCAACGGACCTTCGACCGGGCCGCCATAATGAATCAGGCTGTCAATGTCGTCAAACTCGTCCGGCAGATCGTCGCACTCTTCGGAAACGATGTAATTGGTGGGACGGTTGAGAACAAGGCCGAACGCACCTTCCTCACTGTGTTGCAGCAGGAGTATCACAGCACGGTTGAAGTTTGCATCACCCAGGTATTGGGACGCAATCAAAAAATGCCCAGCGAGGGATTTCTTCATCGGAAGTTCCTTGGCGGTAGTCGGCCTGGTTTCGACGATCCATTCTACTTGCAAGTTCAGCCATTCGCCAGCAAGACTTCCGGCGCATGGAAAATCTGCCGTGGGTTACGAGGTTCTTGCAGAGGGTTGGGGCTAGGTTTTCGGCCAGGTTTCCCGCCATACACAGCCCGCCCAGGACCAGCCCACTCCGAAACCAATCAGCATGTTCTGCATGTTGGATTGCAGGGTTCCCTGTTGGCGTAGATGGTGAATCAAGAGGGGGATAGTCGATGAAACGGTGTTCCCGCAGTTTTTCAGCAAGATAGGCATTTGCTGCTCGTCAATTTCCATCACCGTTTGTAATTGAGTGAGCATTTTGCGTGTGGCTTGATGCATTAAGAAAAGGTCAATATCTTTTCGCTGCAAATTTGCCAGGGCAAGCACTTCATCGATCAACTTGGGGACCCGGGCGACTGTAAAGTTGATCAGTGTCGGGCCATCCATGTAGAGTGCGCTGGGCCAGCGCTGTCGATGACGGGGTTTGTGGGAATCCTCCGGTTGCCTCGCGCCTCCACGCGATACGATCAGGGTGTCGACTCCGCTTCCATCTGTTCCGAACCGAAAAGCATCCAAAGTAGGTTCATCGGTTGCTTCTAGTAACGTCGCGGCTGCCCCATCACCAAAGATTGTTCTCAAGCTGCGGTCTGTTGGGTGAATGTATTTGGAATAGGTCTCAGCAGTCACCAGCAGGATCCGTTTTACCGCGCTGCTGCGTATCAGCCCGTCCGCCAGCGCCAGTCCGTAGACGAAACCCGAACACCCCAGGTTGAAATCCAACGCACCGGTAGACGTTGGCAGACCGAGACGGTCTTGCATGATGCACGCGGTTGTCGGCAGAGGGTAGTCAGGTGATTGGGTGCAGAAGAGCAGGAAATCGATCGATTGGGGGTCAATGTCGTGCCGTTCGAACAAGCGTTGTGCCGCCACGATTCCCAGATCCGAAGCGCATTCCCCCGCCGCAGCAATATGTCGCTTGGCGATTCCCGTCTTGGAGTAGATCAGCTCCATGTGCCAATCAGGATACTCCTGCTGAAGCTGCTCGTTGCTTTCGATTCTTTCGGGCAAATGAACTTCAATGGGCCCGATGGATGCATATTTCACGGCGTATGTGCCTCAGGAATTCCCGATCCGTAAATTTCAAGCCGTTCTTTGCTCAGTCGGGCTACCGTCGAATCGTCTACCCACTTTGGATGGGCCAGTAGTAGAGCCTTGCAGGGGTTCCTCAAAACAGGGCAGGTAAAGAAGTCGGTTCACTGCGACTGACGTTGGGCGGTTCCAGTTGGGTCTAGGTAGACTGGCTCGAACAGGTAGCACTCACGATACCCAGCCCCAGGCAGATGGTCAATTGGAGGCAATAAGCATCGCTCACCACCGGGGTTGCAAGGGAAACCTTTTCCAGCGGCGGATTCTATTGACCTGGGTCCACTGGCCGCTATACTCCGGCCTTCCGTGATCTGCCACCTTTCCTCTGCCAGCCGGGAGGACGAAATCGTCGTGAGCCGACAAACAGGATTTGTCGACATCCATTGCCATCTGCTGCCGAACATCGATGACGGTGCTCAGGACGTGAATGAAGCACTGTCCATGGCGACGTTGGCCGTCGAAGAATCGATTCAAACGGTGGTGGTGACGCCCCATCAGTTGGGCAATTACGCCCACAATCTGGGACAGACGATCCGGGACAAGACGATCGAATTCCGGCAGTTAATGGCCGAACATCAGGTGCCCTTAAATGTCCTGCCCGGCGCGGACGTGCGCATTGAAGATGGGGTGCTCGATCAACTTGCCTGCGGCGAGGTACTGACGTTAGGAGACCACGGGAAACATGTCCTGCTGGAACTCCCGCACGAACTTTATTTTCCTTTGGAGGGGTTGCTGCGCGGGCTTCGCTCGTTGGGAATGGTGGGCATTCTTTCCCATCCTGAACGCAATCAGGGCTTGCTGTCATCTCGTGAGCCGGTTGAGAGACTGGTGGATGCCGGTTGCCTGATGCAAGTCACGGCAGGCAGTTTGACTGGCACATTTGGTTCGGCGAGTCAGGAAATGGCGGAATGGGCCTTACGGAAAGGACTGGTCCACTTTGTCGGCACCGACGCGCACGGTACACGCAGTCGGCGGCCGCTGTTGAAGGACTGCTATCGCCATGTCGCGGAGCTGACCGACGGGGAAACTGCCCGTGATCTCTTTTCAGAAAATCCCCGGCGGGTGAGTAGCGGGCAGGCTGTGCTGGCGGGGCGGCGAGCTATTGTCAGCCCCGTCACGCCAAACTGGTTTGGATTCGGCAAGGCCGTTGAGGTCCTCAAAAGTTCGGTACTTGCGCGTTGAGAGGGTGAAGGCTTGATGCTGGAATCACAGTCGATCCAACGGGCCACCTTGCTTGCTGTCGTGCTGTCTGTCGTTCCATGTTCGGGCCTGGCCGTCGGAGCTCACCGGTGGCCTGATCAGAGACAGGTAGGACCGCTGCTTTGCCATGCCGATTTTCCGCTCGACAAATACGTACCCTTCTTTCAGGAAATTGCGGAACTTCAAACGGACCTCGTTTCAACACTCGGCGTGAGCAAAACTCGAGAATACATTCATCTTTACCTGTTCTCGAAGCGATCGACTTACCAGCGGTACCTGCGAGAACATTTTCCGGGAGTTCCCTACCGCCGGGCCCTGTTCGTGAAGGGCCACGGACCGGGGATGGTCTTCGCTTATGCCAGCGGTGACTTTCAAGTCGACCTGCGCCACGAATGTACACACGCCCTGCTGCACGCTTCACTCCCCATGGTCCCTTTGTGGCTTGATGAAGGGCTAGCGGAATACTTCGAGATGCCCGCCAGTCAGCGCCAGCGTGGAAGTCCGCATGGTGGGCCGGTGCGGCGGGCCGTGTTGTTCAGGAGGTACGCAGACGTCCAGTCGCTGGAAGCGATATCCGGCATTGACAAGATGAACGGTCGCGACTATCGACAAGCTTGGTCATGGGTTCACTTCATGTTGCATGGTCCTGTGGCGGCAGGGGACGAGTTACGCAGTTTCCTCGGAGACATTCAGGCCCAGGTTCCGCCGGGACGGTTGAGTGACCGCTTGACTGAGAAAGTTCCCGATTTAAACCGTCAGTTTGTGCGACATTTTCGGCGCTGATGCATGGCTGCGGAGGGACTGGGGGCTTGCGTGATTTAGGTGCAGTGCGGGGGGATGTTGAAAATTTTCGGAAAAATCAGGAAGTTTGCATCACGCAATACAGAGAGGCGCCGAAATAGCCGATTGTAAATCTCAGCCGAACCGATGATTTTGTGGTGGCGTTCCGGTAATCGCTGCGAATCTTGAAACGGGTCTCGGTGGGAAGACGTTTGTGGATCGCTGTCTCCTGGCGGTGGGAAGGAGACGCAATAGTAAACAACCCGGTCGGAGTGGCACTATGAAACGGCAAAGATTCTTTTATCAGATTCTTGTGTTGACGGTGTGTGGCAGTCTGTTGATACCACGCATCGGTTTGAGCGAAGAAGCAATCCGGGCCATTGCTGACGTTGCGTTGGGTGCAGGTGGTTCATTGCAGGGACAAGTCGTTGACACTGCGGGTCAGCCTGTTTCCGGCACGGAAGTGCAGGCCATCACAGGTGGTCAATCCGTGGGAAAGACAACGACCGACCAGGAAGGGAAATTTTACCTGACCGGCCTGCGGGGAGGCCTTTATCAAGTGTCTGTCGCAGACAACCGCGGTATCGTTGTCCGGGCCTGGTCCGATGGGACAGCCCCCCCCGCAGCACGTCCGGCGGTGCTCATGGTACAGGGTGACACCACGGTTCGAGGTGGGTTTCAGATGCTCGCGAATCCATGGGTGCTGGCAGGCATTGCCGCCGCCGCTATCATTATTCCCCTAACACTCGACGACGACGACGCGAGCTAGTCTTGCTGTTGGCCGCTGGAGTCGTCAGTTTCCACGGAGTCGGCTGAGTGCTGGCACGTTTGTCCGGAAACTCCAGGGGTTGTTCGTCCCGGGGCGTCTGAAAGCAACCGGGCTGGTTCACGTGATGGATACCTGTTCAGTTGCGGGACGTTTTGTTTCCCCTGACGCGGTAGCTGCTCTTTCTTTGCCTGACGGATTTCGCTAACATCCGTCGCCGCTTTGCTGATGGTTCTCTGAAGAAGGTCCCTTTCAGCTCAGTGCTTCTTGGCTCGATTATGAACTTCGGAAGCAGCATTGCAGAAAAATTGTCGTTGTTAGAGGAACCTGAATTGCCTTCCACGGCATGTACCTGCCGGTTGGTAGCACGTCGGTGAATCCGGATGAAAACGATGGGTTGATCGACGGACTTCAAAAGGAGTCGTTGTTTTGAATAGTTGCCGATTTCTTTGGTTAGACCGGGCTGTCGTGGCTGTGGTTTGCATCAGTCTCGTCATTCCTGGTTCCCGGGCATTTGCCGAAAACTTGGAAACTCCGAGTGATGGAGCCGCGCCCCTGCAGAAAAAACCCCTGATACCGGATGTGGCTCTCGGGGATCGGGGCACGTTGCTGGGCTACGTGGTCGACGGTAAGGGTGTACGGCAAAGTTCAGAACGACTCGTAGTGAGGCGCAATGGCGAAGAACTGGCCTCCGTCCTGACCGACACCGAGGGAGGTTTTCTTGTTTCCGGCTTGGGTGGCGGTGTGCTGGAGTTGGAAGTGTCAGGTCGCACGACAGCGTGTCGCGTCTGGTATCCCGGGACAGCACCTCCCGTGGCCAGGAAGGCGATTTTGCTGGTGACGGCTGATGCCGTGCAGTTGGGACAACGTGAATTTGGCACGTTGCTGCATTCGGATCCCGCCCTGCTGGGGCTGTTTTTAGCGGCAGCGATTCTGGTTCCGGTGATCATCAGTTCGGCAACGTCGTCCAGTTCTCCGCCAGCGAGCTAGCGGAGAACTGGTCCGGTCCCCGATCTTCCAGGGTGGGTATCTGAAATCACGGTTGACCGGGAAAACGACTATCTGCTAGTTAATTGCTCGAACTACCGCAGCAAACAGGTTGACACACCAGGGATGGGATCGTTTTGTAAGTGCCGCGGCGAACTCGTCCGGGCGGTTCTTGCCATACGAAAGCAGAATGTATTCTAGGATCATACGTGACGTTATCAGCGATCGAGGTCGGATTTTGTCTGGAGACGGCGCCTGTTGTGGCTGGGCGTTGTTTTTAGTGTGCCTCTGCAGCCTGGTGGCGGGCTGTCACACGGCGACGTATCACGCGACCAACCTGCCACCTTTCTTGCAAGCCGAATCTCCGTTGGGTCGCGAAGACTTTGATCTTTCTCGTCTGTCCGGCCCGCCTGCCAGGAACGACGTGATCCGTCCGGGTGATCAGATCCTGGTCTCCATAGCGACGGGTCTGGAAAACGTCAAGCCGGTCGTTTGGGCCATCCACGTTTCGCGCGTCGGTTTCGTGGATGTGCCCATCGTGGGCCCTGTTCAGGTCGCGGGTCGGACTTTCCATGACGCTGAGCAAGTGATTCGTGTGGCCAGCATCGAAAGGGGGCATTACGTTGCTCCTACCATCTCCGTGGCGCTTGAGAAAAGGCGAACCAACCTGGTCACGGTACTGGGTGAGGTGAACAAGCCGGGGACGCATGAACTGCCTGCCACCGGAAGCGATTTGTTGGCGGCCTTGGCTGCAGCGGAAGGTCTGACCGGAGATGCCGATACCGTCATTGATGTGTGGCATCCGGTCAACGAAGGGGCGCCTGGCGAATTGGAATCAAGCTGGCAGCAGGGGGCGCAGCAGGCTTCCTATCAAGCTGCCACGGAGGGTTCGGTCCGCTCCGACTACAGGCACATCGATCTGGCTTCAGCCGGAGAGGGACAGGCCGAGCACGTTGTCTGGGATGGGACGGTCGTCAAGGTCAGGGCCCGCCCCCCCCGGACCGTACAGGTGATCGGTTTGGTCAAGAAGCCGGACCAGTTTGAAATTCCGGTCGATGAGGAGATGCGACTGTTGGATGCGATTGCCAAGGCGGGTGGACGCACACTTCAGATCGCGGACAAAGTCCGCGTCATTCGTCGCGTGCCGGAAAGCGATGAGTCGGTAACGATTGCCTCGTCGGTGCGCGAGGCAAAGCGAGGTGGGGACGCCAATCTGAGGTTGGCCGCCGGAGATGTCGTCAGTGTTGAACAGACTCCCGCGACCTTTGTGGTGGATACACTGAAGAGCTTTATTCGTTTCGGATTTAGTAGCGGTGTTCCAGGGTTTTAACGAAAGACACTTGGCGGAGAATTACCTGTGAGCCGTGATTCTCACTACAACGATCAGGACTCCACTTCTGAAGCGATCCGCGCGGTGTTGCGTTTTCTGCGAGTCATTCGTTGTCGCAAGTCCTATCTGATTGTGGCCTTGACCATGGCCGTCTTGTTGGGGAGCGTCTACTATTTCACTGCGGCGCGGATCTACGAGGCGAGAGCCTCGTTGCTGATCACCCAGTCAAGTTCGGATGTCTGGAACGGGGCAACTTCGTCGGAAGTCGGCCGGCACGGACTGATTCCTACGTACGAGCAGTTGTTTTCCAGTGCTGTTATTTTAAACGGTGCCACACAACGCCTCGCCCGGCTACCGGCAGCTTTGCGAGTCGATTTTCTCTCGGTGCCACGTGACAAGTGGATCGATATCTTGCGGGCAAACGTGACGGCGCGTTCCGTTCGAAACACGAATATCATCGAGTTGTCCTGCCGTACCAGGGATCCAGTGGCGGGTGAGGCCGTCGTGGCGGCGGTGGTGGACTCCTACCTGGAGTTCATCGAACGTAACCACAAAGATGTTTCGGTGGAAGTTGTCACGATTTTGGAAAAAGAGCGGCAGGTCACGGAAGTAAAGTTGGAGCAAAAGAAACGAGACCTGCTGGAATTGAAGCGACACATCAAAGACTTCGGTCTCCGTGAAGGAAGTGTTCATCCCGAAGTACAGCGTGTGCTCCAGTTGAACAAGACCATCATGGGGGTCCAGGAGGAACGTTTGCAGTTGCAGGCTTCGTTGACGGCTGTCCGCTCCGCAGTGCGCAGCGGCAAGGACCTGCGCCAGCATTTGATCAATCTGGAGCCGGTGGTGGGCGATCGATTGATTTCCAGTGCCTTGGGGCTCAGTCCCCTCTCGTCGCAACTGGTGAACGACATGGAGCGGAAGTTAATCGAAGATCGTTCCAAATTGGCGATGTACCGTGGGCACTACGGTCCCAATCACCCTCTGGTGCGCGAGTTGCAGTACTCACTGCAACTCGCTCAGGCTCACCGGGAGGAATACCATGCGAAAGTCCAAAAGCACATGGAGAAGGTGCAGGAACGCGAGTTGGGGCCGCTGTTGATATCGATGCTGGAAGAAAAACTTGTCACGGCCTGGACGTTTGAGAACGGGTTGCTCAGGGAGTACCAGGCGCTGGAAGAAAGCGCCCTCACGTTGAATGATGACATGGCGGAGCTGGCAATCACTGAGCAGGATATGGAACGTTTGAGCCGGTTGCATGACACTTTGCTGGAACGGATTTCGAATATCGATGTGACCCAGCACCGAGCGAACGTTCGAGTTTCGGTGGTGAGCGAGCCTGCTGCCTCACGAATTCCCGTTTCACCTCGCCTGGCTTTCGTTGGCGTGCTTTGTCTGGCGTTCGGTCTGGGTGGAGGAACAGGGTTGATCTATATGCTCGACCTGCTGGACGACAGGTTCCGGTCTCCGGAGGAACTGCAGGAACAACTCGAGTTACCCGTCCTGGCGATGATCGGAAATCTGGAAGCGGGGAACGAGTCGGGTCTGGGGGCCTTGCAGGTTTATGCCTCGCCGGACGCGTTGGAATCCGAGGCGTTCCGGACACTCCGTACGACCCTGGCGTTTTCGGAAAATGCGACCGAGTGCATTGCTGTGACGAGTTCCGAGCCGGGTGATGGTAAGACCACGGTTTTGGCCAACCTGGGTCTCGTTTGGGCGCAAGTGGGCAAGAAAACGCTGTTGATCGATGCTGACATGAGGCGCCCCGGCCTTTCGAGATTGTTGGACATGCGGGGAACCAGCGGGCTTTCTGATGTTTTACGTGGCGAGGGGGCCGTGGGTGAAATTTGTGAACAGTTGGTCCAGTCTGCCGACGTTCCCCATCTGGATGTCCTGTCCTGCGGTCCCAGGCCGGCTGACCCTGTGGAGTTGCTCAGCGGAACTCGCATTGTTGACCTGCTTGGTTGGGCTCAATCGCGATATGACCAAATACTCATCGATTGTCCGCCGATCATGGCCGGCAGCGATGCGGCCATCGTGGGTCATTTGGCGGACGGGATCGTGCTGGTGGTGCAACCGGAGAAGAATCATCGACGGATTGTTTTTCGGGCAGTTGCAAGCCTGTTGGGAATGCGAAACAAGGTGATCGGGATTGTTGCGAACCGAATTCAAGCCAAGGACCAAGGGGGCTATTACGGATATGGCTATACCTACGACTATGGTTCCCCGGAAGATGAAAACGAGCAGGTCTCAACGTCGGAACCGACCGCTGACGCGCCGCAAGAGCAGGTGAGTTCCGACCCAGTTGGTAGCTCAAGGGCTGCAAAAAAACGCGTTGTTCCGCGTCGTGCAGCGTAATCATTCCATGCCCGGTTTCCACTTTCGTCATCGTTCTGACACGTTCCCTTCCGCCTCTTTGCCGAGTGAACGGCCGGCCGAATGGTTGCGGAAGGTTGTCGATGGCGGGTTCTGTAGCATTCTTTTGGTTGCGCCTTTGTTCATGGGCGGACGGGGTGACGTCGGCAAGTTGGTGTTTGTGGTTCTGGTTCTGGCCACGGCGACTTGCTGGTGCTTACGGCAGTGTCTGCTGCGACAGGCTTTCTGGCGCCACAGCGGTGCTGAATGGATTTGTGTGGCGGCGGCTGCCCTGATTGTTTTCCAGATCACTTTGCTGCCGCCGTCGTGGCTGCAGGTCGTCTCTCCGGTGGTCTCCGCCAAGTTGCCGCTCTGGTCACTGTCGGACGGTTCCCCGCTGTGTGTGGGAAACTGGTGCCAGTTGAGCTTGGTGCCCGAAGCGACGCGATCCGGACTGATGGTGTTTACCAGTTATGCCCTCTTGTTTCTGCTGGTCGTGCAGCGCATTTCCCGTTTGGAAGATGTCGAACAGGTTCTACGATGGATCGGTATTGCGGCTGTCGGTATGGCCCTGCTGGGGCTTGGTCAGTACCTCGTCGGAAACGGAAAGTTTCTGTGGATCTACGAGCACCCCTTCCGCAGCACCGAACATGCGGCGAAGGGCAGTTTTGCCAATGAAAACCACTTTGCTCATTTTTTGGCTTTGGGAGTGGGGCCGCTGATATGGTGGTACTGGAGTATTTCGCAACGTGGCAACGTACCCGGCCAGCGGTCCACCAGCGGTGGATTTCGTTCGGCAGACTCGTGGCGCCTGGCCCGTTTTATGGTCGCGATCGGAATCGGGGTGGTCTGTTTTGCGGGTCTGTTGACTTACTCACGCGGTGGTGCCTTGGTGATTCTGACTGCGACAGCAATCATTCTGGGGATTTACCTACTACGCCGCATCATGCGCAAGACAGCCCTGGCAGGCTTGGCAGTGGTGGCAGTGAGCGTGATTTCAGCCCTGTTGATCCATGGTTATCAGCCCCTGGCGACACAATTAAAGTGGAATGAAACCGGCTCCTGGGAACAGTTCGGCAATGAATTGGGTCGCAGGGCCATCTGGTCAGCCAACCTGTCCGCCATTGCTCAAAATCCGTTTTTCGGTTTCGGAGTTGGCAGCCACCGCCATGTTTATCCCAGCTACTTTCCTGCGGTGTCGGACGTCGAGTATACCCACGCGGAAAATGGGTATCTGCAGGTGGCAACCGAAACCGGAGTTGTGGGGTTGGCTCTTTTAATTGTTGGAATTGGAGTCTGCGCAACCTGGTGCGTTCGGACGTGGTCCGCTTCCTGTTCTCCCCGCACCACGGCCTGCGCGGGTGCCATTTACGCCTCCCTGACGGTGAGTTTGCTGCACTCCCTGGTGGATTTTGTTTGGTATTTGCCGGCCTGTACTGCTCTGACGGTCGTGCTGGCCGCGTGTGTCTGCCGCCTGGCTCAACTGGGCGATGGATCGGCGCTGGGGGCAGCCGAGAAGCGGTTGCGCCTGTCACCGGTTGTCTGGCGGATGTTGGCGCCGGGGTTGCTTCTGGTGACCGTGTTGGTGCTGGTGGACCGACTTGACTCGGCTCGCGCGGCGCCTGATTGGGATCGCTATCTGACCCTGGCGCAGTCGGAGCGGACTGCGGGAGCTTTTGTCAGGGCGGATCGATTTGCACAGGCTGACAATGCAGACCAGGTCGCGTTTCTTGAGAACACTTCGCGAATGCATCAACAGTTGAAAAAGGTTGTTGCACGGAACCCCCGTGATGCGCGTGCCAACGCGAGGATGGCCGGAATGTGTCTGCGTCGATTCGAGTTGTCGCAGCAGAAGTCAGACAATGCGTTTAGTTTGGCGCTGATCCGTGATGCGGCATTGGCGTCGAGATTCGAGTCGAGGGCAGCATTGAACCAGTGGTTGGATAAAGCCATAGGTCCCCACCGGCTGCAACTTGACCGGGCACACTTTTACGCGCGGCGTGCCGTGCAATTGTGCCCCTTGCAGGGCGAAGCATACATTTATCTGGCTGAACTCTCGTTCCTGGAAGGGAATTCGGCCGCTGCCAGGAATGCCTACATCGATCAGGCGCTGCAAGTCAGGCCCTTTGACGGGACCGTTCTGTTTGCAGCGGGGCGGGAAGCGGCGCTGGCAGGAGATATGTCTGGGGCGTTGGAGTATTGGAAACTGGCCTTCCGGCGCGGCGGAAAATATCAGAAATCGATTCTCGAATTGCTGGGACGAAAGATTCCGACTCCTGTCATCTTGCAGATTTTTGATCCGGAAGTCGAAGGGCTGGCTTGCATGTATCATTATTACCGTCGGCACGAGATGCTCGATCAGGCACGCGTCGTGTCTCCTCCTTTTCTTTCGGCACTCGAAGCCCGGGCTGAGGAAGAGGAAGGTGAACCTGCCGCAGAGGCCCGCTTCACGGCTCATTTGGTGGCCCAGTTTCTTGAAGATGAAACGCGGGCCATCGAGAACTTGCGACTCAGTGTTTCGGCCACGCCCCATCATTACCGGCGGCGGAGTGTTTTGGCGGAGTGTCTCTTCCGCGGCCGGTACTTTGACGAAGCCCTGGTACACCTGCAGTGGTGTTTGCGTCGTCGGCCCGAGGACGAGCGGTTACGCGAGACCTTCCGTTTGACAGAACAAAAGCTGTACCTGCAGCGGCGAGCGGCAGAAACGGCTGACCAGCGCAAGAGGCTGCTGCGCTAATGGTGAAAGCCTGCGAAAAATGACCCGTTCACGACATTGCGGTCGGCACCGGTTGACTCAGGGCTGATGTGTCTGGTGGTATTGGAGATACCAGTCGACGAATCGCTGCACGCCCGCCTCGATCGGCGTTTGCGGGCGGAATCCGACGTCTTGCAGCAGGTCGCTCACATCGGCGAAGGTGACGGGGACATCTCCCGGTTGCATGGGCAGGAAGTTTTTCCGGGCCCGTTTCCCGAGGGACCGCTCGAGGAGTTCGATCAGATCAAGCAACTCGACCGGTTGATGGTTTCCGAGATTGTAAATCTTGTGTGGGGCGCCATTGTTTCCGGTGGCCGTTGTGGGCGGTTTTTGCAGGACGCGTAGTATTCCTTCGACCACATCATCGATGTAGGTGAAATCACGCTGCATCTGGCCGTTGTTGTAGACGTTGATCGGACTTCCTGCCAGGATAGACTGCGTAAACTTGAAGAGCGCCATGTCGGGGCGGCCCCACGGTCCGTAGACCGTGAAAAAGCGAAGTCCCGTGCTGGGAACCTGGTACAGGTGGCTGTATGCGTGGGCCATTAATTCATTGGCTCGTTTGGTGGCGGCATACAAGCTGATCGGATGGTCAACAGGATCGGTCACGGAAAAAGGTGTTTTCTGGTTGGCACCGTAGACGGAACTCGACGAGGCATACACCAGATGCTGCACTGCCTGATGCCGGCAGCCCTCCAGAACATTGGCAAAACCCAGCAAGTTGCTGTCAATGTAGGCGTCAGGATTGTTCAAGGAGTGCCGTACACCCGCTTGGGCTGCCAGGTGGATGACAGCACACCCCTCAAGGCCTTGAAAGAGTTCTTGCACCGCAGGCCGTTCGGCCACATCCAACTGGTGGAAATGGAAGTGGCGGTAATCCCGCAGCTGTGCCAAGCGGTCCTCTTTGAGCCGCACGGAGTAGTAGTCGTTGAGGTTATCGATTCCAGAGACTTCGTAGTCCCGCTCCAGTAAGGCGCGAGAAAGATGGAAACCGATAAAACCGGCGGCGCCGGTGACAAGAATTCTCTCCAATGTTTTACCTCACTTACGCAAAAGACGGTTGCTCGCTGTCACGATAGACATGCAGTGCTTTCGCGTCAAGCTTCGACGAAGCAGGCCGGGTAAGACTCGTGACCTTCTTTTGAAGCAGGCAGGCGGGAAATGGGATTGAAACTAAGTCCCCTCCAGTAGTATAAGCCACGACTCAAAAGCCATGACGTTCGTAGGTGTGGCTGTAAATTAGCCGGTGGGCCGTTCGGCCCGATCCTTCCAAGTCAGATAAATCCAGACGCGTGGGGCGACGTTCCGTGTTGCCCGGAAACTCGTCAAATTCCGAACGAACCAGGGTGAAGTCAATCACTGGCTGTTCCGTAGCGTCAAAAACACGTGTTTCCTTTTGGATGGCAGCCACTGGCTGCAGATCAGCGGCCGCGTCGAGCTGTTTTTCCATCGAAAGAGTGTGGGCAGGGTAACTGGAGTTTGTTTTTCTCGAGAGTTTGCAAGTCCGGGTGATTCAACAAGTCCTATGGTGACACAAGAAAAGCTGACGACAGCGCTGGTCCACCGTTTTCAGCGGCTGCGACGTGGGTTGCCCCTCCTGCCCCTGTTTTGCACGATCCATCTGCTGGCCTACTGGTTGCGTTTTGAAGGACAACTTGTCGAAGTAGGTTGGCGGCATCTTCTGGTCGCCTCGTTGGTGGTCTCCGGGATCAAATTCTTTTTGTTTTCGTGGTTGCGCGTCGATGTGCGTTGGTCGCGTTTTGTCACTTTTCATGACCTGGTGACTTTGGCGCAAGCAGTAACTTTAAGTTCGTTCCTGATTCTTCTGACAGGTTATCTGGCGGTTCCAGCTTTACAGGCTCCACGCAGCGTGTTCCTGATGGATTGGGCGATTACCCTGCTGGTTGTGGGGGCAATTCGCTCACTGGCGCGGTTGATTCAGGAGCGTGAATTACCACTGCTGAAGTTTCAGCGGACCTCTCCGGTGATCATCGTTGGCGCCAATGAATCGGGTGAAACTCTTCTGAGAGCCATTCGAAGGAACAATAATCTTTCGCACCGTGTGGTGGGGTTTTGTGCGAACGATGCTTCCTTGCTGGGGGCGCAGGTGGCTGGTGTTCCTGTTTTGGGGATGGCCAGCGAGACATGCCAGATTGCAAAAGCTCATCAAGTCTCCGAAGTGCTGATCATGTCTGGAGAGTTGCCGGGGCAGACGGTGCGCCGGCTGGTTGAGGACTGCCGTCAGCACGGGGTCGTGGTGAAAGTTTTGCCCAGTTACGAGCAGTTGTTGCGTGGCACGGTGAATCTGCGACCACGTGAAGTTTCCATCGAAGACCTATTGCGTCGTGATCCGGTGCAGCTGAATTTGTCAGCACTGCACGGCTGGATTGACGATCACCCGTTGCTGGTGACCGGGAGTGCAGGAAGTATCGGCTCCGAGATCTGTCGGCAACTCGTGCAGTTCGCTCCGAGTAAGTTGGTGCTGGTCGACCAGTCTGAAACGGGGCAGTTTTTTCTGGAACGCGAAATGCGGTCGCTGGCGCCCGATCTGGACGTGCAGGTTTACGTGGCTGACGTGTGCGACCGGTCTCGCATGGACCGCATCTTTTCGGAGCAAAAACCAGGGATTGTTTTTCACGCCGCAGCCTACAAGCACGTTTCATTGATGGAGTCCAATCCCAGCGAGGCCGTGCGGAATATCACCCAGGCCTCCAGGCTGCTGGCGGACATCTCGCATCAACACGAGGTGAAGTCGTTTGTGATGATCTCAACCGACAAGGCAGTGAATCCAACCAGCATGATGGGAGCTTGTAAGCGGGCCGCGGAACTTTATGTACAGGCCCTGGCGGCGGAATCCTCCTGCCGGTACGTCACGGTAAGGTTCGGGAACGTATTGGATTCGGCAGGTAGCGTGGTGCCTATTTTTCGTCAGCAGATTGAATGTGGCGGGCCCCTGACAGTCACTCACCCCGATATGAAACGCTATTTCATGACGATTCCGGAGGCGTCTCAGTTAGTCATTCAGGCCGGTGCGATGGGACAGGGAGGAGAGATTTTCGTGTTGGACATGGGTGAACCTGTGAGTATCGTCAAGCTCGCGGAGGACATTATTCGCTTATCGGGTCTGAAGGTTGGGGAAGACATCGACATCGAATTTGTTGGTAAACGTCCGGGAGAGAAGCTGTTCGAGGAATTGCACATCACTAACGAACGGCATGTAGCCACCTCGCATCCCAAAATCATGGTTGCTGCCTCCGAACCAAGGGACCTGGGTCAAGTTCGCTTTGGAATCGAGCGATTGCAGGCCATGGAGTGTGAGTCGCAGTTTGCCTTGCGGGCGGCTCTTCAGGAACTGGTTCCCGAATTTGATATTTCAGCGGACGAGTTCGGGTCCCGGCCTATGGCCGCCTAATCCAAGACGGTCGTTTCGGTGCCGGGGCAGAGAAGCAGTCTGGACTGCTAGCGGGCCGTTGGGCCAGAAATGGCGCCGACGAACCTCCGTTGCGGCTCGGCACTCCCGTCAGGCGAGAGTCGAAGGCGGGTTGGGAATTGACCTAGTCTCCCCGTTGTCGGTTCGCTATAAATCCGCAACGAAACGGAACCTTTACTGTCTGGTCGCCGCACGCCGTGCCCCGCGAATGTTCCGGTTTTTCTGCAGCAGCAGGTATTTCGAGGAAACTCCATGAATGAAAGCCAAGTAGCCCGGTCGCTGGACGGCAAGAACATTCTCGTCACTGGCGGGACGGGGAGTTTTGGCGGACAAATTGTGCGGGAGCTTCAGCGATACTCTCCGGCGTCCATTCATATTCTCAGCCGGGATGAAAAAAAACAGTACGACATGCAACTCGAGTATGCCGACTGCCAGAATTTGCGATTTGTGATTGGTGACGTACGTGACTTTCAGAGGTTGCGGGAAGCTTTTCGGGGGATTGATCTTGTCTATCACGCAGCGGCGCTGAAGCAGGTGCCCAACTGTGAGGATTCACCCTTTGAAGCTGTATTGACGAACATCGTCGGGGCGGAAAACGTGCGGCGAGCTGCGCTGGATGCGGGAGTATCCGCCGTGGTTTCGATCAGCACGGATAAGGCCGTGAAGCCGGTGAACGTGATGGGAATGTCAAAAGCCCTGCAGGAGCGGGTCATGTTAGGCCGGCCCGTGATGAACCGACAAACGAAGTTTGTGTGTGTGCGTTACGGGAATGTTCTGGGTAGTCGCGGTAGTGTGGTTCCGTTGTTTCGCAAGCAGGTTTTCGCCGGACAGCCGTTGACCATTACGCATCCGGAGATGACCCGTTTTCTGTTGACGCTGCACCAGGCCGTCGAACTGGTTTTTTGGGCCACTGTGTATGGCGAAGACGGTGACCTGTGGGTGAGAAAAATGCCGGCAGCGAAGATCACGGACCTGGCCAGGGTGCTGGCCCGCGGTCTGACCGGGAAAGAAGACTACCCGCAAATCAACACGGGTACCCGGCCGGGAGAAAAACTGCACGAGGTACTGGTGTCGGAGGAGGAAATGTGGCGTGCCAAAGAGCACGACGGCCACTTTCTGATTCCAGCCTGGTTCAAGCTGGAAGGGATGGACGGTCCGACCAGTGGGGCCGCTGCGGAGTACACCTCCAACTCCAACGAGTTGTTGTCGGAGGATGAGCTGGAGAGCTTGCTGGAGAGTGACGGTTGGTTCGAGGTTAAATCGATCCACTCGCGATACAAGCTGGCTGCTTGACGCCTGGCGGTCCGGATTGCTTGGCTCTCGAGGGTTCGCGGGAAATTCGGGTGGGTAAGGACGGACGATGCACTATTTGAGGCACGGGGATCACCATCGCCGTTCAACATGCCGCGGCTGCCTGCGTGAAAATCTGGCCAGTTTTCTTGACTATGGCATGGTGCCGCTGGCCGGCGATTTCTTGCCGCAGGAATACGTGGGGCGCGAACGGTTGTATCCCATGGATCTGGCGGTTTGTTTGGATTGCTCCCTGGTACAGATCTTGAACGTGATTCGTGCCGAAGATCTGTTCACGGATTATCGCTACTTGTCTTCTGTTACCGCCACGTTGTCTCGCCATTTTCAGGACTACGCAGAGTTTCTCTGTGACACGGTGCTCTCTGATCGCGCGGGCTTGGTCGTGGAAATCGGTTGCAACGACGGAGTGCTTCTGCGGCCGCTGAAGGAACTCGGGATTCGGGCGGTGGGTGTCGATGCTGCCGAAAACGTCGTGGAAATCGCCAGGGCTGCCGGGTTGGATGTGTGCCATTCCTATTTTGGCACCGAAGTGGCCCGCCGGTTGCGAGCGACGCACGGGCGCGCACAGGTGGTTACCGCGAGCAACGTGTTTGCCCATATCGACGATCTGGATGAGGTGCTGCGCGGGGTTGATTGCTTGTTGGCCGAAGACGGGACTTTTATCGTAGAAGTGCATTACCTGGTGGATCTGCTTGATCGGTTTCAATTTGATACGGTTTACCACGAGCACCTCTGTTATTACTCGCTCCACGCGCTGTCGCATCTTTTTTCCAGGTATGAATTCGAAGTCGTGGATGTTGAGCGTCTGCCGATGCATGGTGGAGCCATCCGGGTGTCCGGTCGGCGCCGTTCGGTTGCCGTGCGCAAGCCGAGTGTCGAATCGTTGCTGGAACTGGAACGGACGGCAGGCGTGACGAAGCTTGAAACCTATGAGTTATTCGGGGCTGCCGTGCAGAAATGTCGTCAGCAGATTCGCGACTTCGTGTTGAGCCGCAAAGCCAGTGGCCGCAGCATTTGTGGTTATGGTGCGGCCGGAAGGGCCACGATCCTGCTGAATTTCTGTGGCCTGGATCGCGAGGTGATCCAGTACGTTGTTGATGAGAGTCCGTCCCGGGTCGGACGAGTGTTTCCCGGAGTAGGGATCCCCATTGTCTCCCGCGATCACTTCCACGAGCATCCTACGGACGACTGTCTGCTGACTGCCTGGAACTATCGGGACGAGATCATTGGCAAGGAACAGGATTATTATCAAACCGGCGGGTGCTTTCTTGCTCCGCTTCCTGAAGTGGAAGTGATTCAGAGTTCGTCGTCATGGAAAAAACACGCGTCTTGATCCTGGGAGTGTCGGGTTCGTTGGGAGGGTACCTGGCTGGCGCGCTATCGGCCAGTTGCCAGGTCATCAGCCCGGTTCCGCGGAAGGTGGTGTGGCGTGAGCGGTTTGACGGAATCGAATGGTTGGAGATGTCCTGGGATGTAGAAGATCCCCGTCGACTTTGCCGGTTGATCGAGGCAGCCCGACCCGAGGCGATCGTGAACTGTATCGCCGTCACTCCGGCCAATTCGGACGGCCGGGACCGTGCTGCGGCGCTGAAGGTGAACGGCCTGTTTCCACACCATCTGGCGCGAGCTGCCAGGCGTTCGGACGCCTACCTGATTCACCTGAGCACGGACGCGGTTTTCTCGGGAGACGGTGGTGACTACAAGGAGACCTGCGAGCCCGATCCCCGGGACTGGTACGGTTGTTCCAAGCTGTCAGGGGAAGTAACCAGTCCCGACTGCATGACGATTCGCACGAGTTTTTTCGGTCTTTTTCCTTCCGGGCGTGGCCTGGTCCACTGGCTGCTGCAGCGCGACGGACAGGCGATTGACGGGTATGCCAACTACCTCTTCACGCCGATTTCTGTGGGGCGTCTGGCCGAAACGATAGGTGTCCTGCTGAAGCGGTCGGCCAGGTTGAGTGGGCTGTACCACGTCGGTGGACCGCGGACTTCGAAATTGGCACTGTTGGAGTCGATTCGGGACGCTGCCGGATTGAACATTCAGATTCGACCGGTCGGGGAACCTTGCAGGGACTTGTCGTTGGATTCGTCGCGGTTCTGGCAGCAACTGGGAGTGGAAATGCCGAAACTGAGCGACATGCTCGAGGAAATGCGTTTTGAGCTACTGGAGTCGGTTGCCGGTGATGCGGCCGCGTTCCGTTTCGGCGTTTCGTGAGGAACTGTCGGGATCAACGTTTTTGACTCATCAACATGGTTGTACACAGCAAGGGATGGTGAATGGTGTTTCGTGCTGCCAAGGTGACCGACGGAGTTCCGGCGGTGTCGCTCCGCGCGAATCTGGTAGCCAACTTGCTGGGTCGAAGTTGGGCCCTGGTTGCCAATCTTTTCTTCCTGCCGATCTATGTGAAAGTCCTGGGTGTCGAGTCCTACGGCCTGGTCGGAGTTTATGTGTCCCTGCTGGCGGTGTTGTCCTTTGCCGGATTGGGTTTGAGCGCCACGTTAAGTCGCGAGACAGCTCGCCTTGCGCCCGGCGGACACCAGCCCCGAAGCTTGTTGGACACGGTACGGACGATCGAGGTCGCCTACGTGATCGCTGTGGCCGTGGTCGCCTTGGTCCTGCTGTGTTGCGCCCCGCTTCTCGGCCGCAACTGGTTTCAGGTGACGGGCGTTTCCGAGGCCACGGTGGTTTGGTCTTTGCGGCTGATGTCCCTGGCAATCGCGTTTCAGTTCATCATCAATCTTTACGATGGCGGCCTGGTGGGTCTCGAGCGGCATGTGCTGATGAATAGCGTGCGTGTCTCGATGGGGCTGGTGCAGTCCCTGGGTGCTGTTTTGCTGCTGTGGTTCGTTTCGCCCACGATCGAAACGTTTTTTATTTGGCAGGTGTTCACGACGGGTTGTTATGCATGTTGGCTTCGTCGTCTCGTTTGGTGGAACCTGCCGCGGTCCGACCGGCAGCCACGGTTCAGCAGAGCCGTATTGGAAAGAGTCTGGAGGTACTCGGCGTCGATGGTAGGACTGAGTATTACCGCCATGGTGATTACCCAGACCGACAAGATTGTGCTCAGCCGCATGCTGCCACTGGAAGTCTTCGGACTTTATGCGATTGCGTGGACCCTCGCCAGAGCACCCCTGAGTTTGACCGCCCCTGTGCACCTGGCTTTCTTTCCCCGTCTCACGCAATTCGCTACGTCCAATCATCCTGCTGATGTGGCGCCGCTCTACCACCGGGCGTGCCAGTTGGTCAGCGTGATGTCGTTACCCTGCCTGGCGGTGTTGGCAGTATATGCCCGTGAGTCGCTGTTCGTCTGGTTGGGCAGGCCGATTGAATTGGATGCATGGGGCCCCGTGTTGGCACTTCTCGCCATTGGTACCGGCGCCCAGGCGATTTCGCAGATTCCCCACACCCTGCAGCTGGCGCATGGGTGGCCCATGCTGTCGGTTTGGCTCAACACGACCATGGCCGCCTGTTCTGTACCGTTGACGATCGTACTCACCTGGCGGTGGGGTGCGGCCGGTGCCGCACTCTCCTGGGCACTGCTGAGCGTGGCAATCGTTTCGATCGGGACGGTCCTCGTTCTACGCCGCTTTCTACAGGGTGAAGCGAGGCGATGGATTTTCTGCGATGTGCTGGCACCCGGGCTGGCCGCTGTGATCCCGGTTGCCATTGCACGACTGGTTGTATCTGCAGAGACGCTGGCGGCGTTTTCCCGGCCCTTGCTGCTGCTGTATCTGTTGGGCGTATGGCTTACAGCGAGTCTTTTTGCTGTTCTGGCCGCACCCGAATTGGGCGGGTTGCTGGTGGCTGCTCTCCGGCAGCGTTGGACGGCGGTCCGGGGCGTGAACCGGGTCCCGGGCAGTGACCCGGGCTGAAAAGGAACCTCCCTCCGCCGTCGTTCCACCGTTGGCGAGGTTCAGCATGTCCTGGCAGGGCGGAAAATTGGTTGAACTGGCGTCGTTTCGGGGGTTGCACTATACTCCTTCGCCCTCGCCGGTCCGGGGTCTTCGTTGGGCACCATTTCTGAGCGGGCCTGCGGTGTTTGAATTCAGAACAGGGCATGGCTTGCTAGCGTTTCCGGGTTACTCAAGGAGACAAACGTTTTGCGCACTGTGAGTCAATCGACACCCCTGTTGTCCGTCGTCATTCCCACCCGCAACCGGGCCGAGTGCGCGGTTTCCGCCGTCCGGAGCCTGCTCTCCATTCCGTCCGAACGGTTGCAGATCGTCGTCCACGACAACAGTGATAACCAGCGATTGCACGATTCGATCCAGCCCCTGTTGCATGATGCCCGGGTGGTTTACCGGCTTGTGCAAGAGCGGTTGGACATGATCTGTAATTTTGAGCGTGCCACCCGGTTTGCAACCGGCCGCTTTGTCACCTACCTGGGCGATGATGACGGAATCAACCCGGAGATCATGGAAGCGATCGCTTGGGCGGACGCACTCGGGATTGATGCGGTGACCGCTACCACGCCGGCACGTTATCGTTGGCCGGACCTGCAGTATCATTACTACAAGAACCAGTTGTCCGGCACCTTGACGCTTTCAGCCTTCACGGGCCAGGTATCGTATCCTTCGCCCGAGGAGGAGATGTTCAAGTGCGCCCGGAGTGGCGGACTGAGTTACGGCAGCCTCCCGAAGGTTTATTATGGAGCCGTCAGGCGGGATCGGCTGGACTGCGTGAAACAACGCACGGGGAAATATTTTCCCGGTCCCAGTCCTGATCTGGCAGGCGCTGTCGCGGTGGCCGAATTTGTGGAAAGACCGGTTGCCATTGACTATCCACTGTTTGTCCCGGGCTGTAGTGCCCGCAGCGGTGCCGGGATGGGCGCCGCCAAACGACATATTGGACGTCTCGAGGATCAGCCGTTTTTGCCTGCTGATTCCGTGGCCGCCTGGTCCGATCTGGTGCCCCGCTTCTGGTCCGGTCCCACGATCTGGGCGGAGGACGTTGTGCAGGCGTTGACGGCGGTCGGCCGGTCAGACATCCTTCGTGAATTCAATGCCCCGAAAGTTCACGCCAGATGCATGGCCCTGCATCCGCAATGGTGGCGGTTGACATTACCGAATCTGCTGCGTGCTTGCCGGGAAACCGGAATCGGGCCGCT
>Ga0310121_10000494_pt1 | contig 43226 bp, 34 predicted proteins | sample CB27_Tmax_986_MG_FD_203504 | JGI IMG/M metagenome (GOLD analysis project Ga0310121, IMG submission 203504) | Marine microbial communities from Western Arctic Ocean, Canada - CB27_Tmax_986 | ecosystem: Environmental > Aquatic > Marine > Oceanic | place: Canada: Western Arctic Ocean | collected... | reverse complement strand
TCGGTGGTCAGCAGAAGACCGGCAATCGAGGCCGCGTTCTGGAGCGCAGTCCGAGTCACCATCGTAGGATCGATGACTCCTGCCGAGACCAGATCCTCGAAGACCTCCGTATCCGCATTGAAACCGTAGTTGTTTTCCTTCGAATCGCGGATCTTGCCGACGATGATAGCGCCTTCGTGGCCGGCGTTCTGTGCGATCTGGCGCACCGGCTCCTCCAGTGCTCGCTTGACGATGTTGACGCCGATCTGCTCGTCTTCATCCTCCAGCTTCATGCCTTCCAGGGCGATGAGAGCCCGGACAAAGGCGACTCCTCCGCCCGGCACGATGCCTTCCTCGGCAGCGGCCTTGGTGGCGTGCATCGCATCCTCGACCCGCGCCTTTTTCTCCTTGAGCTCGGTCTCGGTGGCCGCGCCAACCTTGATGATTGCCACGCCTCCCACCAGTTTCGCCAGTCGCTCCTGCAGCTTCTCCCGATCGTAATCGGAAGTCGTCTCTTCGACCTGGGTGCGGATCTGCTTCACTCGTCCAGCGATATCTTCGGATTTTCCAGCACCTTCGACGAGCGTGGTGTTGTCCTTGTCGATGGTCACCTTCTTGATCTGACCCAGATCCTCCAGGCGAACGTTCTCCAGCTTGATGCCGAGATCCTCGGAGATGACCTTGCCACCGGTCAGGATGGCGATGTCCTCAAGCATGGCCTTGCGGCGGTCGCCAAAACCAGGGGCCTTGATGGCACAGCCTTGCAGAGTCCCGCGCAGCTTGTTGACCACCAAGGTCGCCAAGGCTTCACCTTCCACATCCTCTGCCAGGATCACGAGAGGCCGAGAACTCTTGGCCACCTGTTCCAGCAGGGGCAGAAGATCCTTCATGGAGCTGATCTTCTTTTCGTGCAGGAGGAGGTAGGCGTCCTCCATGACTGACTCCATCCGCTCCGGATCGGTGACGAAGTAGGGGGAAAGGTATCCTCGGTCGAACTGCATGCCCTCGACGACCTCGAGCGAGGTATCGATCGACTTGGCTTCTTCGACCGTGATGACTCCATCCTTGCCTACCTTCTTCATGGCCTCAGCGATGATGCTGCCAATGTCCTTGTCATTGTTGGCAGAGATAGAACCGACCTGGGCAATCATTTCGCCCTTGATCTCGATGGACATCTTCTTGATCTCGTCAACCGTAGCCGCAACCGCAGTATTGATGCCTCGCTTGAGCGCCATCGGATTGGCACCGGCGGCCACCGTCTTGATCCCCTCGCGCATGATCGCCTGGGCCAGGACCGTCGCTGTGGTCGTTCCGTCTCCCGCCACATCGCTGGTCTTGCTGGCAACTTCCCTCAGCATCGAGGCTCCCACCTTTTGCAGGCCGTCGAGCTCGATCTCCTTGGCTACGGTAACGCCGTCCTTGGTAATAATGGGGGAGCCAAACTTCTTCTCCAAAACCACATTGCGACCCTTGGGGCCCAGTGTAATCTTGACCGCATTGGCCAGAGTATTCACGCCGTTAATTAGGGCTCGACGTGCTTCCTCGCCGTGAGTCACATCCTTTGCTGGCATAATCTTATTCTCCTTTTTCCTAAGACCTTCGATCTGAAAAATAAAGTTGGGTGGGCGGGCCGCTCTTAGGCACTCACTGATTGGCCTTCGAGAATTCCGAGCACTTCGTCTTCGCGCATGATGAGGAGCTCCTCATCATCAATCTTGACCTCGGTGCCGGAGTACTTGCCAAACAGGATCCGATCACCGACCTTCACGGTCATATGTAGTTTCTGGCCATTGTCGAGAACCTTGCCATCGCCGACCGCAACCACCTCACCCTCCTGGGGCTTCTCCTTGGCGGTATCTGGGATGACGATTCCTCCGCGCGTCTCCTCTTCTTCAGAGTCGAGTCGGCGGATCAAGATTCTATCTTGCAGCGGTTTGATCTTCATAGATTTCTCCTCAGTTTCTGATTTTCTTGGGTTTAGGGTTTAAAGTAGTTACGACGATTTTTTAGCACTCACTCCAAACGAGTGCCAGATGATAGCAAAGCCTTTCGCGTGCGTCAACTGTAACATCTAAGATTGGGAGACTGGACAGACTCCCCTTTTTCCCCACCCTTTTCCTGAGGGCTCTTTTACGCTCGGTGAGGATCCTATAGAATGGGCGGCTCCGGGAGGATTTGGGGTTCCGTTCCCTCGTAGATCTCCGAAGTATTGCGCACCATGAATTGGCAGTTTTGGCTGCAGAACAATCGGGCGGTGGAAACCTTGCTCGTCGGGACGAACAGACTATGAAAACTTTGGACTTAGAGGGTATTCGAAAGGTCAACCAGGGGAAAGTACGCGATATATTCGAGTGGGAGGAGCAGCTCTTGATGGTTGCAACCGACCGCATTTCTGCCTTCGACGTAGTGCTGCCCACTGTCATTCCCAACAAAGGGAAGGTGCTCACCCAGTTGTCGGAGTTCTGGTTCGATCGGCTCAAGGATACGGTTGAAAACCACCTGATAGCAGCCAACTGGAAAGACTTCCCCAAACAGCTGGAATCGTACCGGGAACAGCTGGAGGGCCGATCCATGCTGGTTCGGAAGTGTCTGCCTCTGCCGATCGAATGTGTGGTGCGCGGGTATCTGGCAGGTTCGGGTTGGAAGGAGTATCAGGAAAGCGAAACCATCTGTGGAATCAAGCTTCCCTCGGGACTGGGAGAATCCGACAAACTGGAGGAGCCGATATTCACGCCCGCAACCAAGGCAGCCACCGGACACGACGAAAACATCCCGTTCGAGCGGGCGGCGGAGATGGTGGGTGAGGAACTGGCGAAGCGGGTCAGAGACTTGAGCATCCAAATCTACAGCCACGCGCGCGACTACGCCTCAGAGCGAGGCATTATCATCTGCGACACCAAGTTCGAGTTCGGCCACGACGGTTCCGAGTTGCTCTTGATCGATGAAGTTCTGACACCTGATTCCTCACGCTTCTGGCCGGCCGAATCCTATGAGGCGGGGAAACCTCAACCCTCATTCGATAAGCAGTTCGTACGGGACTATCTGGAAACTCTGATTTGGGATAAGACTCCTCCGGGGCCAGAACTCCCGCAGGACATCGTAGACGCAACCGCCGATCGCTATCTGGAAGCCTACCGTCGACTCACGGGCAAGGACCTGAATCAGGGCTAGGAGTCTGCGCGGTCGAAATAATCGTAGCGAGAAAGCGGGGAATCGAGGTCAGATTTTCTCGATTTCGAGGCGCACAGTTGTTCTATTCGGCGAAAAATCGGGGGAATATGGGACGGTTCTACCGAGGGATACCCGAGTGATCCCCGAGAATCTGAATCTCCTCGATATCCTGGCCTTGATCATACTGTCTCTGTCGACCTTTGCGGCATTGCTCCGAGGTTTCAGTCACGAAATCCTGTCCCTACTCAGTACCCTCTTGGCCCTTTTTCTAGCAGTCTTCTTCTACGACGACGTGGCTCGACTCTACATCGCGCTGGGGACCACATCGCCCCTTTCCGAGTTCTTGGGATTCCTCACCGTTTTCCTATCCACTATGATAGCCGGATCGTTCCTGGTTGTGATCCTGGATCGGGCGCTTCGGACACTTCACCTGAAGTGGCTCGATCGTCTTCTGGGCGGAATCTTCGGATTGCTTCGTGGATGGCTGGTCGCAGCGGTCGTCTTCCTCGCCCTGGCGACCTTTCCGATTCAGAAAGAGCTGCTGGAGCAGTCGCAGTTGGCAGACTTTTTCCTGCGCAGTGTCAAAACGGTGGTGAGCATGGCTCCGGACGATTTTCGGGACAAATTTGATTCAGGATATGAGAAGGTCTATGAGCTCTGGTTTGGACAAACACAAGATGAGGATTCCTGAATTGGCTGAAAAGGGCTCGGCGACGAGCGGAACACCTTCCCAGCAACCTCGAATCAAGGATGCATTCGACTGGGCCATCGATGAGATGGTAAGGAAGGGCATCCTCTGGCCCGAGGCTTTGGCCCAGTTTGAAAAGCTCTTTATCCTACGAGCCCTACAGGAGGCCGGCGGAAAGTTGAACCTGGCCGCCGAGATCATGGGCGTCCACCGCAACACCCTCTCGCAGAAGATCCGGCTCTACGGCATCAACGCAGGCCGTGGCAAGCGGCTCTGACCTTGAGTTGGCGCCTGGGGAGCTCCCAATTGGTCTACGGCAAGGGCGGTCCCTACGGCTCTCGGACAAAGCGGAGGGTCATACCCCTATCGACTCGCATCCAACCCTTGATCGAGGGGAACGTGTCGAGTCTAAGTCTATAAAAAGAGGGTCTTCCTCGGGTCACTGTCTGCCCGGTCGGTTGTTTGCCGGCATTGGTATGCCGGTACCGCTCCTTCGCAGTCACGGCTCTGTCAAACGGCTGCTCCTGCATGATTTCCTGTCCAATGAGGTTTCAGCGTAGTGAGGCATGGCCTCAGACCAACAAGCGGTGTGCCTATTGTAGGAGGGGCACTGTTCGGTCAGATGTTACTTCTTGATGCCCAAGCTGGACTCAAATCTAACGAAGAACTTCAGACAACCTTCGTAGTCCCACCCCCTGGAAGCGTTAACCCCATTCGAGAAAGAAACTTGGAGTCCATCTTCGACGAAATCTGGCGCGAACCTCACGAAGCTATAACCTTGCTGGATCTATGACCCGCTCCCGCCTTCGCCGGCGACGTTCCAGGCGAGGAAGAGGCTGTGCCTTCTGTGGCGCTGAACTCTTCGCTCACAAACCAAATTCCTACTACGGGCACATTGAGCACGCTTACAAGAAACGGTAATCAATCTCGCCATCACGCCCGACACATTTCGACATGTCCACATTGTCGAGATGCATCATCGAGAAAATTGCTTCGTGAGAAGCTCCAGGATCCCCGATCGTGATCTGTCGAGACCTCTGGTACCCCCTCAAATTGACGGATCTATCAAAGTGTAGGTTGATAGATACTTTAAGCGTAGAAAAATGCCCCCGGAAAATCAAGGGTTTAGGGGGGCGGTTTCAGGAGGGTTTGTCAACTGCTATCGGGGAGATGTCAAATTTCGTCACAGTCCAGCCGCGTTCAGCAAGCCAAAACGTGTTGCGTCCCTGGGCCATCGAAACATCTGGCGCCCGGCCCGGCGGGCGTGTGGAAATGTCTCAACAAGTTATGCGGATTGATTGACTGAAAATATTCTGCGACGTCGCTCGCAACCGCAGTTTCTCTTTGGCTGCGGAGGCCAACAAGATCTCGCAGTCGGCGGCCAGCCAGCTTGTGCTCCAACTGGAGCACAAGCTGGGTGTGGAACTGATCGACCGCTCTACTCGGCCTCTGCAGCTTACCGACATGGGAAAGGTCTATTACCACGGCTGCAAGACCGTCGTCGAGCAATATCTGGAACTGGAGGCATCCATTGAGATGGGTCGGGAGCAGTTGGCTGCAACACTCCAGGTAGCCGCAATTTATTCGATTGGCTCTCGGGACATGAGCCACTACGTGGAGCGGATCTTGGAGCGTCAGCCGCGCGACCGGATACATATTGAGTATTTGCACCCCACACGGGTGTACGAAAAGGTTCTCGACGGAACGGCTGACCTGGGTCTGGTATCTTTTCCCCGTAGCAGTAGGGAAGTCACTTTCCTTCCCTGGCGGGAGGAGGTGATGGTTCTGGCCTGCCATCCGGAGCACTCGCTGCCTCGGCACAAGAGGATCAAAGCAGAACAGTTGTCGGGCCAGACGTATGTCGGGTTCGATCGCGATCTAATCATCCGCCGCAGAGTGGACAAGTTCTTACGTGATCAGGGTATCTCGGTCGATCTGGTACTCGAATTCGACAACATCGAGAATATCAAGAAGGCGATTGAAGAGGGTGCCGGCGGCGCCCTGTTGCCGCTGCCAACCTTGGAGAGGGAGGTCCGAGCCGGCTCCCTCGTAGCGCTGGAACTAACTAGGTCTAAACTCGTCCGTCCCCTGGGAAGCATCCAGCGCCGCCATGTCAAGACGAGTCCAACCGCCGAACACTTCATTCAACTGCTGCAGAAATCTGAAAACATCACCGGATCGCGCACGAAAGTGTGGGTGGGAAGAACAGGGATGCCGTCGCTAAGCAATATTTCAGTCAAAGATGAACTAATTAAATGGGATGCGAGAAATGAAGGATGAAATAGATTAAGCGCAGCCTTTCCAGATCTGGGTAGAGATCCGCAAAGACTGCGCAGTTGCCCGGTTTGTTGGCCCAGGCATAGGCCTACTGTCCATTGTCTAGAATACGCTAACCTATAGATCAGAAGCAACATCCGATCACCAGGAAACCTCCGGAAACACTTACCTCTGGAGTCCAGAGAATGGGAGTCATTCCAGTGGCTGCATTAAGAACATTAAGAAGGAGTTACTTGTGAGAAGCCAAAGGGAATCTGACTCGGCGAGTACTCTCGGGAAAGGGCAGGAAGGTGCATCCTCGTGATCTGCGCCGGGCTTATAGCCTTCGTAGTCCTCCTAGTTCTACTGCAAGGCTTTAATCTAGGAGGATTCCATTTAGACTCCCCAGTTTTCAATTGGGTGGGTACTATCGTGGCGGCGGTAGTGGGACTTGCGGCCATGGTGTACAGGTCATTATTTGGTCGATGATCCCCGATGAGATTTTCGACGGGAGTTCATGCTCGGAAATTGAAAGATGTAGTGGGAAGCCTATGCTCTCCCCTGCCCTACTCCCCGATCGGGGGATTGTGGGGGGTTCTGAGGGCGACTTTTCGGCACAACCAAACCGTCCAGCAGGGCGGCATGGTGCCGAAAAAAATCCTTTATTCTCCACTACTCACTAAAGATAAATCTTCTTTGTCTCAAGCTTTTCCAACAGCTGGCAGGAGCGGCTGTTGCCTCTCACTTTCGGGCCAGAATACCCAGCCTAACGGTAGAGCAAAACAGGGAACTACACCTGGCGTTGGTGCGTTAGGTTAGGAAGTGATGCTAGATTGGCTTGAAGTCATCACCTGCAGACTGGTCTTCCAGACTCACGGACAACACCTGGGAAACTCCCGGCTCCTCCATCGTGACACCGTAAAGTGTCTGCGCCGTTCCGATCGTCTTCTTGTTGTGGCTGATCAGAATGAACTGGGTTTCATCGCTCATGCCGCGAATCAGATTGGTGAAGCGTGCGACGTTGGCTTCATCGAGTGCCGCGTCCACCTCATCCAGGACGCAGAACTTGCTGGGCCGAAACATGAAGAGGGCTACCAGCAGAGCAATCGAGGTGAGGGCCTTTTCGCCTCCCGAAAGCAGGTTGACGTTCTGTAGTTTCTTCCCTGAGGGCTGGGCGAAGACTTCGATGCCACTTTCGAGCACGTCCTCTTCGTCGACCAACCGCATCCCACACTCGCCACCCTCGAACAATTTCTGGAATACCTCTCCAAAGTGGAGATTGATTTTCTCAAAAGCGGCCTGAAACTGCTCCCGACTCCTGCGGTTGATTTCCTGAATGGCCCGAGTTGTATCGTCAATCGATTTTTCGATATCGCTGCGTTGGCCCGTCAAAAAGTTGTAGCGTTCTTCGTTCTCCTGGTACTCCTCGAGAGCAGTCATATTGACAGGGCCAAACTCCTCCAAACGATCCTTGAGTTCAGGGTACCTGCTCTGAACATCAGCGGCTGCTGAGCCGGATTCTTCGTCAGGATCCTCAGTAGTGGCAATGACCTCTTTCAGGGAGATCTGAAGCTGTTCCCTACACTGTTCGGAAAGGTTCTGCAGCTGGGTTTCGAAGCGAGCCTGCTGGACCTCGACCTGGGAACGGCTTTCGGAAAGCTCTGTCCGCTTCTCGCGGAGCTCGGTCAGCCGCTCCTCGGCCAATGCACAGGTCTTTCTCGCTTTCTCGTATTCCTTCTGCTGAGCCTCCAGGGATTCTTCGATCTGAGCCAACTCCTCCCGAATGGTTTGGAGCTTAGCCTCCAACTCCTTCGATTCCTGAGCGAGAAAGGTCAATCGCTCTTCGGTCTCGGTGCGGACAGCCGCTCCATTGACCTGTCGAGTCTCCAGTCCCTGTCGCTGCAACTCTGCCCGTTCAATGGTCTGGCCCAGAGCTCGAGTCCGCGCTTCCAGGACTCTAAACTCCGTCGAGCCGAGGTGAAGGCGCTCCTGTGCTTCGGATAGCGCTTCCCGGAGTTTGCCCAATGATTCCAGGGCCTCAGCTAGCGTTCGCTCGGCCTCGACCTGCGCCGAGTTCTTACGCGTCAGAGACTCCTCGATTCCTGCGAGCTTGTCACTGTCCTGTGTTCGCTCTTCGAGCAGAGTGTCCTTGGCTTCACCTACAACCACCAGGGCTTCTTCATAGTGCCGCAGATCACGCTCCCACTGCCCTTCCTCGTGGAGCAGACGAATGATGTCTTTCTCCAAATTGTGCAGCGCTCCCTGGAGTTTCAGGCAGCTGTCGGTCTGCTTCTCGAGACCAGCAGCGAGACTCTGCTCCTGCTTCAGCAGCGCACCGAGCTGGGCCTGATCCTGCGTCAACTTTTCCTCCAAGCCCTTCGCTTCCCTCTTCAGTGCGAGCAGCCCCCCCGAACCCGAGGCTGAAGCGCTCACGGACAGAAGGCCTCCAGGGTTGAGCGCTTCTCCCTGCATCGTGATGTAGGTTCGATCGGGGTGGCGGTGGGCTACCTCGAAAGCGCTCTCGAGGTCTGAAACAACGAGCGCGGCTGCCTGGTTGGGCAGAGCTCTGGCGAAGGCCTGCTCGATCTCTGGCCTCATGCCGAGCAGCTCAGAGAGGGTGCCCAGAACACCCTTTTCGTTCCGGAGCAAATCCTGCTGCCGGGGATGTCCCCGATCGAATCCGTTGGCGCTGAGGCTGAGAAAGGTACACCTGCCGCCTTCCAGCGTCTTCAATTCGGAAACACCATGAACGGCCTCGTCAAGAGAATCCACCAGGACGTATTCCAACTCCTGGTTCAAGAACTGTTCAACCAGACGTTCGAACTCGGGACTGGCCTCGACGAAATCGGCGAGAGTTCCGTTCACACGGATGCTGCCGCTCTTCTTCAGGTGCCGCAGGAAGTTCCGTACCCCCTCGCTGTACTGGGAGTGGCTCAATTCTAGTTCCTGAAGAGATTGAAGCCGCTCCTGCCGTTTGATGACCCGGTTCTGGGCTTCGACCGTCTCGAACTTCAGGAGCTCCAGACGATGCTCTAGCTCGTTCTTTTCGGCCTCCGCTTCCTCCAACTGCGTTCGCTGTTGCTCGATTGCTGCACGGGCGCTCTGAGTTGCCTTTCGATGTGCGGTCAGCTTAGCCAGACTCGCATCCCGCTTTTTCTGGTGGCCGACCTCTTCCGTAGCCAGCCGCTTTAGCCGGTCCTCGCTGACCTCCAACCTCTGTAGTGTCTGTTCCTGAAGGTTCTCTTGGTTGGCAAGTTCGGCTGAGAGCTGAAGCCGTTCTGCCCGAAGAGTCTCGGTCCGGGTCTCGGCCGCCTGGACTTCCGCCTTGTAGCGCTCCGCCAGCGCCTGCTGATCGCGCATCGTGGATTCGGCCCGCTCTGCATCCTCCTCCAGAACAATCCTCTGAGCTCGAAACTCATCCAGATCGGTATTGACCTTGTCGACTTCCTGATCGATCTCCTGCTGCTCTTTGATCTGATTCTGCCGATAATTCTCTGTCGACTCAGACTGTCGCTGGTTGTAGCCGATGGAATCCTGAATGCGTTCCAGCTCGAGCCGTAGTTCCAGGCGTCGCTCCCGCTGCCGGGAGAAAACAGACTCAATTCGATCGCGGCTTCCCTTGCTCTGCCGATAGGCCTCTTCGCAGGCGATCAATTTGCGACCCAGATCATCTCCGGTCGTAACCAACCCGTCCAACTCCTGCCGAAGAAGCTCTAGTTTCGAGGACACTTCCCGCCCCTCCAGGGCGAAGCGTACGCGTTGGATCTGGCGAAACTCCTCCTTGAGATTTCGATAGCGGCGCGCCTTTGCTGCCTGACGCTTGAGCGAACGCAGCTGGCGCTCCACTTCTGTCAGGATGTCGTTGATGCGGAGTACGTTCTGGCGCGCCCCTTCGAGCTTCAGCTCGGCGCTCCGTCGTCTGGACTTGTAACCACTGATGGAGGCCGCCGATTCAATAATGGCGCGCCTCTCCAGAGAATTGGCATTGAGGAAATAGTCCATACGGCCCTGGGCGATCAGGGCATAGGAGGCGAATCCCAGCCCTGATTGCTCCAGGAAGCCTTGGATGTCTCGAAGTCGACAGCGCCTCTGATTTATTCGGTAAATGCTCTCGCCGGAGCGGTAGAGTTTCCGTCCAATCTCGAAGTTTTCACCCTCCAATTCGAGTCCCTGCACCGAAATCGGTCCTTCACCACTTCGGGACAGGTTGAGGACGACTTCGACGAAGCCCGAAGGCTTTCGCTTCCGCGTGCCGCCGAAGATCACATCGTCCATTCTCTGGCCGCGCAGGCTTCGAGCACCCTGGACGCCCAGCGCCCACCCGATTGCGTCTGCCAGATTGGACTTTCCGCAGCCGTTGGGCCCGATAACGACAGTCGTCCCCTTGTCGAAAACAACCCGCGTCTTTTCAGCAAATGACTTGAATCCGAGGAGCTCGAGAGACTCTAAATGCAGCATGTTCTTCGGTCACTTCTCCGCAAAAAATGTGTGTTATGATGACATTCGGCACTGACAAACCTCAACGTCTCGCTCGGCACTAAATTCAGTCCAACACCAGCGGGAGAAGAGTCGCTCAGGGTGCCTCGGGTGGGGCTCCCTGGGGTCGGAGACACTGGGCAACAAGACTCCATTCTAGAATGCATCAAAGACAAGTTCGAACCTCTTGTGGTAGCACCAGATTGCGCTTCAGAAGCCGCCTGGCCTCTGTCGGCTTAAAAGCAGTACTAGGGGTGATATTCACCGCGATCCTGGCCGGACAGACTCCTGGATTCTATCCTTTGGAGGAGTTGAAGCCAGGCCAAAAGGGCTACGGTCGGACCATCTTCAAGGGAACCAAGGTCGAGAACTTCGACTTCGAGGTCCTGGGTGTGATCGAGAACTTTGGACCCAAGCAGAATCTGATCTTGATCCGGATGACCGGAGAGAAGCTGAAACGAACCGGAGTTTTTGCCGGTATGAGCGGTAGTCCTGTCTATATTGAAGAGAAGCTGGTGGGAGCGGTGTCCTATGCGTTCCCCTGGGCTCGAGAAGCGATCGCCGGAGTCACACCCATTCAGGAAATGGTCGACGTGTTCAAAGAGGCTCCTCCCTTTGCGGCAAAACCGTCGGGCAGCAGAAACGCCCAGGATCTTCTCGACCCGGCCCTGACTTCTGTCTCAGCACTTTTACTTCGCTCGCCGATGGATCGAGGCGGCCTCGCAATGCCTGCTGCGTCGACACCTGTCGCGGGACAACTCAGGCCGATTGGCACTCCTTTGAACGTTTCGGGCTTTACTCCCGGAGCGGTTCGGTACTTTGAAGAGGCCTTTCAGAGCATGGGATTGGTGCCGGTACGTGGGATCGGTACGTCGCACTCCAACCACTACGATGTTACTCCGCTGGAACCCGGGTCCACGATAAGTGTTCAGATGGTGCGAGGGGACGTCAACCTCAGCGCCAGTGGCACCGTTACCCACATCAGCGGCAAGAAGATCTACGCTTTTGGGCACCCGTTCATGAGCATGGGATACACGGATATGCCGCTTAACAGCGCGGCGGTCATGACCATCATCCCTCACCTGGACATCAGCCAGAAGATCTCGGCGACCACCGGTTTTGTGGGAAGTATCCGGCAGGATCGAGCCACGGGCATCATGGGTATCAGTGGAGAGGAGCCCAAGATGCTGCCGGTCCGATTGAAGCTGCGCACCAGTCGTAACGAAGACAAGGAATTCAGGTATGAGGCGGTGATGGACACCTTTCTGACACCCTTTCTTTTGACCCTGACGGTGTACAACAGCATCCTGGCATCCGAAAGGGCGATCGGGGATCAGACTCTACAGGTCAAATGCACCATTTCTATAGAAGGACAAACCAACGTGGAGTTTGAGAACAGCGTTTCGGATGTCACCAGCACCTCTGTGCTGGCCGCGGTGGCCGCGGCCAGCCCCGTCCATTTCCTGCTGAATAGTGGATTCGATAATCTGAAAATGAAGGGCATCGATATAGAAGTCGTCGCGCAGGAGAAGGCGAAGAAAGCGCGTCTCGAGAAGGTCTGGCAGGACAAGCTGGAAGCCCGTCCAGGAGAGGAACTCAACCTGACCGTCTTCCTACGCAAGCCGAACGGCGAGATCATGTCAGAAAAATACCCGGTGAAGATACCTGAAGATATCACGCCGGGTCCTCTGAAGATCGTGGTTGGAGATGGCGTGTCCTTGACTAAGGTAGACGTCGAGGCAGACAGACAACGATACGTCCCAGAGAATCTAGGTCAACTGATCAAGGCGATCAACAATCTGAAGAAGAACGACCGACTGTATATCCGTATCTTCCGCGATCGGGTGGGGACCATCGTTGGTGGCGAAGGGATGCCAGATTTGCCTCCCTCTCTGATTGCCCTCTATACCTCGAAGAAAACCTCGGGTGACGTCCATTCGGTCGGCGTGGCCGTCTACGTGGAGCACGAGTTGCCCGCCACAGAGTACGTGCTTGAGGGTCACAAGGTCATCGAGGTAAGGGTGAAGAGTTAGAGCTTCTGCAGTAAAACTCCCGCTGACGGGACCCAGTTCGTACTCATTCCCATGAAAAAATTGACGCTCAGCCTGATCCCCGTTCTTTTCTGTATCGTGCTGGCCTCGCTCTTCGCAACTCACCCACGGAGGTGGGTCTCAGCAACGCGCGCCGAGTTCCTGGAGGGGAAACTCCGGGGTGTGTCGGTCACAAGCGATGGAAAGTTGATCCTGGCACCCGCCTTCGAGATTGTCGCGGACACCAAAGAGGCTTTCGTCTATGCGGCGGTTCTGGACCGAGGAGGCAATCTTTATCTGGGCACGGGAAACGGTGGGAAGATCTTCCGCGTGAATTCCGCTGGCGAGAGTAACCAGTGGGCCAAGGTAGAGCAGCCTGGGGTCTTTGCCTTGGCGGTTGACTCCAACAATCGTCTCTATGCCGGCACCGGGCCTGATGGCAAGGTCTACCGCATCAACCAGGCAGGGGATCCCGAGACCTTTTTCGATCCCGAGGAGAAGTATATCTGGGCTCTGGCCATCGACGCTCAGGACAATGTTTTCGTCGCCACGGGACCAAGAGGCGTCATTTACAAGGTCACGCCTGAGGGCAAGGGCGACGTTTTCTACGACAGCGCCACGACCCACATCGTGAGTCTGGCCTGGGACCTCGACGGCAATCTCTTAGCTGGAACAGCTTCCCGAGCCTTGCTGTTGAGAATTTCTCCTCAAGGCTCTCCCTTTGTTCTCTACGACTCTCCGTTGGAAGAGATCAAGGCCATCACCGTTGATCGCTACGGCAACATCTACGCAGCTGCACTGGGAGGCTTGGGAACACACCCCCTGCAGGTCACACCTGCCGCCAGTGAAGAAAAGGGCAAGGCGTCCTTCCCTGCGGCAAAGAGCGAAAGGAGCTCAAGTCGTACGGTCAAGGTTTCAGGGACGGAAAAAGGCGGGAAGTTAGCAGTTTACCGCATCGACAAGGAGAATCTGGTCGAGACTCTGTATAGCTCGAACGACGAGCTGGCGTTCGACCTCCTGGTCCGGAGCGATGGCACACTTCTTGTCGCGACCGGCAACAAGGGCCGAATTCTATCGATCAGCCCGCGCCGATTCGCCACCCTTCTGGTCGAGTGCGACGAGGAACAGATCACTCGCCTTCTGGAGTATCGGGGCCGACTCTATGCTGCTACCAGTAATCTGGGCAAAGTCTTTGAGCTTCAGACCAGGCCGGCCACAAAGGGTATCTACGAATCCAAGGTGCTGGACGCTGCGATGCTGGCCTCCTGGGGCACGATCGCGTGGGAATTACGCGAGCCCGCCACGGTCGGAGTTCGTCTATTCAGCCGGTCGGGGAACACGGATACAGCAGATCAGACCTGGACTGAGTGGGAAGGGCCCTACGAGGAACCCAAGGGTAGCTATATCAAGAGTCCGCACGCTCGGTATATACAGTGGAAAATCGAGTTTCCCGAGCAAGGTCGGTCGGCGGCAGTCATCTCCAGTGTGAACGCCGTAGATCTGGTGAGCGTGAGCTACATCCAAAGAAACATGGCGCCCCAGGTGACCTCTATTACGCTGCATCCGCCAGGGGCAGCCTTCGTTCACTATCCCTCCTCCGGCAACCCTGGGAACGTGACGCCTGGAGGCCCGGAGGGAGCGCACATCCGCTCTATACCCAGAGAGATCCGGTCGCTGGGCGCAGCCTCGACTACCACTCCACCCCGGAGAGTCTACGTGCCTGGAGCACAGAGCATTTCCTGGTCGGCTCGCGACCTGAATCGCGATGACCTGGTCTTTGCCGTTTACTACCGAGGTCTCGGTGAAACCAAGTGGAAACAACTGGAGAAGGATCTGAAGCAGACCTACTATACTCTGGATGGTGTCAGCTTCCCCGATGGTGCCTACATCGTCAAGGTCGTTGCCTCAGATCGTCCCAGCAACCCGACCGATCAGGTGCTCGAGAACGAGCTGATCAGCAAGCCCTTCGTCATCGCCAACTCTTCTCCGACCGTGAAGTGGCAGTCCGCTTCGGGACAGGGTCCGGGCCCCGTAAAATTTGAGGCTAGTACGCGGTCGAGTACCATCCACCAGGTCGAGTACTCTGTGAATGGCGACGAGTGGGGGATCCTCTTCCCCGAGGATGGTATCGCCGATGGCACCTTGGAACGCTTCGAGCTCAAGCTTCCGGACCTGAGTGCGGGCGAACATGTTCTCACGGTCCGCATTGTGGACTCGGTTGGGAACATCGGAACCGATAAGCTGAAAATCTCTGTGCCTTAGAAGAAATCGCAGGTTGCCAGGTTACAGTGGCCCCCCAGGAAGCGCTGGCCCCATTCGAGAAAGAAACTTCGGTATCCTGCAGTGGCACGGGCATCCCTACTCGTGATGACCGGCCGGTGGAGCCGGAGACTCCACAATCACGGCCTGGAAGGCCGTGCCACGTTGGTACGTCAAAAGAAGCGCTGCCTGAAAGCCGTGGTTGTTTGAATCAGGACCGAGCCCTCACCGACATAATCCGCGCTTAGGATCAGGAAACAAGCGGCTATCTCCCGAGATTCAGCCCAATCGAGACCCGTTTTGGGACCCATTACATAGAGTGCTGTTGAGAGAATGTCCGCGGCTTGAGCGGTAGGATGCCACACCGTTACCGACCCTGGGAGGGAGACGGGCAAACCGTTTCTTGGGTCGAGGATGTGTCCAATTCGCTTGTTGTCGACGATCAGGTCTCTTTCCGAACCGCCGCTAGTTGCGAGCGAGCCGGAGCTCAGCTTCAGGTTCAAGAAAGATCGAGAGCGGTCGGTAGGGTGGGCCAGGTCGACACTCCAGACACTCTGGCCCGGGGGCAACCCCGCTACCATGATCTGTCCTCCGAAGTCGATCAACCAGGGGCTGTGCCCCTCACTGTGGGCGTGCCTGAAGACCCGATCCAGGGCCTCGCCCTTTCCGAAGGCACCTGGGTCTAGCCGGATGTCTCGCAGCCGCGTCACCTCACAGCGCGATGGGTCGAACTGCAGATGCTTCATTCCTGAAACCTCTTGAGCGTCCCGAAAGATTTCGCCGTTGGATTCCCGGTCGGCCGACCCTCTGAGCTCCATCAAAGAGCCCACCGCGGGATCGAAGGCCGAACCCGTGCTTTGATTCCAGTCGATCAACTGACGAAAAAGGGGACACAGAGATTTGCTCAGCTGAAAAGGTGTATTCAGAGGATGGCGATTCAGGCGACTTAAAGCACTGTTGTCGATCCAGGTGCTCAATTCCTGCTCTGCCTCCTCCAGGATCCCCACATATTCCTCTATCTGCTCGATTCCTGCCCCCCGCTCCTCGGTGAAGACGGTGAAGGTGCAGACAGTTCCCATCAAGTAGACCTGGCGAGTCAGCGGTGGCGGGGCGACGGGCGGCTGAGCATTTAGGGTCCGGCCGGGAAGGGAAGCCAACAAAGGGAGCAGCAAGATCCAGCTGGAGTGACGTCGCCTAGATAGTAAAGTGGGGGGAAATAGAAATACAGAAACGTGGCTCACTGTGGAATCAGGCGGGTAGACGAGTCACCTGTCTTCTCCGACTCTGCGCCCGCCACAGTCGGATGCTCTTCCACTGGTGGAACGCGTAAGTGCCCGCGAACGCCAGCCCACTGACTAGATGGAGCACCAGGATCAGCTTTGAAAGGAAAGCGCTGGTGCTTACCTGGAGGAGATAGCCGGAAAGAATCATGGGGAGCAGACTCAGGAGCATGGCAATGCCGCTGCGGCGGTTCACCTTGTTGCCAGTGTCGAGTTTATCGCTGATATGCGAGGAGTACATTATTCCCAGCACCAGGATCAGGAAGGGAGCGGCCAGGATGTGGATGTCGAGCATGGCCGGTTGCAGGGGATGGTTGATCAAAGCGAAGGGGTCGGCAGTCGCCATCATGTATTTCATGGCGAAGAAAACGATACCCGTGACCGAGACCAGAGCCGTCAGGATATGAAGGGACCAAGATTCCCAGCGGCTCATGGGATTGCCTCCAGAGCTCGATCGATGGCCAAGACTCTACGCACAGCTTCGTTTGTTGCCCGACCTGTCAGGGTTGCTCCGGCAATCGGACGGATGGCACGCTGGAGAGTGAGATCATTGTCCAGTTTTCGCCTCTGGTACTGGGCATACCAGGCCGGGGAAGCGAGATACTCTGTGGGCTCGAGGAAAGCCGTGACTTCGATCCGTCGCACCTCGCCTTCGCCATCCAGACAAATCAATAAGCTTTCCTTCTTCGTCCGGACCAGATGGGTGTCGACGTAGGAGCGGCCCACGACTCCGCCGTCCTTTCGAGCAACATAACGAACGATCAACGCGCTTAGAACTTTTCCTTCCGACAGGTCTGCCACCTTGGATTGCTGCTCCTCGGTCAGGAAGATCCGCTCGGACTTGATCTGGGCTCCCGGAAAAACGGCGGATAGAGCTTCCTCTCGCGTCAAAAGGGGAGCCAGAAGGGTTCCGAACAAGCAGATCCATATCACCCCGAAGACCCGCAAGGCCCTGAATCTCATCGTCCCTGGCATTGGACCTCGCAACCTAACCTCAGAGGAATTAACTTCCGAACACTTTCCCTGCCGACTCTGACTTACCCGCCTCACCCACAGCTTTAATGAAATTGAAATTCAATTTCATTAAAAACCGGCTGGCTTGTCAAGAAGAAAACGTAACAAAGGAGAGAAGTTTCTGGGGAGGGTGCTCTGCGGAGTTAGCCCGAGCCGGGGCTCACGCGCTAACTTTTCTGAAAAATGATCTGGCCGCCGGTCTTGAGGCGAATCGAAAATGTTACCTTGTCCGGATCATCCTTGGTGATGTCAATTTTCTGGTTGAACCCGAACTTGGGGAGACTGAGAGTGTAGTTGCCTGGAATGATGGTGGTGCTACTACTTCCGACTTTCCTCCGAAATCGAATACGCGAGGAGCGGGACTTCTCACCCGTCTTCGAGTTGGTTAGCTGAAAGCTGAGGTTTGCCATTTTATAGATATCGAAATTGTAGTTCGCGTCTTTGCTGACCCGTATTTCGATGTTCCGCGGACCCAACTCCTGCTTCATCCGCACGGTGTGCCGCTCTTCTACCTGGGCCAGACACTCACCGACGTGCTCCGCCGTCCATTTTGCATAGAGGTCCTCACTCTGGACCTTCGCAATCGAATCATTGACAATCTTCAGGAGCTCTGCATCCCCCTTACGCACGGCCACGGCGCATTCCACCTGACCCACGTCACCGGGCACCAGTTCGAGCCCCTTCGAACCCGGAACAGTATCCAGGGAATAGGCCAGCATGTAGCGGTCATCGATAAGCGCGTCGATCTCGCCTCTCCGCAAAGCAAGCACGCCATCATCCACAGCCTTGAAGGGTGCGGTCTTGACGCTGGGAAACTTCTGCTTGACGATTTCCTCAACCACCGTTGCCTCACGTACGCCTATGGTGACGTTCTTCAGGAGTTCGGGCCGAAGGTCATTCAGCACCGGATTGATCGCCAGACCCAGCTGGGAAGTGTAGTAGGGCGTAGAGAATGAAACCCGTTCCTTGCGGCTTTCGCTGATACCGAAGACTCCGAGAACAAAATGCGCCTCCCCATTCTCCAATGCCGGGATCAGGGTGGCGTAGCTGCGCGTGATGAAGCGGAGGGTGACGTCACGGTCATTACCGGGCTCGGAAAGGGCAGACTTGATGCTCGCAACAATCCGGGCTGCGAGTTCAGCATCAGGGCCAACCATTTCGGTGCCCTTCTGATAAAACAGAGGTGCCTCAAAGGGAACGGTTCCGATGTAGGCAGCCTTGTCCGACTTGATGGACAACAGGGCACCCGGCGCACCACCACAGCCTCCCAACCAGACGAGCAGAGCCATCGAGCCGGCCGTCATCAATAAAGTACTTCTCCTCATTTTTCTTAATACCTCGGCAAACCCGGACGTATATATCAGAACTTCACTGGGGATGGCAACCTTCTCATGAACTAAAATAGATACGCCACTCCAATCTGTTTTGGGGCAGTCGAGCCCCCAGCCGCGCTGGATCACTCAGGAGAAAACTTTAGGTTGGGGAACACTCCGAATCCCCCCGGCTTGGCTGCTTGCCGCGCCTCAGGCCCCTTCGTCCCCCCATTGCGCTGCCCTCCAACCCCTCGCTCGCGCTTCAGGCTGCGGAACGTATCGCATTATTGGGCGACCTTGAGGAGCGCGCCGAATCTGGTGCAAATCTGAGCGCCAATTCTACCAAGTTATTCTTGCGCAGACCCTAAGCTTGGAAGCCCTGGCTAGGGTCAAGAGGCGTAGTAGGGATTTTCTCCCTCGGCATGATCGGTGGTATCGACTACTTCCTCTATCTCAGGGATCACTTCCTTGATCCGCGCTTCGATACCCTGTTTCAGAGTGACGTCGACCATCCCGCAGCCGTGGCAACCACCCCCAAAGCTGAGGAAGGCTTTCCCATCCTTCATGCCAGAGAAATGCACGACCCCACCGTGCGCCGCTACCGAGGGATTGATCTCGGAATCGATGAGACGCTGAACCCTTTCGGCCACAGAACCTGACAGGTCTGGTCTCGATCCATCGCCGAAGGTTGGGAGCTCGGGTGTATTGGGATTTTGGAACTTGAAGCCGCTGCGCAGGACCTTGTCCTCGTAGTCTACGCTCGCACCCTCGAGATTCTCGGCACTCTTAGGGGCTATCATAACGTCGAACCCACCCGCGTCGAAGAGGACGTCCTCTGCCGTCTTCTCGTCGGGAGTGACCAGCTTCATACTGTAAGAGAACTCCGCTGTTCCGTTTGTCGTTGCTTCCAGGCGTAGCGAGGTCTTCTCACCCTCACTCTTCTGCAAAGCTTTGAAAACATGTTCTTTAGCGGCTTCTGTGAAAGTAACCATGGCTTGCCCTCCAAAATCCCTCTAAAATGACTGAGCGAGATCCCAGTCGCATCGTAGTCGATTCTAGCACTTTTCGGCACCGAAATCGGCGCCAGAATCACTTTCAGTAAAAAGAGCGAACTTTACCATCTAGATGGTTCACCTGGGGTTGACCAGCCCTTGCAGAAGAACGAATACTAGTTTTCTGTGAGGGAGCTTTGCATATTGGAGCAGATAAGCCTGACTTGATTCGGATTAACTCGAGGTAGTTTCAGGTAAGGGGATCGCGTACAGATCCGCCTTTTAGAAAGGATACATTTCGATGTCAAACATGCCTGCAACAAAGTTAAACATGACTGCAACAAAGTCAAACATGACTGCAACAAAGTCAAACATGACTGCAACAAAGGCAGCCTGGAAGTGTGTTGACTCCGCGGTAGCATTCGGAGCCGGAATTGGTTTCAACGTAATTCAATTCTTCAACGATTATCGACCTAGCCCAACCTTCATCCCAAAGTGGTCCGACAAGCCACTGTTGAAGTCCTGGGAAAAGACCAAACCTACACTAGGATACCCACGCCAGACCGATTCACTTTGCCCCAAATGTGTTGTGGAAAGTAGAGAGCGGATTCTTAGTGGCGAAGAAGACCATACGGTTCTGATCAATGAGAAGGTCGGCGAGATCAAAGCGACCATCGTGGAACGTGATGGTGAGATATGGATGATCAAGGAGTGTCCTCAGCACGGTAGGTTCGAGGACCTCATGGCCATCGACTCCAAGTTCCTGAGCTGGATCGAAGCCAACTTTCCGGGACGCGACATTCGATCGCACAATGACTCCACCCTTCACAACCATGGCTCCAGTACCATCCAACATGGACGGGGCTCGGTGCTCACCGTCGATCTGACCAACCGTTGCAATATGATGTGCGATCCGTGCTTCATGGACGCCAACCAGGTCGGCTACGTCCACGAGTTGGAATGGGAAGAGATCAAGGAGATTCTCGACAACGCTCTGCAGATCAAGCCGCGTCGTCAGATGTCGGTACAGTTCTCTGGTGGGGAACCCACGCTGTCTCCTCACTTTTTCCGCGCCATCAAGTACTGCCGCAAGATCGGGTACAACAGTGTGCAGTGCGCTAGCAACGGAATCGAATTCGCCAAGAGCATTGAGTTTTCAAAGAAGGCAGCAGAGGCCGGTCTTCGCTACTGCTATTTTCAGTTCGATGGAATCGGCAATGACGCCAACAGCCACCGACACATAGGTAATTTGTTCGACGTCAAGCTGCGGGCGATCGAAAACATGCACAGCTCGGGAATCGAGATCGTGTTGGTGACCACCCTGGTCAACGATGTCAACAACGAGCAGGTGGGTCCCATCATCCGCTTCGCCATGGACAATCCCAAGAAGATCGCCTTCATTGCGTTTCAGCCGGTGTCCTTCACCGGAAGGGATGAGTCGATCACGGAGGAACGCCGTCTGCGTCAGCGCTACACTCTTTCTCACCTGGCAAAGGATGTGAAGGAGCAGACCGGTATGACAGAGCCGACTCGCGACTGGTTTCCCCTCTCCCTGATGGGTTCGTTCGCCGACTTCGCCGATCTGGTCCACGGGCCCAGCGCCGAATGGGGACAGGTCAGCTGTGGATGCCATCCCAATTGCGGAGTGGGGACAGCCCTGATGATCGACAAGGAGACCAAGGAGTGGGCTCCAGTTCCCCAGTTTCTCAATATTCCGGGTCTCGTAGGGGATATGAGAAAAGTCACCGACTCTGGCCGGGGGCCGCTCTTCTCCAACTTGATGGTGGGCCTCGCTCTCCTCAAGAACTACCGGCCCTTCAAGGCTCCCTCGCGGCTGACTCTGCTCGATGTCCTGAGGAAGTTCGACAAGAGTTTCGGTCTATCGGGAAAGGATTACGGCGACGGTAAGAAGCGGCGGGACGACCCCTGGAATTTTTTGTTCGTGGCGGGAATGTGGTTCCAGGACCTGTTCAACTACGATTTCCGGCGCACCGAGATGTGCATCATCCCTTACGCCACTCAGCAGGGTGAGATTTCCTTCTGTGCCTACAATACTGGGCATGGTTGGCGCCAGATCCTCGAGCATATGCACATGAATGCCACTGTGGCCGATTGGTATAAGGAACACGGCCGCCACGAGATCTTTGCCGGCGGCAACAATGCCGAACTGAAAACCTATGATCACTCCCTGGAAATCCGCAAGGAGGATGCTGAACGGGTAAAGGAACGGACCACGCTGCCCCAGACCACTCGAGATGAGAAGATGATGAAGCGGAAGGCAGCGAAGGAAGCCGCCGCGGTACGAGAGTACTACGAGGAGATGGTCCTCAAGAAAGAGAAGAAGAACGACCTAGTCGAGCTCAGCATTGGCTAGGTAGGACTTGTTCGAGATTGGGTTAGTCCAATGTCGCAGTTGGCTGAGAAACGATGTATTCCCTGCAGAGGTGGGATTCCGCCCCTGACAGCTGAAGAAATCAAACCCCTTCTGGACCAGCTGGAAGGGTGGTCGGTAGCAGACAACCACCACCTTCGAAAGCTGGTCCAATTCCCCGACTTCAAGACCGCCCTCGATTTCACCAACAAGGTGGGAGCGCTGGCAGCAGAAGAAGATCACCATCCCGACATCTACCTGGCCTGGGGAAAGGTAGAGCTTACCCTCTGGACCCACAAAATCGACGGACTCACCGAGAGTGACTTCGTCATGGCCGCCAAGGTCGACCGGATCAGTTAGCAACAAGTCTCTGCTAACGTCCTTATCTTGCCTCTTCCTTTGCCTCGATTTCATCTCTGACCAGCCCGGACAGTATTGAGACAAAGGCAAGAGGTAAGGGCAGAGAGAAGGCATCCTCATCCTCCATAACCCCACTTCTTCGCCAGATTTCCCCTAACAGACGCTTTGGTTTTTCTGTTACATTCCTTCAGGAGCTCATGTTGAAACGACAGACCACTGGATCCATCGTTTGCCGCTCCTGCGGTCACCTGGTCGGCGTCAATGATGCTGAGTGTTATGAGTGCGGCTGCAGAAATCCGGGACTCTGGGGATTCGCCCCTTTGCTGAGGACCCTGGGTAACGACCTCGGGTTTCTTGGACTGGTTACCTGGGGATGCGCGTTTCTATATCTGGCGACGTTGGCTGTGGATCCCTCAGGAATTGGGATGGGCAGCATCTTCTCCATGTTGTCTCCAAGCCGAACGGGTCTCTTCCTCTTCGGCTCTAGCGGGGCAATTCCCGTTTTCGAGGCCGGCCGTTGGTGGACTGTCCTGAGTGCCGCCTGGCTGCATGGAGGGCTACTTCACATTGGGTTCAACCTGATGTGGGTGCGTCAATTGGCTCCCACCACGGCCATGATCTACGGTCCTGCCCGGATGGTCATCATCTATACGGTATCCTCTATCATCGGTTTCTCACTGAGCAGCTTTGCAGGAGGCTTCCTGGGCTTCCTTCCAGGACCACTCCGCGGTGCCGACTTCACCGTTGGAGCCTCAGCTCCCATATTTGGTCTACTGGGTGCTTTGATCTATGCGGGTCGGAGAGGCGTCGGCAGCGCCATCGGCAAACAGGCCCAGAGCTATGCCATCATTCTCTTCGTCTTCGGACTGATCATGTCCAGTATCGACAATTGGGCCCATGTGGGGGGATTTCTGGGCGGTTATCTGACGTCCCGATGGTTGGACCCGATGCAGCCGGAACGCCTCAATCATCTAGTGACTGGGTTGGTCTGCGTCGTCCTTACCATACTCTCCATTGTGGCTTCAGTCGTCCACGGGCTCCAGTACGTTTAGAAGAATAAGACGTCTGAACGTCGCACGTCCCAGGTCGATTCCAACTGGTACCTCGATTCTGCCTGCCCGGTGTTCGGCAAGGTGCCAGGCTATTCCCAGGCTAACCTACTCTCGCCAACAGGATGAACGTGGGACGTGCGACGTTCAGACAACCAGATGACATGCAACCTGGTGTCCCGGCGAGATCTCCCTCAAATCCGGTTCGACTTCGTGACAGTGCTCGACAGCCACGGGGCAGCGGGTGCAGAAGTTACACCCTTTGGGTGGGTCTGAGGGGCTGGGCAGGCTGCCCTTGAGGATGGTTCGCTGGCGCTGGGACTCGATCTTGGGATCGGGAATGGGGACCGCTGAGAGCAGGGCCTGGGTGTAGGGGTGGAGAGGGTTGGCGTAGAGTGTGGCCTGATCCGTTAGCTCCACGATTTTTCCCAGATACATGACCGCGACGCGATCGCTGATATGGCGGACCATAGCTAGATCATGGGCGATGAACAGATAGGTCAGGCCGAAACGTTCCTGTAGCTCCTCCAGTAGATTGATCACCTGAGCCTGGATCGACACATCCAGTGCCGAGATCGGTTCGTCGCAAACGATGAAGTCGGGCTGCAGGGCCAGGGCCCGAGCGATTCCAACTCGCTGACGCTGTCCCCCCGAGAATTCGTGGGGATAGCGGTCTGCAAACTGAGGGTTCAGCCCGACCAGTTCCATCAACTCCTGAACCCTTCCCTTCCGCTCCTTCCTGGGGACCAGGTTGAAGATTTGAAGGGGTTCGCCGATGATCCTGCCGATCGTCATACGGGGGTTCAGGGACGCGTAAGGGTCCTGAAAGATCATCTGCATTCGACGGCGTATCTCTCGAAGCTTCTTCCCTTTCAGGTCTTCCAGGTCGATGCCATCGAGATAGACCTTTCCCCCGGTCGGCCGGTTCAGCTTGAGAATGGCCCGGCCGGTTGTAGACTTGCCGCAGCCGCTCTCGCCCACCATCCCCAGGGTCTCTCCACGGTAGATCTCGAAGCTGACGCCATCGACTGCTTTGACAGCTCCAACCTGGCGTCTCAAGATCCCGCGCGTGATGGGAAAGTGCAGCTTCAGTCCTTCGACGCGGACTAGCGGATTTTCTGAGGTTTCAGCAGGCACCCTGCCAGTCTCCTTTCACCTTATCCTTTTCCCAACAGGCTACCTGGTGACCTTCTCCAGTGACCTCCAGGGGAGGGTTTTCGCGTTGGCACTTCTCGACGGCATAGCTACAGCGAACGGCAAACGGACAACCTGGACCCAGGGCGGCTGGGTTGGGGGGCTGACCGGGTATCGAGGTCAACTGAGCATCCCTTTCCTGATTTAACTGAGGCATGGATCTCAGCAGCCCTATGGTGTACGGATGTGAGGGATTGGCGTACAAGTCTTCGACACCCGCCTCCTCGATCACATGACCTGCGTACATGACGATGACTCGCTTGGCCAGTCCGGCGATGACACCCAGGTCGTGACTGATCCAGATCACCGCCATCCCCAACTGCTGTTGAAGCCTCTTCACCAGATCGATCGTCTGGGCCTGGATGGTGACGTCGAGAGCCGTCGTAGGCTCATCCGCAATCAGCAGGCGCGGATTGCAGGATAGGGCCATTGCAATCATGACGCGCTGGCGCATTCCCCCTGAAAACTGGTGAGGATAGTCATCCAGTCTGGCTCGCGCATTCGGTATACCCACCAGATCTAGAAGCTCCGCGGCGCGATCCTTGGCTTGTCGGGTATTCATCCGCTGGTGAAGCTTCAAGGGCTCGACAATCTGGAAACCCACCGTCAGAACTGGATTCAACGCCGTCAGCGGGTCCTGGAAAATCATGGCGATCTCTGCCCATCTGACGCGACGCATCTCCTCATCGGAGAGCGTAAGAAGATCTCGGCCCTGGAAGAGGATCTCGCCGTCCACGATCTTGCCGGGAGGATCGGGAATCAGCCGCAGCAAACAAAGCACGCTCACACTCTTGCCACAACCGCTCTCACCCACGATGCCCAGTGTGTCTCCCTCATCCAACTCGTAGGAGATGGAGTTGACGGCCTTCACTACGCCACTCTGGGTGTAAAAATGCGCGGCTAGATTCCGTACTTCCAATAAGCGAGTCAAAAAAGTGTCCTTCGTGGCCTGGAGGCCACCGCCACGCCTAACCTCCAGCTCTTTCAGGGCGAAGCTTCAGATCAGTCCCACCCCCAGGAAGCGCTGGCCCTATTCGAGAAAGAAACTTGGATTGTGGCCTCTGCCATGATCATCGCTAGCAGCGCTGACAGAGCCATGACCGTGAGGGAGTGGGATCCTGCGCTTCAACCCGAAGCGCCTGGGGGTATGGTCCCTGTCGGGCCCCGCTCCCTCACGGTCACGGCTCTGTTCTGTCAGCTGGCGAAGGTTGCTTCGTTTCCTTGTGCTTGAAGTTTCAGCTTAGAGAATACACTTTCTCCCCAATTCAGACCACTACGAACTCGCCCGGTAATAGGCTACACTGCTTCTTCGAATGGGGAACCAACCACCCAGGGCTCTCGCCACTATCCGGCGCTTCGGAAGTGCGCTCGCGGTTGCGCTTGTGTGTGCCTGCTCTGGGGCCGATCCAAGTCTTCTCCTCCAATCGGACGGAAAGACTCTGATCATGGGAACATCGCAAGAGCCGGATTCTCTGATCCGGGTCATGGGCAACCTGGCGATTTCCGGTGATGTCATGTCCTTCATGTGGCGAAGGCTGATGGAACTGGGTCCCGACGGTCGTGGTCGCTGTACCCTGTGCACTGAGCTTCCTACGCTTGAAAATGGTCTCTGGAAGATTGATGAAGAAAAGGGGACGTCGGAGGCTACATTTCATCTGAGAAGAGGCAGAAAGTGGGCAGACGGCGTTGAGATTACGGCGAAGGATGCCGCCTTTGCCTGGGAGCTCAAGACCGATCCTCAGTACGAATACGGCCCCACCCAGCTGGTGCCCATCGCTGGGGTCGAGGTGGTTGACGATTACACCCTGAGAGTTGGCTACTCCACGATCTGGCCCTTTGCCGACTCAGATATAAGGGTGATCTTCCTGCCCGATCACTACTACCGACCGATTTGGAACCATTACAAAAGCGAGGGCGGTGCCTACTGGGAAAGGTTCATTGCGGATGAACGGGTCAGCGTCAAACCCCTGGTCAATGGCCCCTTTCAGGTCGATGAGTGGGTCTCGGGCAGCCACATTCTGTTGACGCGGAACCCCAACTACAATTTGACTGAGCCGCCGAAGATCGACCGGGTACTGGTTCGAATCATCCCCGATCTGAACACCTTGGCCGTCAATGTCAGGACGCGACAGCTACACTTGACCGATGGCTGGCTGACTCTGGACCAGACAAAAGGGCTAACCGAGACTGCAGGGCTTGAGGTGAGCTACTTGAACCCCATGTGGCTAGAGCATGCCACACTGCAGATAAACAAACCCCCTTTGCACGACCGGAGGGTTCGACAGGCTTTGCTACACGCCATCGATCGCGACGGTATGAACGATGCCCTCTTCCGGGGCCGGCAGCCGACTGCAGATTCCTGGCTGGCCCCCTATCACCCCGCCTACAGTCCCGCTGTAAGGAAATACAAGTACGACTCCACCGAGGCCCTTCGTTTGCTGGCCGAATCCGGTTGGACGCGGGGACCTGCAGGGGCGTTGCGTAATGGGCAGGGCGATCGACTGAGTCTGACCCTGGTAACCATCGCGGGTGATAAGCTCAGGGCTCAGGTGTCTGAAGTGATCCAGGCACAGTGGGCGGAGCTGGGAATAGACGTCACCATCTCGCCCCAGTCGGCTCGGTTACTGTTTTCCGACACCTTGGCCAAGTCCAGCCTTCCTCCCGGAGGTGTTGCCATCTGGCGCTGGGTGATAGCATCCCAGGATGCCCACTATGCCAACACCCTGTGGAAGCCCAAGGACGAGCACAACCTGGATCATCTGTTGAAGAAGTCTCCCTGGGGAAAGGTACGGCGCAACATCGAGCTGATTGAGCAGGCGGTCAAGACGGTCGATCCGGAGGCGAGATATGCCTTGCTGAGGGAGCAGCAGGAAATCTGGGCAGAAGAGCTTCCCACCCTTCCTCTCTACTGGCATGTCCGGGTCGTCACGGTCGAACAGAGTCTTCAGGGTTACGATCCGCATCCCTTCGCTGAGATCGGGTGGAATGTCGAGCAGTGGGACATCCTGTCCGACAAGCAGGCAGGGCATTAGTGCCCCCTTCCATAAATACGAGGATGTTTGCAGATGGGGCTTGTGAGGCGCGATCAAGGCAGGAGGAGGAAGTCGATGCTTGGCCATCTTTGACGACGACCAACGCAGAGATCGGCGACAACCCCCATCTGCCCTCCGGGTGGCGACGGGACGGGCCGATGGCTTTGTCGCTCCTCCTCCACGATACCAAACATCGCCTCGTCGTCGCTTCGCGCCCTCCACACCGTCCCGCTCGCAACAAACATCATCGTATTTATGGAAGGGGGCACTAAGTGCTTCGCTACGCCCTCTTTCGGATCCTTCAGATCTTTCCCGTCCTCCTGGTCATCACAATCATCGTCTTCGGCTTGATGCAGCTGGCTCCTGGTGACCCGTTCGATCAGCTGATCCTGGCCAATCCCAACATTACGAGCGAGGAAATCCAACACATGAAGGCCGTCTACGGCCTGGACAAGCCCATCTACATTCAATACCTTTGCTGGGTTGGGCAAGTAGTACAGGGCAATCTCGGCTATTCTCGCCTCTACCGCCGATCGGTCGTCAGCCTTCTCCCGGACAGGCTTGCCAATACTCTGGTCCTGACGAGTCTAAGCCTTCTTGTGAGCGTGTTGATCGCCATACCGATTGGCGTCTACAGTGGGCTGAAACAATACTCCTGGGCCGACTACGCTCTTTCTATCTTTGCCTTTGTGGGTATTTCGCTGCCCGTGTTCTGTTCTGGCCTGCTGCTGATCCTCGTTTTCTCCGTGACTCTGGAATGGCTTCCCCCCGGGGGACATTATTCCCTGGAGCCGGGAGCGTCCCTGCTGGAGAAGGCCCGCTATCTGATACTACCGGTCATCGTTCTGAGCCTCTTCAGCACCGCCAGTTGGATGCGCTACATGCGCTCCAGCATTCTCGAGATCATCCATCAGGGTTATATCGTGACCGCACGGGCGAAGGGACTGAAACAAAGGGTCGTGGTCCTTCGACACGCCCTCCGAAATGCGTTGATCCCGGTAGTAACGCTGATGACATTGAGCGTGCCGCACCTGATCAGCGGAGCCGTCATCACCGAAAACATCTTTTCCTGGCCTGGTATGGGGAGGCTGATCTTCGATTCCCTCATGAACAACGACTACTCTCTGGCCATGGCGATCTTCCTCATATTTGCGACCGGAGTGGCGCTCTTCAACCTGGTAGCCGACCTTCTCTACGCGGTCATAGATCCAAGGATTACCTACGATGGTTAGCGAGGTATCTCCGGAAGGGAGCCAATGGAACAGGGTCTGGCTGCGACTACGCCGCCACCGTCTTGCAATCTGCGCCCTCTGCGTTCTCTCGGTGATCGTCCTTCTGGTATTGCTCGGGCCCATAATTTCCCCCCATCCTTACGACAAAGTACGACTTCGTGAGCGACTACAGGAACCTTCTGTAACTCATTGGTTGGGAACCGACGAGCTGGGACGCGATGCCTTGTCCCGTCTTCTGCACGGTGGACGTGTCTCGCTTTTCGTGGGCGTCGCGGCCGCTCTCCTCAGCTCTTTCCTGGGAATCTTGATCGGGGCGGTCGCCGGATACTATGGGAAACTGACGGACACCCTTTTGATGCGCTGGACCGACATCATGCTATCGATTCCCAACATCCCGCTCTTGCTAATCTTATCCCGCTTTCTGGGAGGATCCGTTTGGGGAGTCGTTGCAATTCTGATGATGTTCGGATGGATGAGCCTGGCGCGAATTGTAAGAGGCTCCATCCTTTCGCTTCGTGAGATCGAGTTCGTCGACGCAGCGCGCGTTCTCGGCGCGCGACCCTGGCGCATTCTATTTCTCCATATCGTCCCCAATACCGTGGCTCCCATCCTCGTCTACACTACTCTAAATATCGGCTATGCCATCCTCGCCGAGTCGAGCCTCAGCTACCTGGGTCTGGGCATCCAGCCGCCTGTCCCCAGCTGGGGCAACATGCTCTTGAATGCACAACAGCACCTGGGAGAGGCCCCCTGGTTGGCCATCTTCCCCGGGCTGATGATTTTTCTGAGCCTATTGAGTATCAACTTTCTGGGCGATGGGCTTCGAGATGCACTGGATCCACGTCATGCGGATCAGAGCGGGACTGGTTGATCGAGACTGGACGAGAGAGTTGAAATGCGCTAAACAGATACATTTCCAGGTAAAGAAGCTACACGATTACAGGAGCATCGATGCCAGGAGAAGATAGTGTGAACTTGAACGATCTGAAACAGAACATCGCAGTACTTTTCAGCACTAACTCCAGACAGCGATACATAGAAGAAGCCCTCGAACGTGGGGCCATCTATGAATTCGTGGATGCCTGGGGAAAGAAGAAGCGATGGTTGAAGGACGAGTATGCCTACCTGGCCCCTACAACTGCATCAGCCGTGTTGAACCGTTGCAGCTTGAAGCACGACCTCGTGACCGAAGCCCAGCTGCGCCCGGTTATTGATTCCTACCACACCCTGCTCATTCCCAACGCCGCTGAGCTGGAGAATGAGACCATCGAAGCGCTGGGGAGGGCAGTGCACCACGAGACCCTCCGTCTGGTGGTGACGGGCAAGACGAATCTTCCCGATGATCTGCTCGGTCTGGACGACTCTGAGACAATCGTTCCGGCCGGATACACTGGTTGGCGCTGGGACGAAGGGTCCAGCTTCTCCGATCGGCAGGTATGGGCCGACTACTACCTCTCCGGGGGAAAGGGACAGAGGGCACGGAAGCTGACGGCGAACTCCAGCTCACAAGTCCTGGCCCGGCTGTGGCAGCTAGGGGGGGATCTCTCCGGTTCGGACAGCGCCAGCAAGAAAGAGATCGGTGATGCCATCATTGTCAACGATCGGACCGTTTGTGTCGCCAATTCGATCTTCGAGTTTCTGGGGGGCGTCCTCCAGGCTCATCTAAACGTCGAGGATATTCGACACTGGCAGAATCCGGTCCATTGGGGCGACACCCTGGTCTTCTTCCTCTGGGAAATCCTCAGCCAATGGCATCCGGAGCTCCTGGCAAACCGGCTGAAACCCTTCGGAAGCCATAAGGGCGTATTCTCTCTGCGTCACGACGTGGATCAGTCCACTGACCTGTCCATGGTGGAGTATCAAACCGCGAACCTGGTCCCGGCAACCCACGACGTCCTTGATCCGGTTATAGCGGCGGACTCGACCACCGAGGAGCAGGCAGAGCTCTGGGTCCGGGAGGTGGGGAAGTACCCTTTCCTCGAAGTCGGACTCCACAACGATAGCCTGGCTGGAGAACCGCCCACCTATCTGGTTGGGACCGGCTTCTACGACCATGTCCGGGCTACCGAGGAGAGGTTGGGTTTTACCGTCTACACCTGCGGCAGGCACGGCGGGGGACACGTGCACCCCGAGACCCTGGACGCCATGGACTACCTTCTGGAGCGCGCTCCCAAGGTACTCGGCACTTGCACCTTCTGCTTCTACGACATGTTCGAGTATGGGCAGCACGCCTATCAGACCGATGGAAGCATGACGGTCAGCAGCTCTGGGTTCTGGTTTCCCTATCATCCGGTGATCACTTCGGTGGAAGAGCATAAGGCCCTCCGGGGCTGGGATCGAACCCACGAATACGACTGCGACTATGACCTGGTTGACGTTATTCTAGGCGCGCATCACAGCCGCATCCCGGTAACTCCGAGACAGGCTGCGCCCAGGAAGCCCCCCTGGATATTCGACGCCCAGAGGGCTTCTCAGGATCAGGATTACTCCGACCAGCTCGAGAATGGAGTCTACACTCTCCAGTACCACCCCTTGTTTGCGTCAGATCCTTCCGTGAACCAGGGAAAGGGAACCCTGGATTACCTTATCTATGCCGTGAGTCAGGCGGAGCGACTCAACCTCTGGATCGCGAGCCAGAAGATGTTGTACGAGAGAATGCGGAACTACGAGGATGTATTGTTTCGGGTGGAATCTGCCACCCAGGTGACGATCTCCAACCCTAGCGACCGACTCATCGAGGGACTGATGGTCGAAAGTGCTGTGCCCCTGGGAAACGTGCTGGCAAACGGATTGAGCTACATTCACATCGTGGGGGGGCGGTACTTCGGAGTTCCACCGCTGGAAGCGGGGCAGAGCATCACGATGCAGGCCGTGCCGGAGCGAGCCCCTTGCCCCCAGATCCTCAATACCAATAGCCGGGGTCTACGGATCCTGGAGGCGAGTTACGACCCGAAAACGGACCAGGTCACTCTGCAACTGGAAATCATTCGGAAGCAGTCGCTATGCCTCTGGAATCTAGAGCCGGAAAGCCAGTTCCAGGTCCGGGTTGAAGGCGACGCTCCAACAGCACAAACCTTGAAGGCCCGCGAAGAGGGAATTCTGACTTTTCCCCTGGAGGGCCCACAGAACGCCTTCCGCAGGCTAAGTGTCAACATTACACCACTTGAAGGGGTTGGGTAATGGAACTTTCCGATGTGCGCAGACTCACTCCGGCGGTGCAAAAAAACGCCTATTTCTGCACCAGTGGCTTTTCTCCCAAACCCGACCCGGTTGTGGAGGAGGTTGCCCACTGGATCAAGTTTCAGAACCAGGGTCCGGCTCTCCCCCACGTCGCCGCAAAGATGAACGAGAAGTTTGAGGAGACACGCGCTAAAGTCGCCATGGCTTTCCACGCCGACTCGACCGAGATCGTGCTCGGAGAAAATACGACGGTGGGCATCAACGTGGTTGCCAACGGCTTCGATTGGGAAGCCGGCGACAACATCATTCTGAGCGACGAGGAACATCCCGGAAACCTGATTCCCTGGTACAACATCGCTCGCCGTCATGGCGTCGAACTGCGCTTCGCGCATGCAAACGAGGACTATCCGCAGTTTCTCGAAGAGTTCGAGTCCCTGCTAGATGAAAGAACGCGAGTAGTAAGTATCAGTCACATATCGCGATACACCGGCCTCCGCTTTCCCGCCCGGGAGATGGCCGAACTCGCCCATGGGCGAGACGTCCCGCTCCTGTTGGATGGGGCCCAGGCCTTCGGATCCATCTCGGTGGATGTCAAAGCCCTGGACTGCGACTTTTACGCTTTCAGTGGACACAAGTACATCATGGCGCCCCAGGGGACCGGAGGCCTCTACGTCCGTAAGGATCGGGTAGATTGGTTGAAACCCAGCTGGATCGGCTCTCACTCGGAGCGAGAGTTCGACATGGTTGGCAACTTCGAGCTCTGGGACGCGGCCAAGCGCTTCGAGTTCGGAACCAGGAATCTGGCAGATCAGGCCGGCCTCACAAGGGCTCTGGAGATGTGGGAGAGCATTGGCTGGAGTCAGATCTTCGGCTATATAAGGGAGTACTCAGACCGGCTGAAGTCAGCTTTGGTAACCGTTCCAGGAATGGTTCTTGCCACTCCACAAACATTCGAAAAGTCCTCGGGGATTGTGACTTTTGAGATACCGGGTCAAAAGGCGGAAACGATATGCAGCGGCTTGTTGGAGGTGGAGAAGATCTTGGTCTCGCCTGTCGACTACACCAGCGAGCGCATTCGGGTCTCAACCCATGTCTTCAACACCGACGAGGAAATCGAGCGGTTAGTTGCAGGGCTGAACCGGATCTGCGGTCAATCAGTTTGATCCAAAGGCATCAAACCAACCATGAAGAAGGCAATTGTCAACGCGACCGTCTACCCGGTAACCTCTTCGCCCATTTCTGACGGAGTCGTGGTCGTCGAAGGGAAGAAGATCATCGCCGTAGGGGGCAAAGACGTTCTACCGGCAGGGGCGGAAATTATCGAGGCTCAGGGCCGCAGCGTGATTCCCGGTCTGGTCGAGGCACACACCCACCTCGGAATCTTCGAGACCCATATAGGCTGGGAGGGCAGCGACGGCGACGAGGTTGGAGGACATCTGGCCTTTCCCTATCTGAGGGCGCTGGATGCCATCAATCCAGCCGACGAGATGTTCCTCAGAGCCCTTTCCGTGGGTGTGACCACGGCGCTGGTCGTACCCAGCAGCCTGACCGTCATCGGAGGTCAAACCGTTATTCTAAAGACGGCGCCCAAAACGACAGTGGATGAAATGGTCGTCCGGGAGCCGGCGGGAATGAAGATGGCATTAGGCGAAAACCCCAAGCGTGAGAACGCCGTACGCCAAAGGCGCTTTCCGGCCACGCGCATGGGGATAGCGTCGACAATTCGCAAGACTCTGGTAGACGCACAGAACTATCGCGAAGCCGGATCCCAGCCCCGAGACCTGGGCCACGAGGCAATGGTCAAGGTGTTGGAGCGTCAGATGCCCATTCACATCCACGCCCATCGAGCCGACGACATCGCAACAGCGCTCAGAATCATGCAGGAGTTTGATGTAGATCTGGTGATCCATCATGGGACCGAGTCCTATCTGGCTGTCGACCAGATAGCTGCAGCTGGTATCCCGGTCGTCTACGGTCCCATCGGTTGGTGGTCGTATAAGTCCGAAACCCGGAACGTCCACGGAAAACACGTCCGGGAACTTCTAGACTCGGGAATTCTGACGACGATCACCACCGATGCTCCTGTCATCCCAATCCAGCATCTCGACGACAATTTTACGGAGATCCGCGAGTCGGGGGTCACCGCACAACAGATCCTTGAGATGCTGACAATCAACTCCGCCAGAATCCTGGGAGTAGACGATCGCGTAGGGAGTATCGAACCGAGCAAGGATGCCGACTTGGTGATCCTTGAGGGAGATCCAATGGAGCCCGGTACGCGAACGGAGGCAGTGCTGGTTGAGGGAGAGATCTTCAGTCCCTCCGAAATGTTGACCTGAAACTTGAAAGAATTCGTCTGAACGTCGCACGTCTCTGCCCCCGGAAAAGTACGGCGACCGATTCCAACGGAAACTTCGAATGGCGAGACAGTCATGAAGAATCGCCAGTTGACAGAGCCGTGACCGTGAGGGAGCGGGCCCTAATCAAGGGCCTGACCTTGCAGATCCGCCTTGGAGATTTCCTCCTGAATGATCCGGCACAGAGGCAACGTGCAAAGATAGAGTAACCACCATCAGTGTCCTGTAAATCAGGAGCCTCCACGCCATGGATACAGAAATCCGACCGATTACCCATCAAGAATATAACGCCTGGATCAAGGCAAAGACACTCGGGTTTGGGGCCGCAGTCAGCGAGGAGCACATGCGGAGGATGCCATTCGAGCCCGAACGAAGCCTCGCTGCCTTTCACGGCGGAAAGATCGTCGGGACGGCCTATATTCACCGCTTCGAGATGCGGGTACCAGGAGACTGGCTGCCCCTGGCCGGGGTCGCAGGTGTGACGGTCCAGCCGACTCACCGACGCCGGGGAATCCTGACTCGCATGATGAAGGCACAACTGCGCGACATCTACGAACTGGGAGAACCTCTGGCAGGTTTGTACGCTTCTGAGTCGATTATCTATGGACGCTATGGGTTTGGCATGGCCACCTTTCATCAGCGATGGAGCCTTGCCCGCCACCACTCGGGGATGGAATTTCCGCATGACTGCGGGGGGGAAGTCGAACTCGTCGAAGCGAGTCAGGCGAGAGATCTCTTTCCCGGCGTCTACGAACGGGCTAGACCGCTTCGCCCCGGCATGATTCGGCGCGATTCCATTCGGTGGGATCTCAAACTCAACGATCCAGAATCGGACAGGCGAGGCTCATCGCCCTATTTCCATGCGGTTTATCGCAGCGGCGGCCGTATCGATGGCTATTTTCTGTACCGGCTCAACCACTCTACCCACACTTTGACCGTGCACGAACTGATCTCGACAACCGACGAGGCAGAGTCGGTCCTCTGGCAATACTGCTTCGGGGTCGACCTCATGACGTCCACTGAGGCACTGCTGCGGCCGGTCGATGACCCTCTGCTCTGGAAGTTGGCCGATCCCCGCCACCTGAAGCGCTCCTCGAGTGACGATCTATGGGTGCGGCTGGTGAATCTTCCCATGGCACTCAGCGGGAGGAGTTATGCGGGAGAAGGCAGGCTGGTTGTTGAGGTAACGGATTCCTATTGCCCTTGGAATCAAGGTCGTTTCGAGCTTCTTGCGACGCCCGGCAAGGCCGAATGCCGATCCACCGCCGCCGCCGCCGATCTGGCGTTGTCAGTGGCCGATCTGGGCGCTGTCTATCTGGGCGGAGTCAGTTTCCGGACCCTCTGGCACGCGGGCCGAGTGAAAGCCGACGATTCCAACACCATTCAACGAGCCGACGCTCTCTTCGCTACCAAGTTCCAACCCTGGTGCACGGTCGATTTCTAAGCGGAAACTTGATTTTACTATTCCTTAGATATAAGGGTGTAACCTATTGAATCTGAGCTTTTTAGGTCATGTACTCCTGGGGCGAGATCGAGGGTTAGGGTGCAGCAAGATGCGCTGACAAAGGGCTCGAAGCTTGGCGAAGCAGGGGAGTCAAGACGATTCGTGGTGTTCCCCAACCCCTCGCTTGCGCTTCAGGCTTCCATGAATCGGCAATGCCTGTCCTGGGAGCACCAGTTTCTTTCATGTACGATCCGACAGAGCCGCGAACGACTTGACTCGTTAGCAATACGAACCCAGGTTCCGAGGAGAGAGCCGGACAACAGCAAGATCTCCCGCTCAGTCGGAAGTTTCCTGGTCGTAGGCAACATTTTCCCTACCCAAGCGGGTCGGACTGCTCTGGTCCCCAACTTCCGGCAGGGTAGGCGCGGATAGGCAGCGGTCTGTCCAATACGGGAGCGTAGAGACGCCAGGCAGCCTCGACCTCGTCTCCTCGGACGAACAACGTCTGATCGGCGGTGAGCACATCCAGCAGCAGGGTCTCGTAGGCTTCTGGCAGCGAGCCCAGACTTTCCGCATACCGGAACTTGAGACTGTGTCTGTCCAGCGAGATCTCGGGACCCGGAGATTTGACGTCGAGGTCCAGGTCAAATCCTTCATCCGGCTGAAGGGTGATCACCAAGGCACCGGAAGGGAGCTGATTCGAACCAGAACCCCGAAAGAGTGTCACCGGTGGAGAACGAAACCGAACCTTGATCTGGGTGAGACGCTCGGCCAACCGCTTGCCCGTTCGTAAAATGAAGGGAATGCCCTGCCAGCGCCAATTCAGCACCTCCAAGCGTATGGAAACAAGGGTTTCAGTCCGGGATTCCTGGTCCACACCCGGTTCTTGTAGATAGCTCGGCACTGGCTCTCCATCAACGATACCTCCAGAGTATTGGGCGAAGACCACATGGTCGGGTTGTAGCGGGGCAAGCGATCGGAGCACTTTCACCTTCTCGTCCCGAATCGTGTCGGCCTCGAAGGCTGCAGGCACCTCCATCGCCGTCAAAGTCAGGAGCTGTGCCAAATGATTCTGAACCATATCCCTCAGAGCACCCGTCTTATCGTAGTAGCCGGCGCGTTCCCCCACGCCCAACTCTTCCGCAACGGTAATCTCGATGCTTTCGACCCGATCGCGGTTCCACACTGACTCGAACAGCGGATTTGCGAAACGAAACACCAACAGGTTCTGAACGGTTTCCTTACCCAGATAGTGATCGATCCGGTAGATCTGAGACTCTTCGAAGTACCTGTGGACTAGCCGGTTCAGGTCCTGAGCCGAAGCCAGATCACGACCAAAAGGCTTTTCAATAACCAGCCTGGTCCACCCAGAGCTTTGGTTCAGACCAGCATCTCCTAGCCCTACTATTGAGGGAGCAAACCCAGACGGAGGCATAGCGAGGTAGAAGACCCGATTGCTGGGCGGGCCCCTGGCCCTTCCAGTTCTTCAACACGGTCTTTGAGGGCTCGATAGTCCGCCTCCTGGCCCTGGCCAATCGACTGAAAGTGCAGGCACTGATCACACCATCTGCTTCTCGCTGGGCCGCTGGATACGTCTGCCTCTGCCAACGCCTCTCGGGCCCATTCTCGAAAGGCTGTATCGTCCATGCTCCTGCGCGATACTCCCAGGATCTTGAAGCCCTCCCCCAGCAACTCTAGCTCGTTGAGCCGCGCAAGAGCGGGGAGCAGCTTGCGGCGCATCAGGTCTCCGGTTCCACCAAAAACCACGAAGAGATGAGGCTCAACCGTTGTTGCGAGCACCATAGTAGCCCCAGTGTGCCACAGATCGTTCCCAACCCTCAACGGACTTGGTTGCAGGGATTGCAGGGTGCTACGGCTCGAGGTGCGGCTGCCAAGAGAGTGGAACTCGAAGGCGGCCCCAGGCGGCTCCTCATACCCTGACCTGGATCGATCGCTGCAAGATTCGTTACTTCGACTTTGTTTTAGTCCCCGACTTCGTATATTTTCTTCCAGGCGTTCACAACATAGAAGCAAAGGCCGGAGGTGAGATCAGGGTGGAGTATCTTATTCCACAACAGTGGTTCTTGGGATTGTCCCAGTGGCAACTGCTTGTTCTGGTGGCGATCGCTATCGCGGCCCTGGGCAAGGCCTCAGATGTGGTTGTCGAGGGAGCATCAGGAATAGCGGCCGGTCTGGGAGTCTCCAAGATCGTGATCGGTGCAACCGTAGTCTCTCTGGGAACGACCAGTCCAGAGTGTGCCGTTTCGGTGCTGGCGGCTTGGTCGGGTGAGCCCGGCCTGGCACTTGGCAATGCCATCGGCTCGATCATTGTAGATTCGGGACTGATCTTTGGACTCGGCTGTCTGCTTACGGTGCTTCCCGCCGACAAATTCATCTTGTCTCGCCAAGGTTGGGTGCAGTTCGGCTCGGGCGTGTTCCTGGCCCTGCTGTGCTACGCCGGCTACCTGCAAGCGGGCGACCAGGCTACGTTGGGGAGACCGGTTGGACTCATCATGCTGGTGGCGCTAGCCGGGTACATGCTCATTTCGATCAGATGGAGCCGCAACCATCCCGGATCAGGCTACTCCGAATCGGGGGGCGACATCGCGCCGCTTTTAGAGGGTGCTACCGGCACTGGGCGGCTCTTGATTTTGGTCACGGTGGGACTGGTCTTCGTTCTTTTGACCAGTCGTGTACTTATCTGTTCCGTGATTGAGTTAGCTGAGAATCACTGGAGCATCCCGAAGGTCGTAGTCGCCGCTACCTTGGTGGCATTTGGGACCTCGCTGCCAGAGTTGGTGATAGGAATGGCCAGCATCAGGAGAGGCCATAAGGAGCTTCTGGTAGGAAACATCATTGGGGCCGACATTCTGAACGTGCTCTTCGTGGTCGGCGCCGCGGCGACCGCTGCACCCCTGCCGATCGTTGAACGGAGCGCCCAGATACCGGAAATAATGCTGTACATCCATCTCCCGACGATGCTGCTCATTCTGACGGTCTTTCGGCTCTACATATACTCGGCTTCGAGCAGAGGTTCCTTTCGTAGATGGTATGGCCTCCCGTTAGTGGCCATCTACGTGTCTTACGTCGTGCTTCAGTTTTCGCTCAAATCCTGAGGCACGTGACAGATAAAACCGACCATTTTGTATCCACTCTAGCCAGGAGGAAGTATCGATGAGTGACCTGCGAATTGCCCTGTTGGGTTCAGGTTATATGGGCAGGACGTATGCTGAGGGAATTGCGAAGTACAACACGCGAGTCCGTTTGATGGCCGTCGCCGGTGGAACACGCGCAGCCGGCCTCGCCAGCGACTACGGAGTGGACTGCGAGCCCAACTACGAGGCCTTGCTCTCACGCGGCGACGTAGATGCGGTACTGATTGCCACCCCTCATGCTACCCACCTCTCTCAAGTGATCCAGGCTGCCGAAGCTGGCAAACACGTCCTGGTCGAAAAACCAATGGCCACGTCGTCCAAGGATTGTACCGCCATGATCGAAGCCTGCGAGGGAGCGGGCGTCCATCTGGAAGTCATCCAGACACTACGTTTCCGCGGCGCGGTCTCTCGGGCTCGGGAAATCCTGGATCAAGGTCTCTTGGGCGAGATCTGGATGCTCCGGGGGCATTCTGTATTCAGCGGATACTTCACCGACGATAAGCCTTGGACCGGACTTTCCGAACACGGAGGCGCCTTTCTCGACATGGGGGTCCACAATTTCGATGCGATGCGCTTCCTTTCCGGTTCCGAGGCTAAGAGTATCTTCAGCCAGGGAAAGACTTTCGGCTCACAGCAACACGAGCGCCTCAGCGTCATGACCCAGATTGCCTTTGATAGCGGTGCCATGGCCCAGCAGTGGATGTCCTACGAGATGCCTCCTCCGAACCTGGACAATCAGCAGCATCGGTACGTGGTTGTCGGCGAAGAGGGAACTCTGGACATCGACGGATACGGCAAGCTGATGCTGGGGCGAGGCGATAGCTGGGAACTGATCTGGGAGCAGCCTCCGATAGACTATATCGGGCGTCCTATGGACCCGGCGCGACTGGAGGCTTTCTATGGCCAGACCCAACTCTTTGCGGATAACATCCTGGATGGAAAGCCACCGACGGTCTCCGGCTACGACGGCCGCGCGGCTGTTCGAATGGTAGAAGCGGCGAGAAAATCGATTGATTCGGGCCAGGTTGTCACACTCGACCGTGCTTGATGCTGGTGACCCCTACTAAGCTGAAACTTGAACGATTCGTCTGAACGTCGCACGTCTCTGCTCCAGGGAAAGTACGGCGACCGGTTCCGACGGAGACTTCGAACGGCGAGGTGATCATGAAGAATCGCCAGATGCCAGAGCCGTGACCGTCAGGGAGCGGTCCCTGATCAAGGGCCGAACCTGGCAGCTCCGCCTTGGAAGTTTCCTTCTGAATGATCCAGCGTAGCGGGGGCGGGACTAACCTGGGGCCGATACCCTAATCTGGCAGGGGAGCGAGATCTCGATCAGGAGACCACCCGTCGGCTGGTTGGAGGCGGCAATTGTGCCCCCATGAAGGCGCACCATGCGCTCCGCGATCGACAACCCGAGCCCTATTCCTCCGGACTCGCGATCGCGGGCATCTCCCACACGGTAGAACGGAAGAAACAGTTGCGGGAGGGCTTCTTCCGGAACACCAGGACCTTGGTCTCTCACCAGAATCGCAACCCGCGAGTTCTCCTGCAGCAGCTGCTTCACCTCCACTTCGGTCTTCTCAGGGGTGTAGCGGACCGCGTTCCGGATCACATTCTCGACGGCACTACGTAGAAGCTCCGAAGAGCCGGTGACGACGCAGGGATCGCTATGGGAGACGCGTACCCGGCGGTGACGATTGCTGGCCTCGAAATCAGCATCTGCGCAGACCTCGCTCAGAAGAGCCGCGAGGTCCACTGGTTCCCTCACGATGAGATCCGCATCGCCTTCCAGGCGGGTCAGACTCAACAACTGGCCAATCAGCTGATCCATCCTCTCGGTTTCCCGCTCGATCCGATCGAGGGAGCTGCCAGCGTCCGGCCCACTCTGTTTGCGTGCCAGTTCGAGAGAGACATTGAGGCGAGCCAGTGGCGAGCGCAGCTCGTGGGAAATATCCTGCAGCAGGCGCAGCTGTGATTGGACTAGCGTCTCGATTCGCTCTGCCATCAGATCGAAATCTCGCGCCAGATCCGAGAACTCGTCAGCTCGCTTTTCCAAAACCGGACCCACGCGTGCACTCAGGTCTCCGCCCGCTAGCTCACATGAGGCCTTCCGAAGGCGGATCAATGGCGTGGTCAGATACCGGGAGAGCCCAAAACACACCGCGCCGCCAGTTAACAGGACGGCCAAAAACCTGAGGATCAGGTCTGCTGGTTCCATGAACGGGTTGCTTCGAAACGCCGGGACCTGGCCTACAATGGTGACGCCTCCTCCTCGAGGGGCCAAAAAGCTTTGGGCGATGAGCAGCTCACCATCGGCATCTTTGAATTCAGCTTGGCCACTCTCGTGGGCCTGTCGAGCCAATGCCTCGGCGCCCTCCGGGACGGGGCGTCCCGAGACTTCACGGCCATCGGCATCGAAGACAGTAGCCTGAATCCCCGTATTCCTCTCGAGTTCGTCCAGATGTTCTCTCAACTGATGGCCGCGACCACGGCGGAGGAGCTGGGCACTGATACGTGCGTTGCGGCGTAGAGTATCCGCGGTGAACTCCGGACGGCGAGGTCCTCGAGGTCCGAATGGGCGGCCGGAAAAGGGGCCGTGCGGACGGTCAGGACGGGTTAGAAAGACCGAGACGACCAGAACCCCTCCGACCAGAAACATGGCCAGCCAAAACCACAGAAAAATCTTGACCCAAAGGCTCCGCATGGCCTCTATCCGGAATGGAGTTCGCCGGACTGGGTGTAGATATAGCCGACACTTCGGATGGACTTGATGCGTTCAGACCCGTCTCCGTGGAACCCCAGCTTCTTCCGCAGATTACTCACATGCATGTCGATGCTGCGGTCGAAGGGGCTGAAGGCTCTACCCAGGACTGCCTCCACGAGTTCCTCCCGCTTGATGACGGTTCCGGCCCGGCCAAGCAGACACTCGAGCAGATCGAACTCAACGGCAGTGAGTTGGAGCTGCTGTCCGCCCCGTAGAACGGTCCTGGAGCCCGGGTCCAACTCAACGTCTCCCAGGACCGTCTTTTTCTGCTTGGGAGGGCGCGGATCAGATTCGTCTGGTTGGCTGCGGCGCAAGATAGCTCGGATTCGCGCTACCAGTTCCCGCGGGTTGAAGGGTTTGGTAAGGTAGTCGTCCGCACCAATTTCCAATCCCACGATGCGGTCGACGTCATCGCCTCGGGCGGTAAGCATGAGCACCGGTACCTGTGACCGGGAGCGGATCCTCCGAAGTACTTCGAAACCGTTAGCGCCAGGGAGCATCACATCAAGAATCACCAGAATGGGCTCGCTGGAAAACACCCTTTCCAGACCATCTGTTCCGTTGTGTACCACGTCAATCTCGAAGCCCTCGGTCTGCAAGTACTCCTCTACCAGCTCACACAGCTCGACATCGTCGTCAATCAACAAGATGCTCTCTTTAATTTCATTCACGAGGCCACTCCAGATCATTGTACGCCAGGCGGTGCGTCCCTTCCGTAAAGAAGTGTCAACCTCTGGAGCGGATCTTTGCAAAACTTAACCAAGGAACTACCGACTCTCTACGTCGATTTTAGCAGCGTCACCGTCTCCTATTACTGACGGTCGGCGCAGCAGGAAAAGAGTCCCTCGGCGCCGAATCAGAAACCTTTATTTGTTCAAGAGGAGGCAGACGAAATGAAGAATGGAACAGTTACGATCCTGGCAACTCTGGTGATCTCGAGCGGGCTCCTGAGCACGACGACTCTGGTCGCCCAGGGGCCCGAGGAAGAACCCGGCATCGAGAGGCATGGAGGGGGAGGCCCGGGAACAGAAGGTTTTGGCCGTCGCAGCCCCGGCCGCTTCGGACGAGGAGGGGGGGATGGCGAGAGGCTGATTCCCCCTCCCCACGTGCTCGAGGAGGTTATAGGCTTCACCCAAGTCCAATTTGAGGAGTTGGGAATAATTCATGATGAATTGAGACAGAACGTGGAATCTCTGGCTGAACAAAAGCAGGCCCTCGCCGAGACCCTCAAGGCCGAGCTCGAAATGGAGGCTCCATCGGCGGCGGTTGTTGGGGACCTGATGATCTCGATGCGAGATATCAAGCGCCAGATCCAGATGTTCAGGGAGGATTTCTTGGCCTCGTTCGAGTCGATCCTGACCCCAGATCAACTGGTTCTACTGGAAGAGTGGAAGCAGAATCAGCGGCCCACCTTCCTGAGAGCGACTCGGCAGCGTTGATCCCGTTTCCAGTCGCTCTGTTCTAGCCTCAAAATAAGCGCAATTTCGAAAACAGGACCGTTTCCCGGCTCCTAGGAGTCATTTTGGAGGCCCAAATTCTAAGTTTATGCACCAAGCCACTCAGAACTCGGCTCGGCTGTTGCGGTACTGCCCGCCGATCGCTTATGCCGATCGCTTATAAGGAGCTATTC